>JADHED010001714.1_pt1 | contig 17410 bp, 15 predicted proteins | sample 8952041 | NCBI WGS metagenome assembly JADHED01 (sample SAMN16124423, study PRJNA663239) | bioreactor sludge metagenome | isolation source: sludge (control) | place: India:Bengaluru | collected 2018-09-08
TCATTCCGGTGTCAGCCAGCGGCGTGAACAAGGACACGGAATTCCTGTTCCGGTTCTTTGCCCTCGCCACCCAGGGTACCTATGTATTTATCACAAACGACAGCGGCATCGGGAACGACCACATTGCCGCCACCGTGGGCGAATACCAGGTGGAACTGCTTAATGACCTGCTTGTGCGGCTGATCAATAAATACACCGAATAGCCCGCTGCGAACGGGGATTCTTGCTATCTTAGACCTGCATTTATCCCCAACCTCATGAAACCAATGCAAAGAAGAGAATTTCTTAAAGGCACTGCCCTTGCCGGCGGTGCTTTGCTTTTAGCGCCCGGACTGGAGGCGGGTAACTTTATGAGCACTGCAGAAACGGGCAACTACTTCCTGGCGGAATTCGGCATCGATGAAATCCTGTGCCGGAAACTGCTGGCCAAAGCACTGTCAAAAGGCGGCGATTTCGCCGACCTGTATTTTGAGTATACGGTATCGAATTACCTGGGACTGGAAGACGGAAAGGTGAACCAGTCATACGGCAACATTGCCCTGGGCGTCGGCATCCGCACGGTAAAAGGTGACCAGGTGGGTTACGGCTTCACCCAGGAGCTTACCGAAGCATCGATGATGTCAGCGGCTGCCACAGCAGCCACCATCTGTGACGCCGGTGCCACCGCCGTTGCCGGCGTGTTCTCGAAGCCGGCTACCGGGAACTTCTATCCCGTGTCGCCCGACTTTAACGGAATTCCCGTTACATCAAAACTGCCCCTGGTACAGCGCATCAACGAGCTGTGCTTTTCCAAATCCCCCCAGGTGGTCAAGGTATCGGCAGGCTTCTCCAACGCCGTGAAACGCACCCTGGTGGTGTCAAGCGACGGGGTGATGGCCCACGACCTTATTCCTTCGGGATACCTGTCGGCATCGGTTGTCGCAGAAAAAGACGGACGACGGGAACAGTCCGGCTGGAACCTGGGCGGCAGGCGTGACTTTTCCTTCTACACCGATGAAGTGGTTGACAAAATCGCTTCCCGGGCGGTCAGCAATGCCCTCACCCTGTTCGAAGCCATCCAGCCACCCGCCGGTGAAATTCCTGTCGTGCTCGGTCCCGGTATCACCGGCATCCTGCTCCACGAAGCCATCGGCCATGGTATGGAAGCCGACTTCAACCGGAAAAACACTTCCACCTACAGCACCATGCTGGGGAAGAAAGTCGCCGAGCCCTTTGTCACCATCATTGACGACGGCACCAATCCCAACCTCGCCGGCAGCCTCAACATCGACGACGAAGGCACTCCCGGAAAGAGAACCGTGCTGGTGGACAACGGCATCCTGACAAGCTATATCCACGACAAGATTTCCGCCCGACACTACGGCGTGGAACCTACCGGAAACGGGCGGAGGCAGGACTATCAGAATTACCCGCTGCCCCGCATGCGCAACACCTATATGGCAGGGGGACCGGCCAGTGCCGATGACGTCATCCGCCAGGCCGGGAACGGCATCTATGTGGAAAATGTAAGCAACGGCCAGGTGAAGATCGGCGAAGGCGATTTTGCCTTTTATGTGTCGCAGGGCCGGCTGATCGAAAACGGGAAGCTTACCTCCCTTTGCCTTTTATGTGTCGCAGGGCCGGCTGATCGAAAACGGGAAGCTTACCTCCCCGATCAAGGACGTTAACATCATGGGCAACGGACCTAAAATGCTCGCCAACATCTCCATGGTGGCCAATGACCTCGACATGTACTATGGCGGAGCCGGCCAGTGCGGTAAAAGCGGACAGGGGGTTCCGGTATCGTTCGGACTTCCCACCTGTCTTGTGAAATCACTTACCGTGGGCGGTACCCAGCAGAAAGGAGGACGGTCATGAAAGCACAAACCGATTTTAAGGAACTGGCCGCCCGGGTCATTGACCTGGCCAAAAAGGCAGGAGCCAACGATTGCCGCGTGAACCTGTCGCGAAACCGCTTCGTGGAAATCAACTACCGCAACCGCAAGCCGGAAGTGATCAAGGAAGCCACCACGCAGGGACTGTACCTGGAAGTGTTTGTTGACAGCCGCTATGCGGGACAGTCGACCCCCGATTTCAGGGCCAATACCCTTCCTGGGTTTGTACAGGACCTGGTAGACAATGCCCGCATCATGGAACAGGACCCCTACCGTACCCTTCCCGATCCGAAGCTGTATGCCGGGCGCAACTCTGCCGACCTGCAGTTGAGTGATCCGGGTCATGCGGCCCTCACTCCCGAACAGCGGCATGAAATGGCCCGCACCGTGGAAGCCGCCTGTCTTGATAAGGGTGGCGACCGGGTGATTTCGGTGGAAGCCGACACCTATGATGAAACCTGGGAAGACTACCGGGTCACCAGCAATGGCTTTGAGGGCGGATCGAACGGCACCATCTTCCAGGTAGGGGCCTCGATGACAGCCAAAGACGAGGGCGACCGGCGACCGAACGGCTACCATTATGTAGCCTGCCGCTTTAAGAATGACCTCCCCTCCCTGAATGAAGTCGGCAGCAAGGCTGCAGGCAGAGCACTTGATCTTACGGGCGGCAGCAAGATCGCCACTGAAACCCTTCCCGTGATCATCGAGAACCGGGGCGCGGGCCGTGTGCTGAACGGATTTCTGAGCGCCTTGTACGGTAGCAACCTGCAGCAGAAACGGTCCTTCCTCACCGGGAAAAAAGGTCAGAAAGTGGCCAGTGATAAGTTCACCCTGATCGATGATCCTTTCCTTGTAAGGGGACTGGGTTCAAGAACCTTTGACGGCGACGGTTTCCCTGCAAAAAAGCGCGAATTGCTGACACAGGGTGTCCTCAATGATTACCTGATTGACTGGTATTACAGCCGCAAACTGGGCATGGATCCTACCTCAGGTTCCTTCTCCAACCTCATTCTCCCTGCGGGAACACGTTCGGTGCACGAGATCATCAAGGACCTTGGCCGCTGTGTGCTGGTTACTGATTTCATCGGCGGAAATTCCAATTCCACCACCGGTGATTTTTCCGTGGGCGTCATTGGAAAATTGTATGACAAGGGCGAATTTGTGCAGAACATCGCTGAGATGAACATGGCCGGTAACCACCAGCAGTTTTGGAATCAGCTGATCGAAACCGGCAATGATCCCTGGATGTACAGCTCCCTCAGATTGCCCAGCCTCGTGTTCGACAACGTAGTGGTGGCAGGAATCTGACCGGTTCTTATATGCGGCCGGCCGGGTGCATGTATACATTCATGCACACCGGCCGGCTGGTGTAAAACTGGCTTATTGATTCTCAGTGTACAGTTTATAATTGTCAAGGATCGCCTGCCAGCCGGAACGTTGCATTTCCGAAGGATGGGTGCCTTCGGCTTCAAAAGTCTCCTCTACCAGGGTTCCTTCAGGTACTGGTGAAAACTGTACCTGCACCTTGCGGCCGTCGGCAATGACGTACTCGATCAACCGGAAAGGTTCTACCCGTTCGTAGGTTCCTTCAAAATCAAATCCGAAACTTCCGTCTTTCGCCTCCATGCGGCTGACAAGTTTGCCGCCGGGTCGCAGGTCATTCGATGCCCGGGGCGTATGCCAGTCATCTGACGCATGGTTCCAGCGGCAAATGGCGTCCGGATCATTAAAATATTTCCATGCCTTTTCAGGAGAGACTTTTACGGTCACGCGGACCGTGATCCTGGTGGGGGAATTCGCTGTCATATCCTTGGATTTCAAAATGTGGCACCTTCCGTACAGTTGAACATCCACTGCACTCCAAACTTGTCTGTACAGCTTCCATAGTATGAACCCCAGAACATGTCCTCCAGCGGCTGCGTCACATTACCCCCGGCTGAAAGTGCATTAAACATCCGTTGGGTTTCTGTCCGGGTGGCCGGTTCCACCATAATATAGGTATTGTTTCCCTGCACCACCTTAAATCCCATCGATTCCGGCGCATCCGAGCCCATGAGCTTGTATCCTCCGGGAATTTCAAGCTCTACATGCATCACCAGGTTCTTATCCGCTTCCGGTAGCGGCGGCGCCCCTGCACTAGCCGGAATTTCTCCGAAGCGCGAAATGCCCCCCCGGGAGAATTCCCCTCCAAACACCGACTTATAAAATAAAAATGCCGCTTCCGCATCCCTGCTGAAGTTCAGATATACTGCAAGTTGTGTCATATGTTACTGCATTTGGTTATGAAGAAGTAACAAGGATGCAAGGGAAATGTTGAAGGTACCACCCTGTCGGGGTGGGGGGACCCTGTCGGGGTGGGGGGACCCCGTCGGGGTGTATCAGGTTTTGGGGACCCCGTCGGGGTGGCATAACATTTTCTACTACATTTATAGTAATTATATTATTTATATAGTATATTTGTATCGGAAATGAAATTGGAAAGATGGTATGAAAGAAATCACGAAAGCACAGGAAGAGGTACTGCGGGCGCTGTGGGAGATCCGGGAAGGAGCGGTGGGTGATGTTCTCGAAGCGCTGCCAGATCCCAAACCGGCCTATACTACGGTGGCTACCGTGATCAAGGTGCTTGAAAAAAAGGGATATGTGACCCACCGGACCTTCGGGAAAACCCATGTATATCTGCCCGCCGTCTCGAAAGGGGAATATGCGCAGCATGTGATCAAGGACTCGTTAAAGGGGCTGTTCAACGGATCCCTTCCGCAGTTGGTTTCCACCTTTGTGAATAACCGGGAGGTAAGCCTGCAGGAACTTGAGGAACTGAAGGAATTGGTGGAAAAAGAAATCAAAAACAAACAGGAATAGAAATTATGGAAACCCTGCTTTACCTGCTCATAGCGTCTGTCTCTGTCAGTATGTGCTACGGAGCCTATCTGCTGATTTACAACAACAGCATCCGGTTCATGCAACAGCGGATGTTTCTGATTGCAGCCGCTTGTATTTCCATGCTGGTACCGTTACTGCCCCAGCGCATTGATCTTGGCTTCAGTTTGGCCTCCCTGTTTCAGCCTGTTTCGGACCCGTCTCTGCTGCAGGAAGCTACGCAGGGCAGTGCGGTGATTCCGGGATTCCTTGCAGGTCTGGGAAATGGTAATGCAAGACTGCTTCCCGGGTGGTTGACTGTTACCGGTTTGATCTGGCTGGCAGTTTTTCTGCTGTTGCTGATCCGCGCCGGCATCATGCTTGGGGTGATCGGCTTCAGGGCATGGCAGGCAAAACGCACTGAAGGTTTCCGTATCGTACGCAGCAACCGTCCGACCGGACCTTACTCCTTCTTTCGCATCATCTTTCTACCCGATCGACTTATCGATCCTGTAGAAACGGAACAGGTTATAGCCCATGAAAAGATACATGCCCTTCAGTGGCATTCGGTTGACCGGCTTGTATTCGAACTGCTCACTGCCTTGATGTGGTTCAATCCGCTGGTTTGGAAAATGAAACAAAGTCTTACGCTCGTTCACGAATACCTGGCTGACGAAGGCGCCCTGAAGTCAGGAATCGACCGGGTGTATTACCAGGCCCTCCTTGTCAACCAGGTTGCAGGAGCGCCATTGATTCCCCTTTCATCGCGATTTAATCATTCACTTGTAAAAAAACGAATTCTTATGATGACACAAACAAAAACACCCCGTACAAGCCGGCTTCGGATTCTTGCCATCGCTCCTTTAACGATTGGTATACTCGTGATTGCGGCATGCCTTAATGGATTGTTCGCCCAACCCGGCACAAACAATTCTGTGAATCAGCGGGCTCCCGAAAATCAAACTTCAAAGCCCGATACAGCCCAATCGCTTACGCAGAAAACCATTCCTGCCAACATACTTTATATTGTTGACGGCAAGGAATCTGCCGCTGAAACCATTCAGACCCTTGACCCCAACACCATCGAATCGGTGAATGTGATCAAAGACAAAGAGATGATCAAAAAGTACACCGACAAAAAGGTGGAAGGCGTTATCCTGATCACCCTGAAAGCAAAGGCAAAGTAACTGCTCCACAGCATTTCGCAGTTCCCGGCCGGGTTTCCAGCATAGTTGGAAGCCCGGTTTTTTTATGGGCATCGGTTGCACCTGTTTAATTTGTTTTTCTTTAAAAAATAATATACTTTTACATACCAAACGGTCGGTTTATTATGGAAACGAAAGATTTCATCCTCACAGAATGCCTGAAACTGTTTCTGCAAAAGAGTTTCAAGGATGTAACCATGAAGGAGATCGTGGAGAAAACCGGGCTCTCGAAAGGGGCGTTCTACCACTATTTCAATAGTAAGGAACATCTTTTCATGGAAATCATTGAACGGTACTTCACCGGCACCGTGGTATATGATTTTGAAAGGTACTCTAAACAAAGTCTCTACCACTTCTACCAGGACCACCTGGACGATCTGGAGGCATCAATGAACCGGCTTACCACCCATGCCCCCGACATGAACTACCTCTACCCCATGTTCGACGCCATGCGGATTCTCCCTGCCTATGGGGAACGCCTGAATCAGGCGAGACAGGCCGAACTGCATGCATGGACTTCCGCAGTGGAACGGGCACGCATCTCAGGCGAAATCAGTTCTCCGATGACAAACGAACAAATTGCCCGGCTGTTTTTGTTTTCAGGAAACGGAACCGGATTGCATGCCATCCTGACCGGCGTTCCGGCTACCAACATGGTGGCCGAGTACCGTAACCTGTGGGATGCCTTATATAACAGCCTTAACGGATAAATTCTCAATAAACCAAGGATAATAACTAATATCATCATATTATGAACCGAAAGAACACCTTCCTGCTCAGCATTTTGTGCCTGATCACCATGGCCACCATGGCGCAACCATCAGCACACAGCATTACCGAACTGAAAGATTCCTGGAAAATGCAGCGATTCGGACAAAATGTGTGGGTAAATGCCACCGTACCCGGATGTGTGCACACCGACCTGATCGCCAACCACCTCATCCCGGATCCGTTTTACCGCGACAATGAAAAGTCCCTGCAATGGATTGACAAGTATTCGTGGGTGTATGCCACCACATTCAACGTGGACAAAAACACGGCTGAAAAACAAAATATTGAGTTGAATTTCAAGGGACTCGATACCTATGCCGATGTGTACGTGAACGACAAGCTGCTGCTTTCGGCCGACAACATGTTCATCAACTGGCATGTCAACATAAAACCGGTGATCCGGGAAGGGGAAAACACCCTCCGTGTCTTTTTTCACTCTCCGATTGCCATGGGACTCCTCCTGCGCGACAAATGGAACATTGAGCCTCCTATGGGATTCAATTTTGACTTTGGACCCGGTATACCGAATATCACCGGAGCCGCCAGTGATTTCCCCGCCGTGGGTCCCTATACCCGTAAGGCCGGCTATATGTATGGCTGGGACTGGTCACCACGCCTCACCACGAGCGGTATCTGGAAGCCGGTCTATTTGGAGGCGTGGGACAATGAACGGATTGAAAACCTGCAAATCATCCAGAAATCGGTTACCGCCAGGAGCGCTTCGGTTGTAACTGTGGTTGAGATTACAGCGGTTACTGCGAAGGAGGTATCCCTCACCCTCGGATATACCAGTGGCAAAGAAGTGGTTTTGAACCAACCCCGTACCGTGAAACTTGTACCGGGCATCAACCGCATTGAAGTCCCCAATAACATCCCCAATCCCCGGATATGGTGGCCGAACGGACTCGGTGACCATCCGGTTTATGAATTTCAGGCGACCCTGTCGGAACAAGGCCGCACCCTTGATCAGCTCACCACAAAAACAGGCCTGCGCACGGTGAAACTGGTTACCAAACCCGATCAGTATGGCGAATCATTCTATTTTGAGATCAACGGAATACCCGTTTTTGCAAAAGGTGCAGACATGGTTCCCACCGATATTTTCCCCTCACGCACCACTCCCGAGCACTACCGCACCCTCATCCGCTCGGCAGCCGATGCCCACATCAACATGCTCCGCGTATGGGGAGGAGGAATCTATGAATCGGATCTCTTCTACGATCTGTGTGACGAATACGGCATCATGATCTGGCAGGATTTCGCCTTTGCCATCAACATCATCCCCAATGATGAAGCCAATCTGAAGAGCATCCGCCAGGAACTGACCGATAACATCCGCCGTATGCGCAACCATCCCAGCATTGTGCTCTGGTGCGGGAACAATGAAACCGAAATGATCTGGGATATTTTTACCAAAGGCTTGTTTGGCTTTAAAACGGAAGACGCCGGGGTTGACTTTATGACAAGCATACTCAACATGTTGCCAAAGGTACCGGTCAAACCCGAAACCACTGAAGCCGTCATGAAAGCCTATGACGACATATTCTATGGACTTATTCCGGAAGTAGTCAAACAGGAAGACCTGAACAACCGTCCCTACCGTACCTCTTCTCCCATCGGCGGATGGAAGGTTCCTTCCAACGCGAAGTCCGGCGATATGCACTTTTACGTGGCCTATGTGAATGCCCCGTTTGAAATCTACTACACCTTAAAATCCCGGTTCTTCAGCGAACATGGATTCCAGGCATTCCCGGATTTCAATACCGTGAAAAAGTTCACCTCGGCTGAAGACTGGAATTACCTGTCACCCGTGATGCAGCACCACCAGCGTGCCTCCGGCGGCAACCAGGTACTCGACAAGTACATGCGCATGTATTACCGCTATCCGAAGGATTTCGAAACCTACCTCTACGTGAGCCAGCTCATGCAGGCCGATGTCATGAAAATGTCGTTCGAAACCCACCGGAAATGGAGGCCCTATACCATGGGAACCCTCTACTGGCAATTGAATGACGTATGGCCCGTGGCCTCCTGGTCGTCCATGGATTACATGAACCATTGGAAGGCACTGCATTACCAGGTGAAACGGTCCTTTGCCGATGTGATCCTCACTCCGACCTGGTTCCGGGATACCCTCACCATCCACGTGGTCTCCGACGTTCCCAAGCCCGTCAAAGGCACCCTGGAAGTAAAGGTCATCGATCTGAACGGAAAGGAATTGAAGAAATTTACCCAATCGGTGCAGATGGAAGGCAATGCCTCCAAACAGCTCGTGATGAAACCCGGGAAACAACTGCTGGCCGGAATTGATACCACCAATGCCGTGTGCCTTGTCACCCTCCGGAATGGCGCTTCCGTGGTAACTGAGAACCACTGTTTCTTTACGGCCAATAAAAATCTGAGCCTGGCCAAAAACACCCTTACAAGAAAGATCACTCCCTCGGGCGATGGATTTACCATTGAAGTCAGCAGCACCGCCTTTGCCCGTGGCGTTTTCCTGAGTACCACCAGTGAAGGATTCTTTTCGGATAATTATTTCGACCTGATGCCGGGAGAAAAGAAAACCGTGACCTTTACACCTGAAAAGAAAATCGAAGGATTTGACAAATCACTGAAAATCTTCTCACTGGCAGATACCTACTGATATGACACATACGATGAAGATCCGCACCGTTGCCATCCTGATCTGCCTATTGATGGCAGTCCATGCACATGCGCAACAACCCCTTACGAATCAACGGCTTTCAGACACCATTGGTTTTATGCCCGACTATTATCCGGTTCGCATCGCGGAATTTGGCAAAGAACCCGTAGTCACTGGAAAAATAGTTTTCCTGGGAAACAGCATCACCCAGATTGGGGACTGGAAAAAGTTGCTGGGCGATTCCACGGTGATCAACCGGGGCATTGCAGGTGATATCACCTTTGGCGTGCTGAAACGCATGGATGACATCATCCGGCTGAAGCCTTCAAAACTCTTTCTGCTGATCGGGATCAATGATATCGGGAAGGATATTCCCGATGCGGTCATTGCCGGAAACATCCGCAAGATCATCATGCGTCTGCAAAAAGAAAGCCCTTCTACAGTAATATACATCCAGAGCATCCTGCCTGTGAATCCTGAGGTCCCCAATTTTCCGCAGCACTACGACAAGCAGGAGCATGTTCTGAACACCAACAAACTGATCCAAAAGGTGGCTGAAGAAACGCATTGCGCGTTCATAAACATCCATGATTTGTTTACCGATCAGAAAGGGCGTCTTGATGCCAAACTCACACCGGATGGTCTGCACCTGGGCCCGGACCAGGGTGGTTATGAAAAGTGGGTCGCCTTTCTCCGCAAACAGGGGTGCTTATAACCTGCGGAACGCTATTTTAAGCTTCAACAATCCGGCCGGTCGTACTGGCCGGATTTGTTTTTGCTACAGACCGAATGCGTATTCGTACGGCAACCAGTCCGCAATCCGCGAACGGGCCATATCTCCCTGCCAGGTAATTCCAGTGGGATCATAATAACCTCTGTTATCAAAAAATACTTTGTCTTTCAGAAAGGTAAGCTTACTTTTCGGGGTCTTTGAATAGTAGCAGATGCCTACCTGCTCCGGATAGGAAAGGTATTTCCGGCGGTTCTGATCCTGCACCACAAGCAAACGGGGATTGATGATCTGATTGTCGCCTGTGCGAACTACAAAACCGGACTGATCGATCTGGTTTGTCCACAACACCCTGAAGAAATGCATCCTGGAGCCCAGGTAGGTATTCTGTCTCCTGCGCTCAACTGCCTCTTTCTGGGAAGCATCGGCAATCACATCCTCCTTAAACATAATACTTCCTTTGAAAATGAAGGATTTGCTTTCCCGGTAATATTCGAATTTTTCAAGGAAATAAGTGATGGTATATCCCAGGGCCCGGTTATGGATGATGATCGGCTTTTTGGCATAAGCCTTCAGGGTATCCCGGTCTTTTCCATAGTTAAAGCCAATGTCCTCCTCGTTTTCGATCTCACAGGTCAGGGCATTGCCGGTATTCCCCAGAAATTCATCCCTGAAGGTTCTGAGGTTCACCTTCCGTTCCCCCTGCGGGATTTTTGCCTTCACCACAATTTCATCGAGCTCATACACCTTGGGCTCCAGGTATACCAACACCGGCCGGTCCGGCGAATAATCGGAAAGGGTAATCGTGATGTAACCGATGGCGCTGATTGTCAAAGGCATTGATTGGTTTTTGGAAATGTCGAGTGTAAAACTCCCATCCAATGCTGAATAAGTGCCGGTGATGGTTCCGTTGAAGTAAATAGATGCAAATTCGATCGGTGCCTGCGTTTTTTTGTCAAACACGGTACCATGGATGGTTTGTCCCATTGCAATTGCGGACCAGAGCAAAAAAGCGAGAATTGCCGCGGTATTCCGGAAGCAGGGTTGTGCCTTGAGGCGTAATCGGATCGTAATGTTCATGTTCCCGACTGTTTATGGGATTGGCAATATAAAATTAAGGTAATTGGGTGGTTATAACGCCAATTGAATCCCCTTTATGGCGATACAATCCGGCTAATTGTCGGTACATTTCAGTGTCTTCTGAACGTGGTAAGCCAGGCGACGGTAATCAGTGCGGTCAACACCATAAAACTGACATGCAGGGTATGCAGCTCGGCGATGAAGCCCAGCGCCACCGGTCCCGTCATAAAACCCACATTGGCCGTGCCGGAGATAAAGGCCACGCCATCAGAAGTTCTGATTCCTTTCAGGGTGGAAGCCAGCCGGTACACCTCCGGAACCACGGTGGAAAATCCCAGGCCGATGATGACAAAACCCGTCATAGTGGTCAAGGGCATTTTCAACAGCAGCAGGATAAACCCGGCAATGGCAGTTCCGATGGCCAGCCGGATCATCCGCCACGACCCGAGCCTGCGGCTGATGGCATCGCCTGAAAACCTTCCGAGGGCCATGCCGGATGCAAAAAAAGCATATCCCAATCCCAGATACTGCGGCTTCAATCCCACTACTTTCTTCAGGTACAACGCGCTCCAATCGGCAATGGCTCCTTCCGAAACCATCACAACCAGTCCCACAGAAGCGATGCCGATCAGCGGCTTCAGGGGAAACCTGCCGTGCTTTTCATGGGGCACAGGCTCGGTGCGGATATGCCAGTACTCCTTGCGAAGGAAAAGTTGGATGCCGATCAGCAACACCACCAGGATGCTTACATGCAGGAGGGGCATCTTGAGCAGTCCCGCAATGAAACTCCCGGTGGAAGCACCGATGATCCCACCGATGCTCCAAAACCCGTGGCTGCCGGTCATGATATACATACCCGATTGCTTTTCGATGCTTGCCGTCAGCGAATTGATTGAAATGGCAAAGATCGAACTCATATTCCCGAACAGGAAAAGGGCCAGGCACAGCAGGCTGTAATTCGGGGCCAGAAACATGCCGTACAGGGCGGTAGCGTACAGCACAAATCCGGTAAATGCCATCCGGCCCGCGCCCACGCGTTCCACCAGCTTGCGGCTGAAGAAAAGCATGGACAGGGAACCCATGGCGATAAACAGGATGGCCCCTCCGATCTTGCCTTCGGTGATACCGAGCTTATCGGCAATGAACGGAATATAGGTCACCCAGGTACTGAAAATCAGGCTAAAACACGCATACAGAAAGGCCGGCGCAAAAAACCGGCGGTTCCGGAAGAATATCTTGAATGAAAGCATCGTTTTGTCAAAAGCCTGACAAAACTAATACCTTTTATGGTTTCGTTATGTGCGCAGCCTTAATTTTGGCAGCCGTCCCCAGGTACCGGATCGTGGCACTCACGGTACCGATGAAAAGGATCAGAATAAGACCCCATGCAATATCAGGAGAAAACCGGATCATGTCTTTCACATGCAGCTGAAACATTTTCGAAAGCATTACAAGCGGAATCACACTGAGCACTACCCCCAGGAACCATCTCAACACAGGAAATACTTTTCCGGTCAGTCCGTACGCATAACCCCGTTTGCGCCACCGCAGCAGGTTGAAAATCAGTCCCGCCAATAAAATGAGGGGAATAAAAAATGCCGCGCCCCGCATTTTCTTTTCCATATTGCCTTTAAGCGCATAGGGCTTGCTGAACAGGATTCCCCTGATGGCGCCGTCAGCAAGACCGCAGAATTCCAGGCTGTTTGTATTGCACAGAATGGCATAACCCAGGTCCTTATCCGGAAAAAATGTAAAGGAAGAGGAGAAATTCTCATCGAGTCCCGAATGGCTGACCATGCTGATGGAATCACCGGAAGAGTGGAACCAGCCCATGGCGTAACCGTCTTTATCCAGTCCCGTCAGCTCCCGGTATAATGACTCAGGAAGAAGGGTATCCCCGTCAGCCGTGATGGCCCGGTTCAGCATGAAACGCATATAACGGGCGATATCTGCGGAGGTGCTGCTGATGTATCCGGCAGGAACCAGAAAATCAGAATAAAAATAGAGGCCGGAGGGCATCGGGATTCCCCAGAACATATAATGAAACGGCTGAATGAGGTTTTTTTCCTTCGCGTCATCCATGGTGAACACGGTATGGTTCATCCCCAGCGCCGGCATGATTTCCTTTCCCATGTAATCCGCATAGGATTCCCCTGAAGCCTTCCTGATCACAAGCCCGAGCAACACATAATTCAGGTTGCTGTACAAAAACACGGAACCCGGCGTGGCATGGGTTTCAATGCCCCGGATATAGGCTGCCAGTTGATGTTCATAGGCCTCCGCATCTGTAGCCTTGCTGTCAAAAAACCCGAACTGCCGCTCAAACCCTGAAGTCTGGTTCAGCAAATGCCGAATGGTAACCTTTCCGGAAAAATCCGGATTTTTCATCTCAAACCAGGTCAGGACCTCCTTTACCGGTGCGTCAAGCCTGATTTTACCTTCTTCAGCCAGTTTCAGGACCGCCAGGGCAGTAAAAGACTTTGAACAGGAACCGATGAGGTAATTTTTCGACGTGTTTTCCTCTCTGCGGTTGGATTCAAACAAGATGCTGTCATGTCGAACGATGACGACCGAATAATCAGGGACCTTACAGGTATTTGCCAATTGTTCGAGGGTGGCATTAATACTGCGGGTATCCGGATTGATCCCGGCCTGGCAGGCGGGTTGCATCAGGAGGAGGGGCAGGATGAGCGGCAATGCTTTCTTAAGATTCATACGACAAAAATTTAGTGTGGTACTTGGGTTTTAGCATTGGATGCGCATCCTGCCTCAATTTCCATAAACGGTCATCCTTTTTTTTCCGGCACCCAGAAATCCGCCGGGGTAAGCTTGCATTTCGTGGCAATGGCCTTGCAATAGGCAAGCCGGCCCACATTGGAACTCCGCTGGTCGGAACCGAAAGTGAATTTCAAACCGGCTTCCTTGGCCATCAGAATAAATTCCTCATGCGGGGTGTGAGACATGTCGTTGATTTCAAAAGCGATATTCCGTGCTTTGGCAGCATCGATAAGGGCGGTCAGCCTGGCTTTGGTCCACAGCGTATAGTAGTCGCGTGCAATGCACACCGGGAGAAACAGCGGCCATCCGAAAATATTGATCGGCTCATTGTTCAGGATATTCAGGCTGTGCGCCATATAGCGCTCCATGAATTCCTCCGTGTTATCGACATAGGTGTCGAATTGCCAGATATACATGAAGGAGCCGTTATCCAGCGGTATGGTCTGCGGATCCATGAGGATATAGTCGAGCTGCTTCAGCAGTTCAGGAGAATACCCGCCGGTCCAGTTCGTTTTTGTAGGTTGAAGACCCACATATACCGGATATTTCCTCAGGGTTTCAATGTGCTTTTTCAGATCAGCATCATCCTTCAGTGCCCAGGAGGCGGGATGGTCCACCACTCCGAAGGTTATTCCGGTATCCTTTGAAACCTTCATCATTTGTTCAATGCTCAGGTTTTCTGAAGTATGCACATGCAGGTCCACCAGCGGAAAGGGGTATTTCTCTGCCGGGGCGCAGGTGGCCAGGGTGGGAGCTGCAGCTATGGCGCCGGCTGCAAGAACGGTGTTGATAACAAAATCTCTGCGATTCATAGGTGGTAAAATGGGTTGTTAAACAATAAAATTTCAGAATACAAAAGGAATGAACATCTTGCTCCGCTTCATGTAATCGCGGTAGCTGTCCCCGAAATAGGCAATGCATTCCCGCTCATCATACCGCATGGTCAATACCAGCAGTACGGTGCAAAGTACCGAGATTCCGATAAGCAGCAGGGTCGGATGCTTGAAATAGATACCCCAGGTCAGGTAGATCAGGGAGGCATACAGGGGATGCCGGATATAGCTGTAAATGCCGTCGTCGACCAGGGCGGTGGTTTTTTCAAACCCAAAGAGGGTGTCTGCTTCGCGATTCTTGTCGATTTTTCCCTGTTTCAAAAATTGCCTGCCTCCATAGGCTACAACAATCAGGGCAATGATCAGCAGGATCCAGGAAATCAGTTGGTGCATGCTGAAAGGATCATGGAACCAGTAGGGATAGTTGCTGGCGAAAAGCCAGGCCATACCCACCCATGCAAAATAACGGGGGAAGCCATGACTCTTCACCTGAAACAGGGTACGCCAGGAAACGGCGGTGATAAAGGCGGTGAGGAGGAGGAAGAGGAGGATTTTTGTGGACATGTTAATTTGAAAATTTGACAATTTGACAATTCGACAATTCGGCAATTCGACAATTCGACAATTCGACAATTTGACAATTTGACAATGCGGCAATTCGACAATATATACTAATGTTTTTCTTGTCCCTCGTCCCCAGTCCCCAGTCCCTAGTCCCTCGTTCCAAAATACACCCTGAAAACGTTGATCCCTATCGCGTTCCTGATGGTGTCATTGCGCACATCCACCACCGTAAACCGTTCCGGAGTGAGTTGCTTTTCCTTGATCAGGTAATCGCGGAGGCTGGCGGCCTGCTGCTTTTTTACGGAATCTGCCACGGCAGTCAACCTGGATTCTCCGATATACCTGCGCCCCAGTTGCCGTAAATCTCCGGTAGTATCTTTACCGGTGGCGCTGAGTTTTTCAATCAGGTAATGCCTGATGCTGTCGGCATGACCCGGGAAGGTCGGTGCCACCCGCGCCAGTTCCTCTTCTAAAAGCATGACCGACAGGCTGTCGCCTGATTCGGGTTGCCGGGCGAAATAACAGAAATTAGCCTGAATGCCCGGTTTATCCATGAGAATCCCTGCCAGAGCATCCAGCACCTTCAGGTTATCGGCCGTGAGGGCGGCATCGTTCAGGGACAGATCCATTTCCTTCAACCGGTCGGGATCGATTCCCGATTTTCCGGCCAGCAGTTGGTAGGGGGAAGTGGCTGCCTTTACGAACAGTTTGCCGATAATGCGGAATACGATTCTTCCCAGCCGATGCACCTGGAAGTCCTCTCCGCGCGATTCCGCCGAGGCTTCCAGGTCAATGATCCCGTTGCGGTCGGTAAGCACCCCCACCGCCAGACGCAGGGGGATGTGGTATTCCGCTTTATCTCCGGTTTTGTCTCCCAGCGCGAATTTCCGCATGTTCAGCTTGTTGTGTGTCACCAGGGAAGCCGGCCTGAGGGTGTTTTCAGTAGTGAAATTCAGCAATCCGCCCTGAACCGGAAATCCGAAATAATGCCTGAAATAGGGATCAAAATCCGCCATGTGTACCTGGCTGATGGCCATCCTGATGTCCATGGAGGTGAAATCATCCAGGTTAAAAGCCGCATCGGTCTCCACCCTGCCGCTGCCTCCCGGTGCCGCTGAAACATGCAGTTTCAGGTTGCCGGCCTCTTTACCATCGGGCGTGACTTCCATCGATATGTCTTTCACCATGTAATCAAAGGGATAGCGCAGGCTTTTGTCGGTTACCTCCACGCTGCCTCCCTGAATTACCAGCCTGTCAAAGGCAAAAACACTTTCAGGAGCTGTGCTGTCAACCGATGCAGCCAGGGAATCCGTTCCCTCCGGTGCGGTTTCCTTCACCAGGTACATCCAGTTGTTTGTGGAGTCAATCAGTTCCACCAGGGCATAAGGTTCCGTCAGCTCTACCGACTTCAATGTCACGTCATTGTTCAGAAGTGAATAGCTGCCGATGTCGAGCAAGAGGGTTTTCCAGGTGAGGATCGGCCGCTGTTGCAGGTCATCCATGCGGAAGTCCTCCACCTTGTTGCTTCCCATAACTGTAACCTGCATCACATGCTGCATGCTGCCCTCGATGGTGATGTTGTTTGTAAGGAGGCCTTCCAGTTTGGTAATATTCAGCGCATTTACCGCGTAGGGCTCGAAAATGGAGAGGTTCAGCCGGTCGAGCTTCAGGTTCACCCGGTAGGTGCTGTCGGCCTGATTCAGGTTCAGGTCGGCATACAATCCCCCCCCTTCTGCAAACCTGAAATCCACCGCCAGCTTCGTTGAGCTATTGTTCCAGGTGAATCCCGGAATCGAAAGATCCAGGCTGTTCAGGGCGATGGTGTTCTTCAGGGGTACATCGGTATAACTGACCCTTCCGCCCGATATCCGGATATTATGGATCACATATTTCAACGGCTCTGAAGGGGTGGTGTCGGCCGCTGTAGCATCCGCTGCTCCCAGTTCCAGGAGGTCAGAAAAGTTGAAACGCTCGCCGTCTTGCAACACCTGTACATAGGGGTCTTCCAGGCTGACGGAAGCCACGCGGATTTCGCTGCGGAACAACGGCAGGTAGTCGAGGTTGATGCGGAA
>JADHED010001725.1_pt1 | contig 17407 bp, 15 predicted proteins | sample 8952041 | NCBI WGS metagenome assembly JADHED01 (sample SAMN16124423, study PRJNA663239) | bioreactor sludge metagenome | isolation source: sludge (control) | place: India:Bengaluru | collected 2018-09-08
CGCCCTCGACCCGGCCTTCAACGGGCGCATCGCGTTCGTGGACGACTACGACCTCCACGTGGCCCACTACTTCGTCCAGGGCTGCGACCTCTGGCTCAACACGCCCCGCCGTCCGCTCGAGGCGAGCGGCACGAGCGGGATGAAGGCCGCGGCCAACGGCGTGCCCCACCTCAGCCTGGGCGACGGCTGGTGGCCGGAGGGCTTCACGGGCGACAACGGCTGGCTCATCGACCCGGGCGTGCAGCACGCCGACCCGGCCGCGCAGGACGCGGCCGACGCCGAGGCCCTGTACCGGCTGCTCGAGCAGGAGGTCGTGCCGGCCTTCTACGAGCGCGACGAGCACGACGTGCCGCCCCGCTGGATCGCGCGGGTGAAGCAGGCGATCCGCACCGTGGCCCCCCGCTTCAGCGCGCGGCGCATGGTGAAGGACTACGTGGACCGCATGTACCTGCCGGCGCTGCGCGGGGCGCCCGGCCAGCGCTGACACGCGCCGCGCCTCCGCGTCGGCGCGGCGACGCGGCCCGCGCCGGCCGGCCCGCCGGCCTCGACACCGGAGGGCGACGGTGTAGAATCTCGGCATGTCTCGGAAGGCGCTCAGCCAGTCGCGGTGCCCGCTGTGCGGAGCCAAGGACGTCTCCGAGCCCAGGGGCGAAGAAAAGTACTGCCGCGACTGCTGGGACAAGAAGATCGCCGTCGAGGAAATCGTCGCGCGGGAGTTCGCGCTCAAGCGCTACATCCGCGCGCACAGCGCCGAGAAGTACCTCATCTATCACTCGACGCTCAAACGTCCGTGTGGCCAGCTCATCGTCGTCGACGATGGCTATGATTTGTTCCTGACAATGGTCCTGTACCCGAGCTTCGGGTGGGACGAGTTGGCCTACCACCTCGATGGCGACCCGGAAAGCCGCACCTTCGCCGAGATCCTCGTGGACGTACTCGCCACCGAGGTGATCGAGCCCTGGGGCGGCGGCAAGTGGCACCTGGAGATCTTCCGAGCGACGCAACCTGAGCCAGAGGACTGGAACGGGGAGATGTAGGGACCGCGCGTCCGCGCGGTCAGGAGGTCGTCCGATGAGACGCGCGTGGTTCGCGATGGCGTTCGCCATGATGTGTTCGCTGCTGGCCGCGGTGCCAGCGTTCGCCCAGGCCCCGGCCGCCCCCGCGCGGCCCAAGTTCGTGGCGCCCGTGAAGGGCGTCGCCGAGATTGGTCACCTGAAGCCGCAGGTGAAGGTCACCCCGACGGAGGTGGTCACCACCTTCAAGATCAAGAACCTGTCGAACGGGGCGATCGCGGGCCTGCGCATCGACGAGTTCTGGTACGACAAGGCGGGCAACATGCTGCCCGGCGACAGCCAGCGGGTGCGCCAACCCATCCAGCCGGGCCAGGTCGTCGAGGTGGTCTTGCGGACGCCGAAGAACCCGAAGATGGACCGCAACAACTACCAGTTCAGCCACGCCAACGGCCAGGTCAAGGCCAAGCTCCTGACGAAGATCGATTAGCGACCCGATCCCCCGGAACCGACGACGGGCGCAGGCGGCCAGCGGGGCCGCGTGCGCCCGTTGTGCATTGGAGGGGGGCCCTGGAGGGGCGGTGGCCCTCTCAGCCCTGCCGCCCGGCGCGACGCGGCAGCCACGGCACGGCCCAGCAACGGCCACGCGCCGCGGAGGCCAGGCAGGCCACCCAGGCCACGAGCCCCACCACCCAGACGAGGTTGGCCAGCAGGGCCGCCCCGCGGAAGAGCCACGGCGACACGAAGGCCGCCACGAAACTCGTGGCCCACAGCGCCACGCCCACCAGCCAGAGCGCCCCGAAGGCCACGAGCGCCTGCCGGGCGTGGAACCGCACGAAGGGGTGCGCGGGCTCGACGGCCAGGACGAGCGCCCCGCTCGCCCACCACGCCGCGTAGGCGAGGCACGCCGCCACGCGCGGCGGCAGCCCGGTGGAGGTCGGGCCGGCGACGGCCTCGCCCGCCGGCGGCAGCGGCGGCGCGGCAGGCATGGCCCCCTCTACGGCTCCACCTTCACGAACTTCACCGGGCCGTCGTGCTTGGGCACCCCGGCGACGAAGTAGGGGGTGGTCACCATCTGGCCGACGCTGACGTCGGCGCCGGGGGCGCGCTCCACGTACTCGATGAGCAGCGTGTCTCCGTCGCGCTTCACGGCCGTGAACTCCACCGAGAAGCCCGCGGTCGGCCGCTCCCCCACGAACAGCCCGGCGATCATCGTGCTCTCGAAGCTCACCTTGGGCATCGGCCGGCGCGCGGGCAGCGACTTCCACAGGGCTTCCCACTCCTCCGCCGTCCGCGCGATCGTCTCCTTGTAGGCGGTGATCCCGCTCATCGGGCCCCGCTCCACCGGGACGATCACCTTGCCGGCCGGGGCGGGCGCGGCCGCCGCCGCCGGGCGCACGCCGTAGACCCTGATCTCGGTCTCCCGCGCCACCGGGGCGTCGCTGCGCAGGCGCGACCGCGCCTCCACGCGCAGCAGGTAGCGACCCGGCGCGATGTCACGCAGCGGGATCTGGGCCGTGTAGCCGTAGCCCCCGCGCGCGCCCTGCAGTTCGCTGCTCGACCGCTCGTCCTCGGTCTTGAACACCTGCCGGCCGTCCTCGCCCGTGATGGTGGTGACGATGTCCACCCGGTGCGGCTTGTCGGCGTCGTTGTCGTAGACCTCGGCGAAGAGCGAGAGGGTGTCGGCCTGCACGAAGTCGCGCACCACCGACGGCGGGCCGCTGAGCACGTCCTTCAGCTGCTCGTCGGGCCGCGCGGTCGGCGTCATCGCCGACGACCCCGAGCTGACCAGCAGCCCGCTCATCGTGAGCGGCTCCTTGGCGTAGTCGGGCACGACCAGGTCGTAGGGCACCGAGCCCACGAGCCCGCCGCTCTCCCGCGCGGCGACGCGCACCTGGTACCGGCCGGGCGGCAGCTCGAGCCGCGTCAGCAGCCGGAAGCCGCTGGCGAGCACCGCCTGGTGCGTCTGCGGCGACAGCGCCAGCTCGACCTTGCTGCGGTCGCCATTGCGCACCTTGCCCTGGCTGTCCACGGCGATGAGCGAGAGCTCGATGGTGTTGAGGAACTTCCCGTCCTGCTGGGTGAAGGAGAGCTGCCGGCCGCCGAGCTGGGTCACCACCACCACCGACGCGTTGGGCAGCGTGCCCTTGAAGGCGGCGGCCGTCACGCCCATCGGCAGGTCGGCCTCGGGCAGCGGGCTGTTGAGCGCGTCGCGGAGCACGGCCGAGGTCTCGGCCGCGGCGCCGGCCCCGGCCGTGGAGAACCGGGGCTCGCCCTTGCCGCGCGGCGCCACGTAGCCCTTGCGCGCGCGCACCTCCAGGCCCGGCCGGTTCACCCGCACCTCGATCTTGCGGTACCGGCCGTCGCGGCGCGCGTTGGCCGGGTAGTAGCCGAGCACGTAGTAGGTGCTGTTGTCGCGCACCACCCGGTCGAAGGCGTTGGCGAAGTCGTTGCTGTTCACCGAAGCCAGCCCGCCGGTCTGCTCCGCCAGCATCCGCAGGCTGTCCTGGGCCAGGCGCAGCTCGTCGCCGAAGGCCTCGGGGCCGACGCCGAGGCTGGGGTCCTCGGCGAAGCCCGACATCTCGATGGCGTCGTCGCCCATGCTGGTGAGCCCGCGCGGGTCGATCGAGTAGAACGCCACGTTGGCGCGCGTCGCCGCGCCGATGGCGTCACGGACCGAATCGAGCACCGTGCTGGCCTCGCGCGCCTCGAACACGTTGTACATCTCGTAGTCGATGCCCTCGCTGACGTAGAGCACCGCCTTGCGACGGCCGCGTACGCCCTCCATGTAGGTGGCGACCGACCGCAGCGTGTCCATCGTCGTCCGCGCCTGGTAGGCGCGGATCTGGTCGTCGGGGTCGGTGATGTCGCTGCGCTGCAGGGCGCTGTCGCGCGGCTGCTGGCGCAGCCGCTGGTACTCGTCCATGCGGTTCAACGCCCGCGACCGGATCTTGTTGCCCATGAAGCGGTCCACGGCGTTCAGCAGCAGCCGCTTGTTGCTGGTGAACTCCTGCCCGGCGTCGGCGCGCCCGCTGGTGTGCACCACCGCCGCGAGGTCGTTGGCGCCGAGGTGCCGCTCGATGAACTGCCGCGCGGCGCGCTTGACCAGGTTCGAGCGCAGCGGGTGCGTGTGGTAGTCGTCGAGGACGATCACGAACATCCGCCCCTCGAACCGATCGTTGATGCGGACGTCGGGCTCCACCGGCGGGCGATCGGGCAGCACGCGGTCCGCCCGCTCCACGGGGATGTCGACGATCGAGAACAGCTCCACCTTCTGCGGCTTGCCGTCCTCGAACACCTGGAAGTCGTCGCGCGTGAGATCGCGCACGAACGCGCCGGTGCGGTCGGTGACGATGGCGTCGACCTCGACGTATTCCACGTCCACGCGGAAGGTGACCGGGGGGACGCCCGGCGTGGGCTGTGGACGGGCCTGGGCCGAGGGTGACGGGGCCTGGGCGGCGGGGCCGGCGGTCTGCGCGAGCAGCCCGGCGCCGCACGCCAACACGAGACAGGTGGCGATGAGGTGCTTGCGGTGCATGGCTGTGATGGGAGCGTGGAGTCGGGGCATTCGCGACATAGGACGAACGGCGGCCGGACGCGGCCGCAGGCGAGCCAGGACGCTGGCATCCTTGCCTGGTGCCTTCGATTATACGAGGCCGCCCGCTGAGCCGGCACGCCGCTCCTGGCGGGAGGCGCGCGCCAGACCGCCGGCGCCGCGCCGGCGTCCTACCGGACACGGCCGGCGGCAGGTGGCCGCCGACCCCGGGCGTATACTTCCGCCATGCACCTCGACATCCCCGCCATCCAGGCGGCCTTGCGCGAAGACGGCCTCGACGGCTGGCTCTGGTTCGACTTCCGCGGCAGCAACCCCATCGCGCGGAAGATGGCCGGCCTCGACACCAGCTCGAAGATGACCACCCGGCGGTGGTACTACCTCGTGCCCGCCACGGGCGAGCCGCGGGGCCTCGTCCACGCCATCGAGCGGTTCAACCTCGACCAGCTGCCCGGCCGCATCGACACGTACTCGCGCCGGGAGACGCTCGCCGCCGGCCTCGACGGCCTGCTGCAGGGCTGCCGCCGCATCGCCATGGAGTACTCGCCCGGGTGCGCCATCCCCTACCTGTCCCGGGTGGACGCCGGCACGCTCGAGATGGTGCGCGAGCGCGGCGTCGAGGTGGTCGGCTCGGGCGACCTCGTCCAGCGCTTCGAGGCCCGCTGGAACGCTGAACTCTACGAGACGCACAAGGTGGCCTCGGCCGCCCTCTACCGCATCAAGGACCGCGCCTTCGCCGAGGTCGCGCGCCGGTTGCGCGACGGGGTGCCTGCGACGGAACTCGAGATTCAGCGTCTCATGCTGCAGTGGTTCGACGAGGAGGGCCTGGTGTCGGACTCCACGCCGAACGTCTCGGCGCAGGAGAACGCCGGCAACCCCCACTACCACCCCAGCGACCAGCAGTTCCGGGCCATCCACGCCGACGAGGTGCTGCTGCTGGACCTGTGGGGCAAGCTGAAGACGCCGGGGGCCGTGTTCGCCGACATCACCTGGGTGGGCTTCACGGGCCGGACGGTGCCGGCCGAGGTGGCGCGGGCCTTCGACACGGCCGCGCGCGCCCGCGATGCCGCCGTCGCCCTCGCGCAGCGGGCCACGCGGGCCGGTGACGACCTGCGGGGCTGGCAGGTGGACCGCGCCGCCCGCGAGGTGCTCGAGGGCGCCGGTTACCGCGACGAGATCTGGCACCGCACCGGGCACAGCCTCGGCGAGACCGTGCACGGCAACGGCGTCAACATGGACGACTACGAGACGCACGACGACCGGCGCCTGCTGCCGGGCACCGGGTTCACGATCGAGCCGGGCCTGTACTTCCGGACCTTCGGCGTGCGCACCGAGATCAACGTGTTCGTGACCGACCGGGACGCCCTCGTCACCGGTCCGCTGCAGGACCGGGTGCTGCCGCTGGTCGGCTGAGCCCCGGCCCCCTGCCTTCGCCTGGAGGACGCAGTTCGATGTCGACCCGACGCACCACGCTGTTCTACGCCGTCCTGATCGCCGTGGCCTCGGTGGCCATCGGCATGGTCATCGCCTCGCGGCTCGACCTGGCGCCCGCCTCGACGGCGGCGACGCTGGCCGCCCCCGAGGTGAACCGCGCGCCGATCGGCGGCGGCATCGACGCGATGACCTTCCGCACCATCGCGAAGGACGCCACGCCGATGGTGGTCAACATCCGGACCGAGAGCCAGCAGCGGGCGCGCGAGCTCACCGACTTCTTCGGCGAGGACATGTTCCCGTTCTTCAGCCCGCGGCCCCGGTCGCCGCGCAACAACATCACCGAGGGCGCCGGCACCGGATTCGTCATCGACAAGGCCGGCTTCATCCTCACCAACAACCACGTGGTGCAGGGCGCCACCAAGATCGAGATCGGCTTCTTCGACCGCGCCTTCGGCGAGGACGCCACCCGCACCTACGCCGCCCGCATCGTGGGGCGCGACCCGCTCACCGACAGCGCCCTGCTCGAGCTCACCGAGAAGCCCGCGTTCGAGCTGCTGGCGGCCCGCTTCGGCGACTCCGACCAGATGGCGCCCGGCGACTGGGTGATGGCCATCGGCAACCCCTTCAACCTCGCCCACACCGTCACGGTGGGCGTGGTGAGCGCCATCGGCCGTCCGTTCGCCCCGATCACCGGGCGCGAGCAGCCCATGATCCAGACCGACGCGGCCATCAACCCCGGCAACTCCGGCGGCCCGCTGCTGAACATCCGCGGCGAGGTGATCGGCGTCAACACCGCCATCATCTCGGACCGCAACCAGGCCGGCAACCTCGGCATCGGCTTCGCCGTGCCGATCAACGACGTCATCGAGCTGCTGCCGCAGCTGCGCAAGGGCAAGGTGATCCGCGGCCGCATCGGCGTGGAGCTGAGCCGCACGGTGACCCGCGAGATGATGCGCGACCTGGGCTCGAGTTCCGGTCTCGGCGCGCTGGTGTCGTCGGTGACGCCCAACGGCGCCGCCGACAAGGCCGGCGTCAAGCGCGGTGACGTGATCGTCGAGTTCAACGGGCAGCCCGTGAAGGACAACGACGAGCTGGTGGGCCGCGTCGTCCGGACGGCCCCCGGCACCTCGGTGCCCATGAAGGTGCTCCGCGACGGCAAGGAGCAGTCGATCACGGTCAAGGTCGAGGAGCTCGACCTCGCCAACGAGGGCCGCCAGGCGGAAGAGGAGACCGCCGACGCGAGCGCCGGCTTCGGCCTGGGCATCCAGGACCTCACGCCCGACATCGCCCGGCAGCTGCGGCTGCCCTCGAACACCACCGGCGCCGTGGTCGTCGAAGTGGAGCCGCGGAGCCCCGCCGCGCGCGCCGGCGTCCAGCCCCGCGACGTCATCGTCGAGGTGAACCGCCAGCCGGTGGCCGACTCGGCCGAGGCCAGCCGCGCGCTGCAGGCCGTGAAGTCCGGCGAGGTGGCCACCATGGTCGTCCTGCGCAACAACGGCCAGGAGTACTTCATCACGATGCGCAAGGAATGACGCGCGGACGCGTCGCGTGACCGACGAGCGCCCGGCGGGTCGCCACCTGCCGGGCGTTCGTGCGTCTGCTCCGCCCCCGGCCCCGGCCATGCCCCTGCTCGACCGCCTCCTCGACGACATCCGCGCACGCGGCCCCCTCACGGTGGCCGAGTTCATGGAACGCGCCCTCTACGACCCCGACGAGGGCTACTACGCCACGGCCGCGCAGCGCTCGGGCCGCGCCGGCGACTTCTACACCAGCGTCGACGTGGGCCCGCTCTTCGGGGAACTGCTGGCCGAGTTCGTGGCCCGGCGGTGGCGGGCCTGGCGCGGGCAGGCGCAGGGGGAGGAACCCTTCGCCCTCGTGGAGGCCGGTGCCGGCAACGGCCGCCTCGCCCGTGACCTGCTGGACGCGCTCGCCGCCGACCATCCCGATTGCTACGCCGCGACGCACCTGCACCTCGTGGAACGCTCGGCGCCCGCCCGCGCGCAGCACGTGGCGACGCTGGGCCCGCACGCCCCGCGCCTGGCCTCGTCGGGGGCCGACCTGCCGGCGCAGGCGAGCGGGGTGCTGATCGCCAACGAACTGCTCGACGCCTTCCCCGCACACCGTGTCCGCATGACCGCCGCGGGGCTGCGCGAGTGCCGCGTCGGCGCGCGCGGCGGCCAGCTCGTGCTGGTGGAGGGCCCGCCGTCCTCGCCGGAGGTCGAGGCCTACGTCGAGGCCCTGGGCGAGCCGCTGCCCGAGGGCGCCGTCGCCGACGTCAGCCCGGCCGCGTTCGCGTGGGTGCGCGAGGCCGCGGCCCGGATGTCGCGGGGCGCCATGCTGCTGATCGACTACGGCCACGAGGCCCGCGAGCTGCTGGCGGGCCACCACGCGGAGGGCACGCTCGTGAGCTTCAGCCGCCACCAACTGGACCCGGCGTCGCCCCTGCGGGCGCCAGACCGGCCGGCCTGGCTGGAGGCCCCCGGCGAGCGCGATCTCACCACGCACGTGGACTTCACGAGCGTGACGCGGGCCGCCGAGGGCGCCGGCTGGCGCCGCGAGGCGCTGGTGGAGCAGTCGCGCCTGTTGATCGACCTCGGGCTCGGCGACCGCCTGGCCCGCAGCACCGGCTCCTCCACCGCCGACCTGAAGCGGCGCCTGGCGGCCAAGGCCCTCGCGCTGCCTGCGGGGCTCGGCGCCTCCCACCAGGCCTTGGTCCTGGTGAAGTGAGCGGCCGCGCCCGGCGGGCCCAGGGCGGGCTCCGCCGACGCGCGGGGCCGGGGGTTCTCAACCTCCAGCGGCCTCGCACATAATCCCCTCCGGCATGGCCACGTCCCCCATCGAGCGCGAGGTGAAGCTGGTCTTCGACAGCGCGGAGGCGGCGCGCTCGGCCGTGCTGGCCGCGGGGGCGACGCCGCTCCGGGCCCGCCGCCTGCAGGACGACTGCCTGCTCGACACGCCGGACGGCCGCCTGCGGTCGCGCGGCACGGCCCTGCGGCTGCGCACGGAGGCCGGCACGAGCCGCGTCACCTTCAAGGGGCCGGTGCAGCCTGGCCCCGTGAAGATCCGCGAGGAACTGGAGACGGTGGTCGGCGACGGGCCGCTGCTGCTGCGGATCTTCCAGGAACTCGGCTTCCGCCCGTGGTTCCGCTACCAGAAGTACCGCGAGGAGTTCTCGCTGCTCGACGTGATTGCCGCCGTGGACGACACGCCCATGGGCGCCTACGTGGAACTGGAAGGCAGCGAGGCGGGCATCGACGCGGCCGCCGCGCGCCTGGGGCGCACCCGCGCCGACTACGTGGTGCAGTCCTACCACACGCTGTTCGACCTGCGGCGCCAGCGCACCGGCGACCGCGCGGCCGACATGCTCTTCGACGGCGCGTGACCTCGCCCGCCCCGCTCCCGCCCGCGCTCGTGCTCACGGCCGGCCTCGGCACCCGGCTGTGGCCGATCACCACGCGGCTCGCCAAGCCGGCCGTGCCGCTCGCGGGCCCGACCATCGTCGAGCGCGTGCTGTCGCAGCTGGCCGCCCAGGGCGTGCGCGACGCGGTGCTCAACCTCCACCACGCGCCCGCGACCATCGCCGCGATCGTGGGTGACGGCTCCCAGTTCGGTCTCCGCGTCCGCTACTCGCTCGAGCCGCGGGTGCTGGGCTCGGCCGGCGGCCCGCGCCACGCCCTGCCGCTGCTCGACGCCGACACGTTCCTCATCGTCAACGGCGACACGCTCACCGACATGGCCCTCGCGCCGATGGTGGAGCGGCACCGGCGCAGCGGCGCCCTGGTGACCATGGCGCTGGGCCCCCTGCCCTCGCCCCAGTACAACGGCGTGCTGCTGGCCGACGATGACGCGGTGACGGGCTTCTCGAAGGCCGGGGAGACCGCCGAGGCGTGGCACTTCGTGGGCCTGCAGGTGGCCGACCGCCGGGCCTTCGCCGACCTCGAGGACGGCGTCGCCATCGACAGCGTGGGCGCCACCTACCGGGAGCTGGTGCGGACCAGGCCGGGAGCCCTGCGGGCGTTCCGCACCTGGGCGCGCTTCATCGACGTGGGCCGGCCGGCCGACTACCTCGGCGCCGCGCTCGCCCTCGCCGGCGAGCCGGGGAGCGGCCCCCTGCGCGACCCCGCCGCGCTCGTCGCCCCCGACGCGACGGTCACCGACTCGATCGTGTGGCCCGGTGCCGCCGTCGGCGCCGGCTGCCGCCTCCATCGCTGCATCGTCACCGACGTGCGCGTGCCCGAGGGGCTGCGCGCCGAGGCGGCCACGCTCGTGCCGGCCGGCGGGCTCTCGCCCCGCGCGCGGGACCGCGTGGTCGACGGCTGCCTGGTCGCGCCCTTCGCGTGACCGCCCGGCCCGTGCCCCCGATGTCGGCCCTACCCCTCCTCGCGAATCTCCGTTACCCTGAGGGCGCCATGACCACCGTTGCCGATGATGGAGGCGCGCGCGGGCGCGTCGAAGCGTACCTGTCACGCACCGGGCTCGCCACGCGCGGCGCCCGCGTGGTGCCGCTCACGGGCGATGCCAGCGACCGCCGCTACTACCGGCTGCTGGTGCCCGACATGCCGTCGCGGGTGCTCGCCGTGTACCCGGGGCCGTTCGACTACCCGACGCTGACCTTCGTCAACGTCGGCGAGCTGCTGCTGCGGATGCCGCTGCCCGTGCCGGCGATCCTCGCGCACGAGGACGACCTCGGCGTGCTGGTGCAGGAGGACCTCGGCGACGTCACGCTGCAGGCCCACCTGGGCGCCGCCCCCCTGGCCGACCACGCGGCGCTCTACCGGCAGGCGGTGAGCTTCATCGCGGTGATCCAGCAGCGCGGGCGCGATCTCGCCTCGCCCAGCTACGCGCCCTACAAGGTGGCCTTCGACGTCGAGAAGCTCACCTGGGAGATGGACTTCTTCCTCAAGCACTTCCTCGAGGCCTACCGCGGCGCGCGCATCGACCCGGCGGTGCGGACGGCGCTGCGCGCGGAACTGGCCGTGATCGTGGAAGAGCTGGCGGCCGAGCCGCGGGTGCTGTGCCACCGCGACTACCACAGCCGCAACCTCATGCTGAAGGAGGGGCGCCTCTACATCATCGACTTCCAGGACGCCCGCATGGGGCCCGACACCTACGACCTGGCGTCGCTGCTGCGCGACCCCTACGTCGACATCGGCGAGCGGGCCACCGAGGACCTGGTGGCCTACTTCCTGGCGCTGATCGGGGCCGCCGGGCGCGAGCGCGAGTTCAAGCAGCGGCTCGACGTCATGTCGCTGCAGCGCGTCCTCAAGGCGCTCGGGACCTACGGCTACCAGGCCACGGCGCGGATGAACCCGGTCTACATCCAGTACATCCCGCGCTCGCTGCGCAACGTGCACGACATCCTCCACCGCTATCCCCGGTTCGGGCGGCTGCGGGAGATCCTCGCGAACCACCTCGAGGAATTGCGGTAGGCCGGGGCGGCGCGGGCACGCGCCCCGGGGACGACACGGCGGGCAGTGGGGCCGCGCGCGGCGGATCGCGCTAGAATGACAGGTTCCGCCTGCCGCGGACCTCGACCATGCACGCGTCCTTCGGCCTCTCCACGCACCTGTTCCACGACCAGCGGCTCGCCCGCGGCCACCTCGAGGCCGTCGCGGCCCACGGCTTCGCCGGCATCGAGCTGTTCGCCACGCGCACCCACTTCGACTACCACGACCCGGCGGCCGTCGAGGAACTCGCGCGCTGGCTCGAGGCCACGCGGCTGCGGCTGTTCAGCGTCCACGCGCCAATCGTCGAGGGCTGCGCGGGCGGGGTCTGGGGCCCGCCGCTGTCGTTGGCCGCCACCGACGCGGGCGCCCGGGCGCGCGCGATCGAGGAGACGCGCGCGGCGCTGGCCCTGGCGCGCGCCATTCCCTACCGGCACCTGGTCGTGCACCTGGGCCGGCCCGACACGCCGCCGCCCGCCGGCGACAACAGCCGGGACGCCGTCCGGCGCAGCCTCGACACCCTCTACGAGGCCGCGACCGCGGCTGGCGTGACGCTCGCGCTCGAGCTCATCCCCAACGCGCTCTCGACGCCCGAGGCCCTGGTGCGCCTGCTCGACGACCTCGAACTGCGCCACGCGGGGGTCTGCCTCGACTTCGGCCACGCCTTCCTCGGCGGCGACGTCGTGGACGCGGTGGAGACGGTGTCGGGCGCGCTCGTGACGACGCACGTGCACGACAACCGCGGCACGGGCGACGACCACCTCGTACCCTTCGAGGGCACGATCGACTGGGACCAGGCCCTGTTCGCCTGCCAGAAGGTGGGCTACGACGGCGTGTGGCTGTTCGAGCTGGCCAACACCTCCACGCCCGCCGCCGTGCTGGCCCGCGCCCGCGGGGCCTGCGACCGCTTCCGCGAGATCCTCGCGAGCTGACCGACCGGAGACGCCGTGCACACCTACATCCAGGACATCGCCCGCCACGAGGGCCAGCAGGTCACCATCAAGGGCTGGCTGCACAACCGCCGGAGCAGCGGCAAGATCCACTTCCTGATCGTCCGCGACGGGTCGGGCTTCATCCAGGTGGTGATGTCGAAGGCCGCGGTGGGCGACGAGGCGTTCCAGCGCGCCGACCACCTCTCGCAGGAGACCGCGCTCGTGGTCACGGGCACGGTGCGCGCCGACAAGCGCGCGAAGGGCGGCTACGAGATCGACGCCCAGTCCTTCGAGGTGGTGTCGCCCTCGGTGGACTACCCCATCACGCCCAAGGAGCACGGCGTCGACTACCTGATGGACCGCCGGCACCTGTGGATTCGCGCCGAGCGGCAGCAGGCGATCCTGCGCGTGCGCCACGAGGTGATCGACGCGGTGCGCGACTACTTCAACAGCCGCGACTTCATCCTGGCCGACACGCCCATCTTCACCCCGTCGGCCTGCGAGGGCACCAGCACCCTGTTCCCCGTCCAGTACTTCGAGGACACGACGGCCTACCTCACGCAGAGCGGCCAGCTCTACAACGAGGCCAACGCCATGGCGCTCGGCCGCGTCTACTGCTTCGGCCCGACGTTCCGGGCCGAGAAGAGCAAGACCCGCCGCCACCTCACCGAGTTCTGGATGGTGGAGCCCGAGGTGGCCTACGCCGACCTCGACGACGTGATCCGGCTGGCCGAGGGGCTGGTGGCGGAGGTGGTGGCGCGCGTGCTGGACAAGCGGCGCGCCGAGCTCGCCGTGCTCGAGCGCGACACGAGCAAGCTCGAGTCGGTGCGGGCGCCGTTCCCGCGCATCACCTACGACGAGGCCGCGAAGGTGCTCGTCGAGAAGGGCCTGCCCTTCCAGTACGGCACCGATTTCGGCGGCACCGACGAGACGGTCCTCTCCGAGCAGTACGACCGGCCCGTCGCCGTCACGCACTACCCCGCCGCCGTGAAGGCCTTCTACATGAAGCCCGACCCGGCCCAGCCCGACAAGGCGCTGTGCGTGGACGTGCTGGCCCCGGAAGGCTACGGCGAGATCATCGGCGGCGGCCAGCGCCTCGACGACCTCGACCTGCTGCTGCGGCGCATCAAGGAGCACGACCTGCCGCAGGAGGCCTTCGAGTGGTACCTCGACCTGCGCCGCTACGGCAGCGTCCCGCACGGCGGCTTCGGCATGGGCATCGAGCGCTGCGTGGCCTGGATCTGCGGCCTGGAGCACGTGCGCGAGACCATCCCCTACGCGCGCATGCTCTACCGGCTCTACCCGTAACCGGGCCGCCACTGCTCACCGACCACGTGCCCATGAAGATCGGCCTCGTCTCCCTCGGCTGTCCCAAGAACCTCGTCGACTCGGAGGTGATGCTGGGCCTCGCCCGCGAGGCCGGGCACGAGGTGACGCCCGACAGCGACGCCGCCGACGTGCTGGTGGTGAACACCTGTGCCTTCATCGACGGCGCCAAGCAAGAGTCGGTGAACGCCATCCTCGAGATGGCGCAGCGCAAGAACGACGGGCGGCCGCGCCGCCTCGTGGTGACCGGCTGCCTCGCCGAGCGCTATCGCGACGAGTTGCAGAAGGAGATCCCCGAGATCGACGCCGTGATCGGCACCGGCGAGGTGCCCCGCTTCGTCGAGGCCGTCGAGGGCCGCTCCGCGTCGGCCGGCGCCGCCGGGGCCGCCCCGTTGCCCCTGTTCCGTCGGCCAGGCGGCGGGGCCACGGCGCCGGCGGTGGTGCGGGGCGTGGCGGCGCGCCACCGTGACGCCGTGGCCACGCGCGAGCTACCCACCTACATCTACGAGGCGGCGACGCCGCGCACGCGCGTCACGCCGCGCCACTTCGCCTACGTCAAGGTGGCCGAGGGCTGCGACTACAACTGCAGCTTCTGCATCATCCCGGTGCTGCGCGGCCAGTACCGCAGCCGCCCGGCCGACGACATCGTCACCGAGGCGCGCGCGCTCGCGGCCGACGGCGTCAAGGAGCTGATCCTCATCTCGCAGGACACCACCTTCTACGGGGTGGACCGGCGCGAGAAGGGCGCGCTCGCGCCCCTGCTGCGGCGCCTGGCGGCCGTGGACGGCCTGGCGTGGATCCGGCTGCTCTACCTCTACCCCACCACGATCACCGACGACGTCCTCGACGTGATGGCCGACTCGGGCAAGGTGTGCCGCTACATCGACCTGCCGCTGCAGCACAGCGCCGGGTCGGTGCTCGAGCGCATGCGCCGCCCCGGGCACCGGGCGGCCTACGCGCGCCTGCTGCAGCGCATCCGCGACCGGGTGCCCGGCGTCACGCTGCGCACCACCTTCATCGTCGGCTTCCCCGGCGAGACCGAGGACGAGTTCCAGGACCTGCTCGGCTTCGTGCGCGAGATCGAGTTCGACCACGTGGGCGTGTTCACCTATTCCCACGAGGAGGACACGGCCGCCTTCGCGCTGCCCGACGACGTGCCGGCCCGCGTCAAGGCGCGCCGGCGCGACGCCCTGATGCGGCTGCAGCGCGACATCGTCGCCCGGCGGCAGGCGCAGCGGGTCGGCGAACGGGTGCGCGTGCTCGTGGACGGGCCGGCCCCGGAGCACGAGCTGGTGCTGCGCGGGCGCCTCGAGGGCCAGGCCCCGGAGATCGACCCCCTCGTCTACTTCACCGAGTGCGATCCCAGCGCGCTGCCCCCGGGCACGCTGGTGGAGGCCGAGGTGGTGCAGGCGCGGGGCTACGACCTGGTCGCCCGCCCGCTGCCCCCCGCGCCACCGGCCGCGTAGCGCCGGGTCGCGGACACGGCGGCGCTCCCGCGCGTGGTGGTCGCCGCGGTCCCCCTGCACCGCATCACGAGCGACGATCCCCGCCCGCGCGAATCGAAGGACGTAGGCGGATCCCGCCGAGATGTGCTAGGCTTTCGTGTTGCTCTCTGATACCAGGGAGCAGCCAGTGGGCTGGTGCCCACTTTTTCTTTTTGGGGACGCCGGGCCGAGGGGGATCGCCGGAGTGGCCGCCAGCGAGCAGTTGAGCCGCATTCGGCCCATCGCCGAACGCGTGGTCGCCAGCCACGGGCTCGACCTCTTCGACCTGCAGTTGCGGCGCGAGTCCATCGGCTGGGTGCTGCGGGTCGTCATCGATCGCCCGCCCGTGGTCGATGCGGACGGCCGGGTCGAGGTGGAGCCCATCGAGCGCGCCATCGGCATCGACGAATGCCAGCGCGTGAGCGAGGACCTCGGCACGGTGCTCGACGTCGAGGACGCCGTGGACGTCGAGTACACCCTGGAAGTGTCCTCGCCGGGGATCGACCGGCCGCTGCGGGGCGCGCCCGACTACGAGCGGTTCCGCGGCCGGCTGGCGAAGATCGTGGTGCAGACGCCCGTGGACGGGCAGTCCCACTTCGAGGGACGGATCGAAGGGCTCGACGGGGGGGACATCCTCCTGCGGGCCGGCACCAGGGAGAAGCGGATCCCGCTCGCGCTCGTGTCGCGGGCGCGGCTCGCGGTGGAGTTTTGAGCCGGGCGCACTGCCCCCGGCGTGGTGACAGGCAATGAGCACCAGCCCGATCGTGCAGAACATCGAGACCCTCGCCAAGGAGCGGGGCATCGACGCGAGCGTCGTCGTCGCGGCCATCGAAGAGGCCGTGCTGCACGCCTCGCGGAAGGTCTACAAGGGCAACGAGAACCTGCGGACCCGCTTCAACACCGAGACGGGCCAGGTGGAGTTGTACGCCGTCAAGCACATCGTGGCGGAGGTCACCAACCCTGCGGTCGAGATCTCGCTCGCCGAGGCCCGCGAGCTGTACGGCGACGAGGCCGAGGTCGACATGGAGATCGAGTTCCCCAAGTCGACGGAGGTGCTCGGGCGCATCGCGGCGCAGACCGCCAAGCAGGTGATCTTCCAGAAGGTGCGCGAGGCCGAGCGCGAGACGATCTACGGCGAGTACAGCGACCGCATCGGCGAGGTGATGAACGCCACCATCAAGCGCTTCGAGCAGGGCGACATCATCGTCGAGGTGCAGAACCGCGTCGAGGCCGTGCTGCCGCGCAAGGAGCAGTCGCGCGCCGAGAGCTACAACGTGGGCGACCGCCTGCGCGCCGTCATCCGCGGCGTGTCCAGGAGCGCGAAGGGCCCGCAGATCATCCTGTCGCGCACCGACCCGGCCCTGCTCGTGAAGCTCTTCGAGCAGGAAGTGCCCGAGATCTACGACGGCACCGTGGTGATCCGCGGCGCGGTGCGCGAGGCCGGCGACCGGGCGAAGGTGGCCGTCTACTCGCGCGAGCGCGACGTGGACCCGGTGGGCGCCTGCGTCGGCATGAAGGGCACGCGCGTGCAGGCCATCATCCGCGAGCTCCGCGGCGAGAAGATCGACATCGTCGAGTACTCGGAAGACCCGGTGGCGTTCGTGACCCACGCCATCAGCCCCGCCCGCGTCCAGCGCGTCAGCATCGTGGACGACGCGGAGCGCGTGATGGAAGTGGTGGTGGAGGACAAGCAGCTGTCGCTGGCCATCGGCAAGAAGGGCCAGAACGTCCGCCTCGCCGCGAAGCTCACCGGGTGGAAGATCGACATCAAGAGCGAGGAAGAGAAGCGCAAGGAAGTGGAGGCGCAGTTCGCCGAGCTGGCCGGGGCCCTGGAGGGCACGCCCAGCGGGTCGCTGGCCGAGGCCTCCAGTGCGCTCGACGAGCTGCTGGGCGGCGGCGCGGCGGCCAGTGAGGCCGGGGCCGACGGTGACGCCGCGGCGACCGAGCCCGCCGCCGACGCGGCGCCGGCCGACGGCGAGGCGCCAGCCGCAGAGGGTCCGGCCGAGGGCCGGCCCCAGGAGTAGGTAGTCCCCGGCCGCCGCGGCGGCCGGGTCAGTGCAACCGAGGGAACGTGGCGACAGTCCGGATTTACAAGGTCGCGGAACTCCTGAGCACTTCGAGCCAGGAAGTGGTGGCGCTGCTCAAGCAGGCCCATGGCATCGAGGTCAAGAGCGCGTCGAGCACGATCGAGGAGGTCGTGGCCCGCCAGTTCGTCGAGCGGCTC
>JADHED010001715.1_pt1 | contig 17404 bp, 16 predicted proteins | sample 8952041 | NCBI WGS metagenome assembly JADHED01 (sample SAMN16124423, study PRJNA663239) | bioreactor sludge metagenome | isolation source: sludge (control) | place: India:Bengaluru | collected 2018-09-08
GCCGCGCCGCGCTCGTACCAGCCCTTGCTGGCGTTCACGATGGCGACGACGGAGAGCATGACCGGGACCTCGATGAGCACGCCGACGACGGTGGCGAGGGCGGCGCCGGAGGTGAGGCCGAAGAGGCTGATGGCGGCGGCGACGGCAAGCTCGAAGAAGTTGCTGGCGCCGATCAGGGCCGAGGGGCCGGCGACGCAGTGGGCTTCGCCCGCGGCGCGGTTCAGCAGGTAGGCGAGGCCGGAGTTCAGATAGACCTGGATCAGGATCGGGACCGCCAGGATGGCGATGACCAGCGGCTGCTTCAGGATCTGCTCGCCCTGGAAGCCGAAGAGCAGGACCAGGGTGGCGAGGAGCGCGGTCAGCGACAGGGGCTGGATGCGGGCGAGGGCGGCGGATAGGGACGCCTCGCCGCCGCGGGCCAGGAGGGCGCCGCGCAACGCCTGGGCGATCACCACGGGCACGACGATGTAGAGGCCCACCGACAGCAGCAGGGTCTGCCACGGCACGGTGATGGCCGAGAGGCCCAGCAGGAGGCCGACGATGGGGGCGAAGGCGACCACCATGATGGTGTCGTTCAGCGCCACCTGGCTGAGGGTGAAGTTGGGCTCGCCCCGGGTGAGGTTGCTCCACACGAACACCATGGCGGTGCAGGGGGCGGCGGCCAGGATGATCAGGCCGGCGATGTAGCTGTCGATCTCGCCCGCCGGCAGGTAGGGGCGGAACAGCCAGCCGATGAAGAGGGCGCCGAGGGCGGCCATGGAGAACGGCTTGATGGCCCAGTTCACCAGCAGGGTGACGCCGATGCCGCGCCAGTGGCGGCCGACGGCGCCGAGGGCGCGGAAGTCGACCTTCATCAGCATGGGCACGATCATCAGCCAGATGAGGCCGGCGACCGGGAGGTTGACCTTGGCCACCTCGGCGGCGGCGATGACCTGGAAGGCGGGCGCGAAGAAGTGGCCGAGGGCGATGCCGGCCACGATGCAGAGGCCGACCCAGAAGGTCAGGTAGCGTTCGAAGACCGGCATGGCGGGCTTGTCGGCCGGGGCGGCGGTCACGCCTTCAGTGCTCACCGGCGCGCTCCGGCTGGTCGGCGGCCTGGCCGATCTCGCGCAGCTTCGCCTGCAGCGACAGGCGGTCGAGCTTGTCGAAAGGGAGCTGGAGGAACGGGGTGATGCGGTTGCGGAGCATCCGGGCCGCCTCGGCGAAGGCGAGGCCGATCTCGGCCTCCGAGCCCGTCGCGGCGGCCGGATCGGGGATGCCCCAGTGAGCGGTCATCGGCTGGCCGGGCCAGATCGGGCAGACCTCGCCGGCGGCGTTGTCGCAGACGGTGAAGATGAAATCGATCGGGGGAGCGTCCGGGCCCGAGAACTCGTCCCAGGACTTCGAGCGGAAGTCGGCGATGTCGTAGCCGAGACCCTTGAGGATCGGCGCGGTGTGCGGATTGACGCGGCCCGTCGGGAACGACCCGGCCGAGAAGGCGCGGAAGCGGCCCTCGCCGAGGCGGTTCAGCAGGGCCTCGGCCATGACGGAGCGGGCCGAGTTGCCCGTGCAGAGGAAGAGGACGTTATAGGGGCGATCGGTCATGGCGGGCCTCAGCAGCTGCGGCCTTCGGCGCCGCAGGCCCGGCTGGCGACCTCGGCCAGGGGCGCGCAGATGGCGGCGTTTCCGGCGCAGCAGTCCTCCATGAGGAAGGCGAGCAACTCGCGCATGCGGTCGTAGCCGGCGGTGTAGATGATCGAACGGCCCTCGCGGCGGGAGGCGACGAGGCCGGCGCCGGCCAGGATGCCGAGGTTGGTGGAGAGCGTGTTGGGCAGGCTGCCGGTGAGACGGGCGATCTCACCGGCGGGAAGGCCCGCGTCGCCGGCCTTCACCAGGAGGCGGAAGACCTCGAGGCGGCCCGGATGGGCGAGGGCGGCGAGGCCGCCGACGGCGTTCTGAGTTTCCATGGTTCGGGATTGCCAGAAGTCTCGAACGTCGCCAAGCGACCGTTTTGTGACAGGTCAGCCGCAGCAGGCGCTGACGGTGGCCGGTTTCGGAGCCTCGGCCTGGGGCGCTTCGGCCTTGGGACCGCAGCAGGCGCCTCCGCCGGCGGCCTGGGCCTCCAGCGCGGCCTGGGCCTCGTCCTCGCCGTAGGTCGTGGCTTCGCCGAAGGTGTAGAAGGTCTCCCACCGCACGCCGGCCGGATCGGCCACCCAGCTCTTGTCGGAACGGGCATAGCAGCAGGTGGTGGCTTCCTCGTCGAACGTCTGGGCGCCGGCCGCCTTCAGGCGCCCCGCCAGTTCGCCGAGCTCAGCCTGGCTGTCGACCTGGATGCCGACGTGGTCGACGCCCGTGGCGCGGTCGCGCTGGGAAATCGCGAAATTCACCCGCGGATCGTCGAGCATCCACTTGGCGTAGTCGTCCTTCACCACCGTGGGGGCGGCGCCGAACAGGGTCTCGTAGAACTGGATGGATTGGGTGAGGTCGGGCACGCTCACGTGCAGGTGCAGGCGCTTCATGGGAGCCATCTCCGTCGTTGATGGGTCATTCTATAATTCGAGAATTATGGAAGTGTCAAGGCGTGCGTGATCGGCTGCCGTGACGGGCGACACGGACAGGGCGCGGCCGGGACGCGTTATCCGCTGAGCGGAGGCTAGCTCTCCGACTTCCGGCTGCTGTCGAGTTCGGGGTGTTTTTCCACGAGGTCGGCGCGGTCGTCCGCCAGCGTGTCCCAGTGGGCGGCCATCTGGAGGAGCTGGTCGCGCTGTTCGGTGGACTCCATCTGGGCCGCCAGGGCGCGGCATTCGCGGGCGTGGTCGCGGTATTCAGAGGCCTTCTTCATGAGGCTTCATCCAATTCCCTCGCTTCGGACGCAAGCTGAGCCGTGGGCTTTGACGCGTCGCGGCCGCCCCGGCGCGGCGAACCGACGCGGGCGCCGTCCACAGGTTGAGTAGGGCGTTCACCGCCTCGAAAGGCTGCGGCGTTTACCGTGTCTGCTGGCGTCGACGGCGCCGGGAGAGGTGACGCGTGACCCAGGCAACCGGGGCGACGAGGGACGAAGCCTTCGCGCTCATAGCCGAGCAGATCAGCGACGTGCTGGTGCGCGTCGACCGTGACGGCGTGATTACCTACGTGTCGCCCTCCATCCGCAACCATGGGTGGGGCCCCGAGGAGCTGGTCGGCACGACCGGCCTTCAGCTCGTGCATCCCGACGACCGGGCCCCGTTCGCCGCCAACGTGGCGGCGCTGTTGCGCGGCGAGGTCGATCCCGGCGCCGGGCGCGAACACCGCATCATGAAGAAGGGCGGCGGCTGCTACTGGGCGCAGGGCAATCCGCATGTGCTCACCGACGAAACGGGGGCGCCCTGCGGCTTCGTGAACATCTTCCGCGACGTGACGGCCCGGCGCGAGATGGAGGAGAAGGCGCGCGAGCAGGCCGAGCTGTTCGAGGCCGCCTTCCGCCACGCGCCGATCGGCAAGGCGCTGGTGGCGCTGGACGGACGGTTCCTGCGGCTGAACGAGGCCTTCTGCCGGGCGGCGGGGCGGACCGAGTCGGAGATGCTGCGGCTCAACTTCCAGAGCATCACTCACCCCGACGACCTGACGGACGACCTGGCGCTTCTGGAGAAGCTCAACGCCGGGGCCGTCGAGAGCTACCAGGTCGACAAGCGATACATCCGCCCCGCCGGGGACACCGTCTGGGTGCGGCTGACGGTGACCGCGGTGCGCAGCGAGCGGGGCGAGCCGCTCTACTACGTCTCGCAGATACAGGACCTGACGGCGGAACGGGAAGCCGAGGCGGCGCTCAAGGAGAGCGAGGCGCGATACCGCCTGATCGCCGACAACATGAGCGACCTCGTCATCCGGATGGACCGCCGGGGCCGGATCAACTGGGCCTCGCCCTCGGCCCAGGCCTATGGATACGCGCCAGAGTCCCTGATCGGGCGACGCGTGGTGGAGCTGATCCACCCGGACGATCTCGCCGACCTGCGTGTCACCCGCAAGGCAGCCGGTCACGCGTCGCCCGAAGCCGGGTTCGAGATGGATCGCCAGCTTCGCTACCGGACCGCATCGGGACAGTGGGTGTGGCTTGAGGGCAACCCGCGGGTCATCCACGACGACTCCGGCCGTGCGGTCGGCGCGGTGAACGTCCTGCGCAACGTGACGGAGCGCCGGGCGCAGCAGGAGCTGTTCACGGCCGCCTTCCAGCGCTCGGCCACCGGCAAGGCGGTGGTCGCCATGGACGGCCGGCTGCTGGAGGTGAACCGGGCGCTCTGCGAGATGATCGGCCTCAGCGAGGCCGAGTTGCTGGCTATGCGGCAGCAGGATCTCGCGCATCCGGACGAGGCGGGGCGCACCATCGGCGAACTGCAGGCGCTGGTGGCCGGCGACATCGAGAGCTACGCGGTGGACCGCCGCTACCGCCGTGCGGATGGAAGCTACTTCTGGGCCGAGCTGGCGATATCGCTGGTCCGCCATCCGGACGGCTCGCCCAAGCAGCGCGTGGTGGAGATCCAGGATCTGACCGCCCGCCGCGCCGCCGAGGCCGCGCTACGCGAGCGCGAGGCGCACTACCGCCTGATCATCGAGAACACGTCGGACATGATCATCATGACCGGCCTGGACGGGCGCTCGACCTATGTCAGCCCGAACGTCCGCTTCCAGGGCGCGACCGTGGAGGCCGTGGAGGGCACCTCGTTCAAGGACCAGGTGCACCCCGAGGACGTGCCGGCGGTCACCCGGGCCTTCACGGGGCTGCTCAAGACCGGCGGTTCGACCCGGGTGCGCTGGCGGGCGAGGTCGGCCGGCGAGGGCTGGACCTGGTACGAGTCGAACGCGACCCTGATGCGTGACCAGGCCACGGAAGCTCCGACGGGCTTCCTGGATGTGATCCGCAACGTGCAGCACCAGGTGGAGCAGGAGGCCGAGATCGCCGCCGCCAAGGCCGAGGCCGAGGCCGCCGCCGTGGCCAAGTCGCAGTTCCTGGCCAACATGAGCCACGAGATCCGCACGCCGCTGACCGCGGTGCTGGGCTTCACCAACCTGCTGCGAGAGCTGGACCTGGCCGAGCCGGCCAGCGGCTACGTCAGCCGTATCGCCGGGGCGGGCAACGGCCTCCTGGCCATCGTCAACGACATCCTGGACTTCTCAAAGCTGGAGGCGGGGAAGTTCGAGATCCGGCCGCGGCCGACGGACTTCGCCCAGGTCTGCGAGGAGACGCTACAGCTCTTCTCGACGCAGGCGGGAGAGAAGGGGCTGGCGCTGCGCCTCGAGCCGCGGCCGGGCCTGCCGCGGGCGGTGATGCTGGACGGAGACCGGCTGCGGCAGATGCTGATCAACCTGATCGGCAACGCCGTGAAGTTCACGGATGCGGGCGGCGTCACCCTGACCATCGGGCCGGGCGAGCGGGCCGGGACGGTCGCCATCGCCGTCGCCGACACCGGCCCGGGCCTGGACGCCGAGGCCCAGGCGCGCCTCTTCCAGCGGTTCGAGCAGATCGACGGCGGCATGACCCGCCGGCACGGCGGCACGGGCCTGGGGCTGGCGATCAGCCGTGGCATCGTCGAGGCCATGGACGGAACGATCGGGGTGACGAGCACGCCGGGGCAGGGCGCGACGTTCCAGGTCGAGCTGCCGGCGGCGCCCGCCGAACTGCCCGAAGCCCTCGCGGCCGAGGGGGAGACGGTCTCGATCGACGGCCTCCGGGTCTTCGTGGTCGACGACAACCGGGTGAATCGCGAGCTGTCGCGTCGCATCCTCGAGGTGGCGGGGGCCGAGGTTTCGGAAGCCGGCGACGGGGCCGAGGCGCTGGCGCGACTGGCGCTGCTGCCGGTGGACGTGGTGCTGATGGACCTGCGTATGCCAGGCCTGGACGGCCGGGCCACGCTGAAGCGGCTGCGGGTGGAGCCGGGGCCGAACCAGGACGTGCCGGTGCTGGCGTTCACCGCCGACGCCGACGTTGAGGGCGAGGGCGACCTGGCGGGCTTCGACGGCCTGGTCCGCAAGCCCATCCAACCGCTTGAAATGTATGCTGCAATCGCGGCGGCCACCGAGTGGGCGCCGACAGAGGATGGGGAGGTGACGCATGCCGCCCGCTGAACGCCGGGGACGCCGTGTGCTGGTGGTCGACGACGAGCCGTTCCTGCTGGAACTGATCATCACCAGGCTGGAGCTGGCCGGCTACGAGACCCGCGGCGCGCGCGACGGAGCCCAGGCGCTGGACCGACTGAACGACTTCCGGCCCGAGGCGATGGTGCTGGACATCAACATGCCGATGCTGGACGGCTTCGGGGTGCTGAAGCACATGCGCGCCCAGGGGCTGAGCGACAAGGTGCCGACGATGGTGCTGACCGCCCGCAACGCGGCCGAGGACGTGACCAAGGCGATCCAGCTCGGGGCCAAGGACTATCTGTCAAAGCCGTTCCGCGACGACCAGCTTATCGCGCGGGTCGGGCGATTGTTCGGTCGGGTGCGGTCCGGCGCCTGAGCGCGGAGATCAGCTCGCGTACTCGTGGTCGGCGTCGGCCCCGAGGCTGAGTTCGAAGTCCTGCAGCACGTCCATAAGCTGGATGACGTTGGCGGCCAGCGGCCGGCCGCGCGGGAACTGATAGCGCCAGTAGGTGGCGATGTGGCTGACGAGGCCGCAGCCTTCGCCCAGCGACAGGAACATCTCGGGCGACTTGAGCAGGAAGTCGCGGAAGGCGGGCGCGTTGCCCTCGCCGGTGAGCTGGGCGAACACCTGGTCGTAGACGCCAAGCTGGTTCATCACCGTCTTGACCTGGCGCTCCATCTTCTGGCGCAGCCGCTGCTTGAGGGCTTCCAGCTCCTGGGCGGTCTCGGAGTCGACCGGCCCGATCACCTTGACCTTGCCGAGCTCGCTGAAGACCTGGCGGATGTCGGCCCAGAGGCTGTTCAGCACCCACTTGTAATAGAGGAAGCCCTTCCAGGCGAAGATCCCCTCCTTGTAGTGCTCGCGCTCCAGCCGCAGCGTGAGGCGCAGGGGTTCCAGCCGCTCGTCGGTGCGGGCGGACAGCAGGGCCTCCACCAGTCGCGCGACATTGCCCTCCACGGCGTCGACGTCGCGGTAGGCGAGCTCGATCAGCTTGGCGATCTCGGAACCGACGAAGCGCTGCATCTTGGCTAGGTCGGGCGCCGAGATCTCGAAGTGGCTGGGGCTGATGTCGAACCCGCGCCGCTTCATGTGCTCCCGCAGCAGGAACGGGTCGAGGGAGGGCAGCTCGTCGATCGCCTCCAGCACCGCCACGTCGCGCGGGAAGTCGGGGTAGTCGCCGCGCAGCTCCTCGAACACGTCGAGCCAGCCGCGCTCGTTGACGAACAGCGAGCGCCCGCCCAGGCCGAGGTCCGAGCGCTCGAACGGGATGATCAGCTTGGTGGCGGTGTAGCGGAGGCGGTCGAAGGACTCGCGTTCGGAGTCGCGCAGCCGGTGCCGGACGATGACCGAGCCGTTGAGCGTCTGGGCGACGAAGAACGGCGAGGCCTCGTGCTCCGGATTGTTGGCGTTGCGCGCAGCCAGCGCCGCGAGGTTCAGGACACGGCTGGTGGAGGCGGTCTTCTCCAGCCCGCGCAGGCTTCGATAGGTGCGGTCGGTCGACTTGCCCACGTCAGCGCTCCAGGCGTCCCAGCGCCTCCCCACGGTGCGCGCAACTCGAGGTGGATAGCCTTTCCCGAATGGCGCGAACGAAGAATCAGACGATTCGATTCACTGCATCATCGAACCGCGACAACCGGCGGACTTGATTACCCACTTTGGGGGGCGGCGAGCCATTCCGGGTCGATTCGCCCTCCAATCGCATAACATGGTTGTGCAAGTTTCGCGCGCATGCCGGGCCCTTGCATCGGCGGAGGTTCCCGAACAGGTTGCCGGCCTGGATTCTGCCGGGGGCGACGATGAAGCGGGGACTGGCCGTACTGGCTGGTGTGATGGTGACGGCCGGCGCGACGGCTGCGCCCGTCGCGGTGCTGGCGCAGGACGCGCCGAACTTTCCCGCGTCGCTGGAGCGCGAGCCGCTGATCACCTGGCTGCGCCGCGAGACCGACGTGGCGCCCGAGCGGGTGATCGCGGTGACGCCGCAGGTGGCGACCTCGATCGTCTCGACCTTTCCCGCGGGCGCGGGGCAAGGCCCGCGGATCGTCATCCGCGCCGAGGCCCTGACGCCGGAGACGCATGCGCGGACGGGCGCGCTGTCGTGGCACGTCTCGATCAACGCCGACTGCGCGGCTCACCGGGTGCGGCTGGGCGAGACCACCGGCTATCCGCAGCGCAACCTCCTGGGCGAGCGGCGCGTGTTGCGCCCGGCCGACGCGGAATGGAGATCGCCCGAGCTCGGCACGGCCCTGGACTTCGCCTGGCGCGCGGCCTGCGATCCGACGTTCAAGGGCCCGTTCCAGGCGGACGGCGCGACCCTGAGCGCCGAGGACCCGCCGCAGGCGACGGCGACCCAGGCGCCGGCCTCCCGGGAGACGGCCCTCCCGCAGCCTGCCGCGGCGCCGCCGCGAACCTCACCGTCCGCCACGGGCGGAATGGTGGTCCAGATCGGGGCGACGACGTCGGACGCAGAGGCGCAGGCGTTGCTGGCGAAGCTGGGCGACCGGCTCGGCGGGCGGCCGACCCGAGTCGAGAAGGCGCTGGTGGGCGGCAAGACCTGGTACCGCTCGGTGGTGGCTGGTTTCGAGGGCGCGGGCGAGGCGACCCGCTTCTGCGCCGAGCTCAAGGCCGCCGGGCAGAGCTGCTTCGTGCGGGCCGGCCGCTAGAGGTCTTGCGGAACGCGCTCTAGGACCGCTTGCCCAGCAGCCAGCGGGCGGCGAGCGCCAGGGCGCAGCCGACCAGCAGCACGGCGACGATCGCGCGCGCCGCGTCCACAACGAAGCCGACGACCGCGAGCGCGACCATCGCGGCGAGAAGGATCATCACCCATTTGCCCATGGGAGAGGAATGTCCGGACGCGCCCGGCGTTCCGGCCGGCCGCGAAAACGCCACAGCGGCGCCGTCCTAGGCATCCCTGAGCGCAGCGCCGACGTATCGACCGATGGGCCCACGCCCCGGGGCGGGCGCTGAACTCCAGGTGGTGAACACCCGGCTCTTCGGCTGCTAGTATGCCGACGGGGCGGGCTGCAGGTGTCGAAGGGACCGGGAACGAGCCATGCTGGCCGTGCTGAGACAGGCGCTGATGAGCCCGATGACGGGACCGATCGCGCTGGCCGTGGCGCTGATGCTGGCGGTGGCGCTCGGCGTGTCGGCCAGCCAGTGGGAGGCCGAGGCCGCCCGCTACGAGGCCCGGATCCGGGAACTGACCGAGGCGTCCGAGCGGGCGGAGACCGGGTTCAGGACCGAACTCGCCGCCTGCCGGGCCGCGGGCGAGGCGCGGGAGAAGGCGCAGGAGGCCGGCTATGCGGCCGCCGGCGGCGCCCCCGCCGGCGCGCGACGGCTGCTCGAACAGCAACCCGAGGGCATCGACGCCTGCGCCCGCATGGAGAGCGCCGACCGGGCGGTGCTGTCGAACCTGAAGCCATGATCCGACCCGTGCGTGCGATCCTGATGGCGGGAGGCGCGGCGCTGGCGCTGAGCGCCTGCCAGAGCCTGCGGGCGCCCAAACCGAAGCCGGCCGAGCCGCCGCCGAAGCCGCCGCCGGTGCTGATCCTGCCCAAGCCTCCGCCGCCTCCGCCGCCCCCGCCGCCTGCCCCGCGGAGCTGCGTGCCCCGCACCCTGGGCGGTCCGCCGCGCTACCCCGACACTGACGGGGCGCTGCGCGCCGCGCCGGGGGCGGCCGACCGCTATCAGCTCATGGCCGCGGGCCGGATACTGCGTCAGCAGCGGCTGGAGGAGCTGGAGCGCGTGGTCGCCGGCTGCCGCGAGCCCCGCTAGACGGCGAGGCCCACCGTCACCGTCGCCGAGTACCCGGCGGTCGGGTCGCCGCTCAGGGCCAGCGTCATGGCCGCCTGTTGGGCCGCGGTGTTGTCGCCGAAGACCCCGTCGCTGGCGATCGAGGTGCGGGCGAAGCGCGAAGCGCTGCTGGGATAGCCGCTGGCGGCGTAGACCGCGCTGCACGCCGCGGCCGGCATGGCGAACTGCGAGACCAGCAGGCGGTTGGCGTAGGCGGTCGCCGTGGCCAGCGAGCGGAACACCTCGAAGTGCATGTGAGGGTAGCGGCCCTCGTAGCAACCCGGGAAGATCGTGGTGAAGGTCGCCTGGCCGCTCGAATTGGTGGCCTGGACCCCGCGCAGCCAGTTCTGCTGCGGCAGGTCGTAGATGGAATACTGGCCGTTGGCGTCGGCGTGCCACAGGTAAATGGCGAAGTCGGCCAGGGCCGCGCAGCCGGCGTTGGTGTTCTGCAGGTTGATGGTCAGGGTGACCGGCACGCCCGCCGCCGTCCCCGAGAGCGCGCCGAAGCTGGAGCGGATGTCGCTGCGGACCACGCCGGTGGCGATCAGACTGTTCGAAAGGACTCCGTTGGCGGTGTTCGAACCGTCGGACGGGTAGGGCCCGTTGGTCTCGGTCGGCAGGGCGACGCAGCCCGAGGCGGTGGACGCGCCGGTTCCGGTGGAGGTTCCTGAGCTCGTAGAGGCGCCGGTGGTGGTCGTCGACGCGGCCGCCGTGGCGGACGAGCCGCCGCCGCCGCCGCTGCACGCGCCGAGCAGGAGGGCTCCGCCGCCGGCGCCCATCAGGCCGAGCACCCGGCGCCGCTGGAGCAGGCGCGTCTCCAGCGCGGCCAGGTCGTGGGCCAGGCCCAGGTCGTGTTCGTCGTGCATGTGGCGGCGGCTCCCGTCGTGTTGCGTAAGAACTGCATTCGCACGCACGAAGGGGAGGGGTTTTGCGGCCGCGTTTCAGGCGCGTTTCAGGCCGCCACAGACAAAGACGCCCCGGGACGAGCCCGGGGCGCAGTGGGAGGCGATCCGGATAGATCGGATCAGAAGCGGCGTTGCAGCTCGATGCCGTAGGTGCGCGGCGCGATGTAGGAGACCGTCTGGTTCACGAAACCGGTGTTGGGCCCCGTGTTGATCCGCGTCGACGAGACGCCGGCGGAACCGCGGGAGTCGAAGACGTTCTTGACGTAGCCGATGACCGTCCACTTGCCGTCGTGGTCGTTGAACAGCAGGCGCGCGTCGGTCTGGTCGTAGGATTTCACGCGGTTGTAGTAGCGATTGAAGATCGAATAGTAGGTCGCGTCCCGCCAGACATAGGTCAGCGAGGCCGACAGGTTCCCCGGCTCCAGCTCCCAGGTGTAGTTCGCGTTGATCGTGAAGCGGTGCGGGGTGGAGGAGGGCAGCTTGGCCCCCTTCAGGTCCTGGTTCAGGGCCGCGGTCGGGCTCGCCAGCTGGGCGGGCGTGTTGCCGGCCAGCTTGGCGCCCGGGACGAGCCCGCGCGGGTCTTCCGAGTCCTGGAAGCAGCAGGCCGTGCGGATCTCGGCGTTCAGGTACGAGTAGTTCGCCAGGATCTGCAGGTTGTCGATCGGCTGCCAGGTGGTCTCCAGCTCGAAGCCGATCACCCGGGCCTTGGGCAGATTGAAGAACGAGCTGACGTTGGTGTTCGTCACCGGGTTCAAGCCCGAGATCGGGATCTGGATGTCCTGGTAGTTGTAGAGGAAGGCCGAAGCGTTGGCCTGGAAGCGGCCGGCGAAGGTCTTCTTCGCCCCCACTTCGTAGGCGTCGATCGTCTCCTTGTCGGTGCTGACGTTGGCCTGCAGCGTCGTGGTGCCCGAGTTGAAGCCGCCGGCCTTATAGCCCCGCGTGTACTTGGCGTAGACCAGGGTGTCAGGGTCGGGCTTCCAGTCGAGGCCCAGGGTGCCGGAGATGGCGTCCCAGCTCTCCTTCAGTCCGCGGTGGCGCAGGCCGGTGGTCGGGTCGGTGAAGGCCGGCAGGTAAACCGCCGGATCGGTGCTGGTCCCCGGGGCGGCGACAGCGGTCACGTCCACGGCGCGGCCGGTGACCCGCGAGATCGGGCAGGTGGCCGTGTAGAGGCAGAACAGGCGCGCGCTCTCGAAGGAGCGCTTCTGGTCGTAGGTGTAGCGCAGGCCGGCGGTGGCCTTCAGTTCTTCGGTGACCTGCCAGTCGACCTGGCCGAACACGGCGTAGGACTTGCTGACGTTCTCCGACGAGCCGTAGGCGTAGCGGCGCTCGAGGTTCGGCGCGGCCGGATTGAGCTGAGTCGCCGGGTTGGTGGAGAACAGGGTGGGGTTCTCGAAGCCCGGGTTGTCGGGGTAGCGGGCGTCGGAGAGCGTGTAGTTCGAGCCCTCGCGGAACTGGTAGAGCCCGAGCAGCCACTGGACCGGGCCGTCCCCCGTGGAGGCGAAGTTCAGCTCGTTCGAGAACCACCAGACCTCTTCCTGGTACTGGTTGTTCCGACGCGGGAAGTAGCGCTGCGCCGGGACGCCGGGCAGGAAGAACGGCGCCTGCCGCGACGTGCCGTCCAGGTCGGTCTGGAGGCGGTAGTCGTAGTAGGTCATGCCGCCGATGTACTTCACGTCGAAGCTGTCGAGGTGGAGCACGGTCTCGAGGGTGTAGGTGTTGCTCTCGAGGTTGATGTAATTGCCGTCGTCGGTGTCGAAGCACAGCTGGCAGGTGTTGCCGGGAACCGACGTGCTGAGCCCGAAGGCGGCGGCGTTCGGCGTCAGGCTGGCCTGGAACGGCGTGGTGACGTCGCGCAGGCCGTAGATGGCGGTCGTGCGGCCGCCGGGCCCGCGCCCGAGGCTGTGCCACTCGGTGGTCGAGGCCTTCAACCACCACTCGAGCTTCTCGTCCGCCAGGCTGCCGTCGAGCTGGCCCTCCACGGTCCAATAGGCGCCGCGGTTGCCTTCGTCCTTGGCCTTGGGATCGGGATTGAGGTTCTCGAACGTGCCGTCGCCGATATGGCTGTAGGAGGCGGCGACGCGCCCGCGGACCGTGCCGAACAGCGGGCCGGACATGGCCGCTTCGGCGGCCTTGTTGTCGTAGTTGCCATAGCCCCCGCGGACCTCGGCGTAGAAGTCGTCGGTCGGGCGCTTGGAGACGATGTTCAGCGCGCCGCCGATGGCGTTGCGGCCGTAGAGCGTGCCCTGGGGACCCCGAAGCGCCTCGGTCCGCTCGATGAACAGCGAGGATTGGGCGAAGGCCGTCACCGACGAGGTGTAGAAGCCGTCATTGTACATGGCCACGCCGCCCTCGGAGGAGCGGTTGTTGGTGAAGCGGCCAATGCCCCGCATGTTGATGCGGTCGTTGTTGGTCGAATAGGCCAGACCCGGTGTGAAGTTGGTCAGGTCGGCGACCGAATTGATGCCGACGAGCTCCCGCCGCTCGTCCGTGAAGGCCGAGACCGCCACCGGCACGTCCTGAAGCGACTGCTCTCGCTTCTCGGCCGTGACGACCAGTTCCTCGATCAGGTTCGCGTCGCCGCCCGCCTGTGCGTGCGCAACGGTCGAAATCGCGGTCAGCGCACAGGCGCACGACAGCAGCCAGGTTTTCCTGGAACCCATGACGTTTTCCCCCAAAGCCCATTTTGAACAGCGCCTTTGGCGGCGCTTGGATTCGAATGTCCGGCATGGTGGCGGCCACGTCAATGCGTACAGCATTCCGGAAATTCAAATTTCCGGGCCTTGTGTGGAATAGAAGGCACGGTTTGCCGGGGCCGCGGCGCCTACCGCGCCTTCAGGGCGCCCCCCCGGCGGGGCTGGCCAGGAGGGCCGGCTCCGGGCAGGCTGCGGACCGGAGGGTGCGGCATGGCGGGCTACCGGCGCAGGCTGGAGCGGGACCTGGAGGGGTGGATCGACGCGGGCCTGGTCCCCGCCGAGAACCGCGCGGCCATCCTGGCGAGCGTCGGGGAGGGCCGCCGGCTGGACGCGGCCACCGTCCTGGGCGTCATCGGCGGGCTGATGGCCGGCGTGGCGGTGATCGCCTTCGTGGCGGCGAACTGGTCGGCGATTCCCCGGATCGCCCGCTTCGTCCTGATCCTCGCGGCGTTCCTCGGCGCGGCCGGCGGCTCGGCGTGGGCGAGCGGGCGGCGACGGCCGGTGACCGCGCAGGTGCTGCTGAGCGTGGCGGCGCTGGTCTTCGCCGCCGCCATCGGCCTCACGGGGCAGATTTTCGACATCGCCGGCGACCCGCAGGCGGCGCTCCGGGCCGCGGGCCTGGCGGCGGTGCTGCTGGCGCTGGCCGGCGGCTCGCCCTGGCCGGCGGCGATCGGCCTGCTGTTCCTCGGGCTGGGCGATTTCGCCGGACGTTCGTTCTTCGACGGCCGCGAGCCCGCCATCGGCTGGCTGGTGCTCGCGGCGCCCCTCGCCGGGGCCGCGGCGCTGCGCTGGCGCTCGACCCCCCTGGCGCACGCGGCGGGCCTGGCCGCCATCGCGGCGGTGTCGACCCTGGGCGTCACGTTCCGGAGCCAGGCCGAGCTGACCTTCCTGGCCGCGTCGGGGGTGCTGGCGCTGGCCGCCGCAGGCCTGCGCCGGGCCCGCGACCGTCTCGAGGCGCCGGCGGGCGTGCTCTATGGCTGGTGCGTCTGGGGCGCGCTCATCTGGTTCGGCGTCTCGGGCTTCGGCGACGCCCTGAAGGGGGTCGCCCATTCGATCGCCTGGCTGGCCCTCTCGGCCGCCGTGGCGGACTGGCGGTGGTGGCGCTGGGGATCGCCTTCGCCCTGCGCGGCCGGAGGTCGGCATGAAGCGGCCGGGCGCGCCTGTGCGGATCGTTGCGGCCGCCGTCGTGCTGGCGGCGGGGCTCGTGACCCTGGTTGTGCGCGAGGGCGTGGCGCGAGCGCAGGGGCAGGAGGTGCGGCTGGCGATGCAGGGCTATGACCCGCGCGCCCTGCTGACCGGCCACTACGTGCAGTTCCAGTTGCGTCACGACCTGCCGGCTGGTGCGCCCTGCCCGCCGGGGGCGAGCGCCGACAGCCGCGCGCGCGAGGCCTGGGTGGCCTTGCGGCGCGAAGGGCCGCGATACGCGCCCGCCGGCGCCGCGCCGACCCGAGCCGAAGCCCTCAGGCTGGGGCCGCTGGCGGTACGCGGCGTCCTCCGCTGCGAGTCGAGCCCTTCGCTGCCCTGGCTCGGCGCGCGGGCGGCCGAGCCGAAGAGCCTGCGGCTGGACGTGGGCATCGACCGGATCCACCTCGACCAGGCCGAGGCCGAGGCGATGGAGCGCCAGCTTCGCCGGTTCGGCCCGGAGGCGCCGGTGGAGGCCGACGCCATCGTCTCGGTCGGCCGCGACGGCAAGGCCCGTCTGACCGGCGTGGTGGTCGGCGGCCGGCGGACCGACCTGAACTGGTTCTGAGTCCTACTCCGAGAGATCGACGGCTTCGGGTTTGCGGCCCTCGGACTCCGCCTTGCGGGCGCCGGCCAGAATGCCCGGCAGGGAGTAGTTCCCCTCGTGGCAGGCGTATTCGTACATCGGCCCCTTGGCGGCGTTCAGCGGCATCTCGGCGGTCCAGGGGCGCGTGTAGACCGCCGGGTCGTCGACGGTGAAGGCGTAGAGGATCTGGTCGGCGGCGATGCGCGTGAAGCGCTCGATCACCTTGGCCTCGGGCGACAGGAACAGGCTGGCGCCGAAATAGGGGCGCAGGGACTCGCCCGGCTGGAAGCCAACGGTCTCGACCACCAGGGTGTCGCCTTCCCACCAGCCGACGGAGTCGCCCATCCAGGTGCGGATGTGCTTCGGCGGGCGCGTGCGGTCGGCGAGGCGGACGATGCGGGCGTCGTGGTTCATCTCGACCACGATGACCACATGATCCTTCGCCTGCTGGATCTGGTAGTGGTTGTTGTAGAGCACGTTGAGCATGGGCGGGCCGGCGGTCGAGCCGAAGCCGAGGATGCAGCGCTCGCCGAGCGGGCGGGCCTCCGGGCCGTCAAAGGTGTTGCGAACCTTGTTCAGGGTGTCTTGGTAGAGCTTCCAGCCCTCGGGGCGGTAGGGAAGCTTGCCGTCGGCGGGATCCACCAGCCAGGACGTCCGCACCTCGCCCCGGATGCGGCCCATGCGCGTGCCCGGGTCGATCCAGAAGGAATTGTAGCCGCCGGGATCGTCTCCGGCCTTGGGCGCCGGGGCGTTCGGGTCGGACGGACGGTTCTGGGCCTCCATCATCCGGGCCCGCATGGCCTCGGCGGCCTTGGCCTGGGCGTCGGTGATGGTCAGGGTCTTGAAGTGCGCGGGACGCTCCAGGCTGGTCAGCGAGGCGTTGGTCCAGACGCCCTCGAAGTCGGGCTGGCCGAAGGCGTTCCGCGGCGCCTTGTAGGCCGGCTGGGCCTGGGCCGCGCCCGCCGCCAGCGCGAGGGCGATCAGCGCAAGCGCGCGCCGTGTCAGTGGCGTCATGGTCTTCCTCCCCCGGTATCGTCGGCCCGTCGAGCGGGCTCTTGGCGTCGAGCATTCCCGACTTTCGAAGTTTCGGCCAGCGATGTTGCGGCGATGTTTCGGGTGGAGGGGGCGTCAGCCGCGCACTAGTCTCGCCGCGGAACCTTGGGGAGTCGCGGGTGGCGGGGATCAGGACGGTCGAGGCGCCGGTGAAGCGCCCGCTGTGGACGCAGCTCTATCTGCAGGTGTTGGTGGCCATCGCCCTCGGCGCACTGATCGGCCACTTCGCGCCGGCGACGGGCGAGGCGCTGAAGCCGCTGGGCGACGCCTTCATCAAGCTGGTGAAGATGATCATCGCCCCGGTGATCTTCCTGACCGTGGTGACCGGCATCGCCGGGATGCGCGACATCGGCAAGGTCGGGGGCGTGGCGGCCAAGGCTTTCGCCTACTTCATCACCGTATCGAGCTTCGCCCTGGTGGTCGGGCTGATCGTGGCCAATGTGGTGCAGCCCGGGGCCGGGATGCACATCGACCCGGCGACGCTCGACGCGGAGGCGGTGAAGGGCTACGCGGCCAAGTCGCACGACCTGACGCTGGTCGGCTTCCTCATGGACATCATCCCCGAGACCGTGGCCGGCGCCTTCGTGGGCGGCAACATCCTGCAGGTGCTGTTCTTCTCGATTCCGTTCGGCCTGGCGCTGGCGATGATCGGCGAGCGGGGGGAGCCGGCGCTGACGCTGCTGAACTCGGTGGCCGAGGCCTTCTTCCGCCTGGTGGCGATCTTCATGCGCGCGGCGCCGATCGGCGCGTTCGGCGCCTTCGCCTTCACGGTGGGCAAGTACGGCATCGCCAGCATCGCCAGCCTCGCGGCGCTGGTGGCGACCTTCTACGGGACCTCGCTGGTGTTCGTGTTGGTGGTGCTGGGCGCCATCGCGGCGCTCAACGGGTTCTCGATCCTGAAGCTGATCCGCTACCTCAAGGAGGAGCTGCTGCTGGTCCTCGGCACCAGCTCGTCCGAAGCGGCGCTGCCGTCGCTGCTGGAGAAGATGGAACGGGCCGGGGCGGCCAAGCCGGTGGTCGGGCTGGTGGTCCCGACGGGCTATTCGTTCAACCTGGACGGCACCAACATCTACATGACGCTGGCGGCGCTGTTCATCGCCCAGGC
>JADHED010001732.1_pt1 | contig 17391 bp, 15 predicted proteins | sample 8952041 | NCBI WGS metagenome assembly JADHED01 (sample SAMN16124423, study PRJNA663239) | bioreactor sludge metagenome | isolation source: sludge (control) | place: India:Bengaluru | collected 2018-09-08
ATCGGCTACCGTGCCACGGAGCTGGTCGTTCAAGCCCTGACCAATCTATCCGGGGCCCGGGTGCGCCTGCACAACACGGAGGCGATCCCGGACCCACCGGCCATCTTCGTCGTCAACCACTTCACGCGCCTTGAAACGGTCCTTTTACCCTATCTGATCTACCGGCTGACCCACGTCCCGGTTCGCATGCTCGCCGATGGCGAACTTTTCCGCGAACCTTTTGGGAACCTGCTGGATTACTTAGGCGCAGTGTCAACCCTCGACCCGCACCGGGACCGCCTGATCGTGAAGACGCTGCTCAGCGGCGCCGCCTACTGGATCATCTTCCCGGAGGGCGGCATGGTGAAGACCATGCAGATCATGGAGGGCCGTCGTTTCGTGGTCACCCGGGCCGGGATCAAGCGCCCGCCGCACACCGGACCGGCCACCCTCTGCCTGCGGGCCGAGTTCTACCGCGCCCGACTGAGAGGCAGCTGCCCGCAGAACCCGCAGGAGTGCAGTCGCCTGCTGAAGCAGTTCGAGCTGGATGAGCTGCCGGAGCGCATCGCGGCCGCAACCCACATCGCCCCGGTCAACGTCAGCTACTATCCGGTTCGGGCGCGCGAGAACGCGTTGATGGATATCGCCCGCCGGCTGACAAACGAGGTGCCCGAGCGCCTGGTCGAGGAACTCATGACGGAAGGGACGATGATGCTCTCCGGAGTGGACGTGGACGTCCGGTTCGGTGAGCCGATCCCCGTCGCGGAGAGTCTGGGGCGCTTGATCCCTCCGGCGGTCCTCGGCAGCCCGATGCCGGCGGATTTCGATTCGGCTCTGGTCCCTCGCAAGGCCGTGCGGCGAGAATCGAACCGGCTGATGCAGCGCTACATGTCCTCCATCTACGGCATGACCACCGTCAACCCCGATCACGTTCTGGCCGCTTTGCTGCGCAGCAGCCCGTATCGCCGGGTGGATCGGGACGACCTGGCCCGGCGGCTGTTCCTGGTCGCCTGCGGCCTGCGGGGCGGATCCGTCCACCTGCACCCGGAATTGGCGGAGAACCCGCTGCGCTTGATTGCCGACGACCCCCGGGGGATCCTGCGAGAGTTCCTGTCGCTGGCGGTCGAGAAGGGCAACCTCTTGCCGGAGGGCGCGTCGTACTCCAAAAACCGTTCGTCCTTCGGCGCGGCCTACAGTTTTCACCGGGCCCGGATCGACAACCCTCTGGACGGCATGGCCAACGCGATCGAGCCCCTGGTGGACGTGCGCCGGCGCGTGGGGCGCGTGGCGCTCTATCCGGCGGCCATCGTTCGTTGGCGCGTGCGGCGCCGCCTGATGCAAGAGGCGGCCGACGAGTTCACGGATGACTACCGGCGCTTTTGCATCCCCGGCGAATCGAAGCCCGCGGAGGTTGGCAGGCCCTTTCTGGTTCGTGGGCGTTCGCGCCGCGTCGGGGTCGTGCTGGCGCATGGATACCTGGCGGCGCCGCTGGAGGTGAGGGGTTTAGCCGAATATCTGGGATCGCGTGGCTTTTGGGTCTACGTGCCGCGACTTCGCGGGCACGGCACCTCCCCCGAGGATCTGGCGACTCGCAGCCATAAAGATTGGGCGGCGAGCCTCGACCGCGGCTACGCTGTTATTAAGACCCTCTGCCGCCGGGTGGTCGCAGGTGGCTTTTCGACCGGTGGGGGGCTGGCGCTCGACCTGGCCTCGCGAGTCGACGATCTCGCCGGGGTGTTCGCTGTTTCGGCCCCGCTGCGACTCCGGGATTTCAGCGCCCGCCTGGCGCCGGCCATCGACGCCTGGAACCGCTTCATGGAGGCTACCGGCCGCACGGCCGCCAAGATGCCCTTTGTCGAGAACCACCCGGAACACCCGCACATCAACTACCTGCGCAACCCGATTTCCGGCGTGCACGAGCTGGGGCGGCTGATGGACGAGCTCGACGGGCGCCTGCCATCGATCCGCACGCCCGCACTCGTCATTCAATCCGAGCGCGACCCGGTGGTCGACCCGCGCGGATCCGAACGCATTTTCAAACGGCTGGGGTCGCCCGACAAGATCCACGTCCGCTTCAACTTCGACCGCCATGGCATCCTCCTGGGGGAAGGCTCGAAGGCGGTTTACCGCACGGTCGCCGAATTTGTAGAGCACCTGTCGGACTGACGGCCCTGCAGGTCGCCCGCGCGAGTCTGCACGTCGGCAGTGGAACACCTTTGCCCGCTCTTGTGGAGTGCCCCGAAGCGCTTATGTTTTTGCCTGCAATCGAAATCGTTCCCCGCCCTCTTCGCGCAGCGCAAGCCCTCTGACCTCCACTACCGCGTGTCGGCGGGACCCCCATTGGACAGCACGACCGGCGGCCGGCAGCGGCCGATCCTTGAACGGAACCGCCGGCCAGGGAGGACTACCCCATGAGCTCTTTCTACGGTAACGAACACACCGACGTTCCGGAATTCATATCCGACAAAACCCTTTTTCGTTCCCTCTGCCACATCGACGGGGAGTGGGTGGCGGCGCGGGAGGGCGAAACTATCCCGGTGTTCAACCCATCCACCGGCAAACGCATTGGCAGCGTTCCGAAGCTGGACCAGCCCGAGATCCGGCGTGCCATCAGGGCGGCCCACACGGCATTCCCCTCCTGGCGCGCCAAAACGGCCAAGGAGAGGACTTCAGCCCTGCGCCGGTGGCGCGATCTGATGATGGCCAACCAGGAGGATCTCGCGCGCCTGATGACCGCCGAACAGGGCAAGCCACTGGCGGAGGCCCGTGGCGAGATCGCCTATGCGGCCTCCTTCGTGGAGTGGTTCGCCGAAGAGGCCAAGCGGGTTTACGGCGATGTCATTCCTCCGCCTCAGAGCGACCGGCGCATCCTGGTGTTCAAGGAGCCTGTCGGAGTCTGCGCGGCGATCACGCCCTGGAATTTCCCGGCAGCCATGATCACCCGCAAAACCGCTCCGGCCCTGGCCGCCGGCTGCACGGTGGTGCTAAAACCGGCGTCGGCGACCCCGTTCTCGGCGCTCGCGCTGGCCGAGTTGGCCGATCGCGCCGGGATCCCCAAAGGGGTCTTCAACGTGGTCACCGGAAACTCGGCCGCAATCGGCGCCGAGCTCGCCACCCACCCGATGGTGCGCAAGCTGACCTTCACCGGCTCCACCGATATCGGCAAGCTCCTGATGCAACAGTGCGCCGGGACCGTGAAAAAGCTCTCCCTCGAGCTCGGGGGCCACGCACCCTTCATCGTGTTCGACGACTCCGACTTGGATGCTGCCGCCGAGGGCGCCCTGCAGTCCAAGTACCGCAACGCCGGGCAGACCTGCGTCTGCGCCAACCGGTTGCTGGTGCAGGAGACGGTGTACGACGCCTTTGCCGCCAAATTGACGGAACGGGTCCGTTCGCTGCGGGTCGGCGACGGCATGGAGCCCGGGGTGACCATCGGCCCGCTCATCAACTCCGAGGCACTAGCGAAGGTCGAGGAGCACGTCCGGGATGCGGTGAGCAAAGGGGCGCGCGTTCTGACCGGAGGGAAACGGCACGCCCGGGGCGGGTTGTTTTACGAACCGACGGTCTTGGCCGACGCCACCCCCTCCATGAAAATCACCCGCGAGGAGACCTTCGGCCCGGTCGCACCGCTTTACCGCTTCCGGGATGAAGTGGAAGCCGTCTCCATGGCGAACGATACCGCTTTTGGGCTGGCCGCCTATTTCTACTCGCGTGACGTGGGCCGGATTTTCCGCACGGCCGAAGCCATGGAGTACGGCATCATCGGGGTCAACACCGGAATGATTTCCACCGAGGTCGCGCCGTTCGGCGGGATGAAGGAATCCGGCATCGGCCGGGAAGGAGGCAAATACGGGATCGACGAGTTTCTGGAAACCAAATATCTTTGCCTGGGAGGGATACGGTAATTCACGACGGGTGGCGCGTTAACCGCAGCGTGATCGGCGAGATGACATTGCGGGGTTTGGCTGGTTAGGATACTGTGCGGCCGGCTGTGCGCTCAAGCCGCCTGTCTGAAGAGCGGAATGCAGGAGTGGATTGCTCCGGGGCTGCCGGTTCAAAAAGGACTGTTGCCATGAATTCGTTCCCGCACCTGTTTCAACCCATCCGCATCGGGCGCCTGGAGTCCAAGAACCGGCTGCTCATGTCCGCGATGAGCATCAACTTCGGCGTGGACGAGAAAGGGCGCGTGACCGAGCAGCTGATCCGGTACATGGTCGCCCGGGCCGCAGGCGGCGTGGGCATGATGCTGGTGGGCGGCGGGGGGGTGCACCCCTCGGGCGTGGAGTTGCCCCACCTGCCTGCGCTGTGGGAGGACGACTGCATACCGGGCCTGCGGAAGATGGCAGAGGCGGTGAGGCCGCACGACACCCTGCTCGGCATGCAGCTGATGCACGGGGGGCGGCAGTCCTACCACGACCAGAAAGTCGCCCCTTCGGCCATCCCGGCGCCGGCGCTGGCTAAAGGGACGCCGCGCGCCCTCGAGCTCGACGAAATCCCCGGCCTCGTGGCGGCCTTCGGGGGCGCCGCGCGGCGCTGCGTGGAGGCCGGTTTCGACTTCGTCGAAATCCACGCGGCTCACGGCTACCTCGTCAACCAGTTCCTGGCCCCCAACTCCAACCGGCGCAACGACCGCTACGGCGGGAGCTTCGAAAACCGCACGCGCTTCCTGCTGGAACTCCTCCGGGACATCCGGGGCAAATGCGGGGCGGGGTGCCCCGTGGGCGTTCGCATCAACGGCGACGACTACATCGACGGCGGGTGGGGTTTCGACGACGCCCTGCGGCTGGCGCCGCTGCTGGAGCAGGAGGGGGCCGACTATCTGCACGTTTCGGCCGGCGTATACGGCAGCCGGCAGCTGACGATCCCGTCGATGTACGTGGAGCAGGGGTGTTTCGTCCACCTGGCGGAGGCGGTGAAGCAGCGGGTTTCGATCCCGGTGGTCGCCGTGGGGCGCATCAAGAAACCCGAGATGGCCGAGGCGATCATCCGGGAGCGCAAGGCGGACGTGGTCGCGCTGGGGCGCTCCCTTCTGGCCGACGCCCGGTGGCCCGACAAGGCGCAACGCGGCGCGCTGCGCAGCATCCGCCCCTGCATCGGCTGCTGCCTGGGGTGCATCCACACGGTCCTGCAGCTCGAACCGGGCGGGTGCGTCGTGAACCCGGACGTGGGTCGCGAGTACCTGCTCCCGGACGGGGTCGAACCGGCCGCCGAATCGAAGCGCTGCCTGGTGGTGGGGGCCGGACCGGCCGGGTTGGCGGCGGCCCGCATGCTGGCGTTGCGCGGCCACCGGGTCACGCTCTGCGAGCAGGCGGCGGAGGAGGGCGGTGCGCTGCGCCTGGCATCCCGGCCGCCCGGCCGAGGCGAGTTGACGGACATCCTGGACTATTTTAAGGGGGAGCTGGCCGAACTGAAGATCGACCTGCGCACGGGCTGTCCGGTTACGGAGGAGTTGATGCGGGAGGTCGCCCCGGACGAGGTCGTCCTGGCGACCGGGAGCCTGCCCGACACGCCCATGATCAAAGGGCTCTACCAGACGGGCATGCGGGTCTGCACGGTGACGGAGGTGCTTTCCGGGACGGCCGATGCCGGGTCGCCGGTCCTCGTCTGGGGCGGCAACCAGGCCGGGCTGGTCCTGGCCGATCACCTGGCCGCGACCGGCAGCAACGTGACGGTGCTGCATCGCCGAGACCACTTCGGGGAGGAGATGTCCGGCAACGACCGCTATTACCTGCGCGAGCGTTTGAAGTGCGCGGGTGTTGTGCTGTACAAGAGCGTGCGCGTCCAAGCGGTTCTTGAAGACGGCGTCCGCTTCCGCGCCGGCGACCGGGCCATGGAGCTAAGAGGGTTTGAGAGCCTTGTACTCGCCGACACCTTCGTAAGCCTGCGGGAGGCCGCAAACGTGGTCAAGCCGCACGGCGCGGGAATCCATTTCATCGGCGACGCGAAAAGCCCCCGTCACCTGATGTATGCCGTCAGCGAGGGTGAAGAGCTCGGACGCACGCTCTGACCGGCTGTTGAAAAGCGGCGTCTCGGGCCGTGATCCGGCGTTGCGCGGCTCGGGTGAATGCTCACATGTCGAAGAGTGTCAGGTTTTAGGTGTTACGTTTTAAGTGTTCGGTGCCCGGTTTCCGGACGTCGATGGGAGTTGCTTACCAGGTGCCCGCAATACCTGCTGCCCCATCGCTGAACACGTAACACCTGAAACTTTTCACCCTTCCCTTAATCCAAACACCCCGGCTGACGGCCCGATACTGGTTTTTCAACACCCTGCAAGACTGGTTGTGCCTTTGCTTGGAATGCGATAGGAACAACGACCATGAAAAACGATTCGACCCGGTTCACGATCAAGGACATCCTGAAGACCGAGGTGGCGCTGGCCCTGGGGTGCACCGAGCCGGTCGCAATCGCGCTGAGCTCCGCGGCGGCCGCCTCGCTGCTGCCGGGCAAGGAGATCGAGTCGATCCAGGTGTGGGTTGACCCGAACATCTACAAGAACGGGATCGCGGTGCTGATCCCCGGCTCCGACGACCTCAGGGGCCTGGACGTCGCGGGCGCCCTGGGGGCCTTCGGCGGCGATCCGCTGCTGCGGCTCGAGGTCCTGCGGCCGATCACCGAGGAGATCGCCCGGCACGCCAAGCGGTTTGTCGCGGACAAGAAGGTCGACGTCCACATCGTCACCGACGCCAAGGGTCTCTACATCCGCACGGTCGTTCGGGCGGCCTCCGGCGTGGCCGAGTGCGTCGTGCAGGGACTGCACGACAACATCGTCTCGCTCGCGCTGAACGGGGAGCCCGTCACCGACAGCCCGCTTTTAAGCGGCGCGGGCGGGAAGCAATCCAAGGCCGATCTGCAGGAGGTCGAGAGCTGGCTGCGGACGCTGTCTCTCAAGCGCCTGGTCGAGATGATCGACGAGCTGGACGCCGAGGACCTGGCGTTTCTGGAGGAGGGCATCCACACCAACCTGCGGCTGGCGGAGCACGGCTTGAAATTCGGATCGGGCCTGGGGGTGGGCAAGGCGCTGGAGCGGCTCGTGCGGCAGAAGCTGATTCAAAGCGACATGGTGGTGGCCGCCAAGATCCTCACCTCGGCGGCCTCGGATGCCCGGATGGCGGGGGTCTCGCTGCCGGCGATGAGCTCGGCCGGCAGCGGGAACCACGGGCTGACGGCCACGCTGCCGATCTGGGCGGTCAAAGACTTTCTCGAGTGCCGACACCGGACGGTGCTCGAGGCGGTCGGCCTGAGCCACGTCGTCACCGCCTACGTGAAGGCGCACACCGGCAGGCTCTCCGCGGTGTGCGGCTGCTCGATTGCGGCCGGGGCCGGCGCGACGGCGGGGATCACCTACCTGCTGGGCGGCGACCTCCACCACATGGCCGGCGCCATCATGAACCTGACCGAGGATCTGGCCGGCATCATCTGCGACGGCGCCAAGAGCGGGTGCTCGCTGAAGCTGCTGACCGCCGCCGGCAGCGCCGTGCAGGCCGCGCTCTTCTCCATCCACGGGGTACGGGTCCAGTCCACGGACGGCATCATCGGCCTTTCCCCCGAGCAGACCATGCAGAACGTGGGTCGCCTGAGCTCGCAGGGGATGATCGAGACCGACCGCACCATCCTGAAAATCATGCTCGACAAGAAATTCCAGGACGTGTGACGCCCGGTCACCTAACCCGGGCTAACGGGCCGAGCAGCTACTTGGTCGGCAGCAGCTTCTCTTCCTCCAGCAGTTTCTTGATCTCCTCCGTGAGCCCCTGGATGTATTTTGCGGCGGCCTCGCCGTTCATCGGGTTGGGCACGAAGCCCCCCTCGACCAGCTTGTCCTGGACCTCCTTGCTGCTCACGATCGCAAACAGCTTCTTGTCCAGCGTGTCGTAGACCTCTTTGGGCAGCCCCTTGGGGGCGAAAATGCCCCGGTCGATGCGCGGGTAGTACTTGACTCCGGCCTCGGCGAAGGTGGGCACGTCAGGCAGCTGGGCCATGCGCGTTTCGGTCCCGACCGCGAGGGGTTTGATCCCGAGCGGCAGCATTTCCACGGCCGCCGGCGAGTTGGTGAAGACCACGTCCACGTGGCCGCCCATGATGGCGGGTTTCAACTGGCCGGTGCCCTGGAACGGGATGTAGGTGAACTTGACCCCGGTCAGCTTCTGGAACTGGAGCGCGGCCAGGTGGGGCCCCGAGTTCTTGCCCACACCGCCGGCGGTCACCTTGCCCGGGTTGGCCTTTGCGTGCTCAATGAGCTCCTTGACCGTTTTGACGGGGAATTCCTTCTTGGCGCACAGGGCGACCGGGGTGTTCTCGATCATGCCGAGATACGTGAACCCCTCCGTCTTGTAAGTGACGTCGTTCATGGTCAGGGGCTGGATGATGATGTGCGGGGCGTTGAACCCGCCGATGGCGTAGCCGTCGGGTGTTGCGGCCGACAGGAAGTTCCAAGCCAGCGCCCCTCCGGCCGCCGGTTTGTATTCGGGGACGAACCGGACGCCGAACGCCTTTTCCAGGAACGGCTGCATGATCCGGAACTCGATGTCGGATTCGCCTCCCGGGTTGAAGGCGATCGTATAGGTGATCTCCCGGGCGGGGTAGTCCGCGGCCACGGCCCAGGGGGACAGGGACAGCACCATCGCCACACCCGCAATGACGCTCAACAGTTCATTCCGTTTCATGGGTCGCTTCCTTTCGTGCGTGTTGGACAGCGTCGGCTCCGGCAGCGAGCCGGTTCAGACCTCTTCGTCGCCCAGCTTGTCTTTCAATGCGGACCTGCGTTTCTGGAGGCCGGGCAGCATGGACAGTAGGATCAAGGCCGCCGAGACGGCCATGAACACCGCTGACAGCGGCCGCGTCAGGAACGTGGTCGGGTCGCCCTGGGACATGAGCAGCGAGAGCCGCAGGTTGCTCTCGATCATCGGACCCAACACCAGCGCAAGGATCAGGGGCGGCATGTCGAATCTGAATTTCTTCATCAGGTAGCCCAGGACCCCGAAGCCGATCATCAGCGACATTTCCACCTGGCTGAAGTTCAGGCTGTAGACCCCGATCAGGCAGAAGACCAGGATCAGCGGGAAGAGGATGGTGTAGGGCACCTTCAGGACTTTGACCCACAGCGGGATCAGGGGCAGGTTCAGAACGAGGAGCATGGCGTTGCCCACATACATGCTCACGATGGCGGCCCAGAAGACGTCGGGGTGTTTGGTGATGAACATCGGCCCCGGCTGAAGCCCGTGGATCATGAACGCGCCGAGGAGCACGGCGATGACGGAGTTGGCCGGGATGCCCAGCGTGAAGAGCGGGATCATGGCGCCGCTCGAGGCGGCGTTGTTGGCGGACTCCGGGCCGGCCAACCCGGCGATGTGCCCGGTGCCGAACTTCTCAGGGGTTTTGGAGATCCGTTTCTCCAACGCGTAGGAGCTGTAGGTGGAGATGACCGGCGCCGGGCCCGGGAGAACCCCCATGAAGAACCCCAGGACGGTCCCCCGCATGATCGGCCAGAAGGAGTGCTTCCAGTCTTCGCGCGTCGGCAGGAGGTTTTTCACCTTGTCGGTCACCAGCGTGGTGACGGCCGCGCGTTCCACGTTCACCAGGATTTCGGAAACGCCGAAGAGCCCCATGACCGCCGGGATGAAGCCGATGCCGTCGGTCAGCTCCAGGATACCGAAGGTGAGCCGCTGCGTGCCGGAGATGCTGTCCATCCCGATGGTCCCCAGCAGCAGGCCGAACATGGCGCCGAGCAGGTCCTTGAGGATGGACCCCGACGACATGTAGATGATGACCACGATGCCCATGAGCAGCAGCGAGAAGTACTCGGCCGGGCCAAAGGCCAGCGCGAAACGCGCCATGGGCGGCGCCACCAGCATGATCCCTACGACACCGATGGTCCCGGCGATGAAGGAGCCGAAGGCGGCCATGCCGAGCGCGGGGCCGGCCCGGCCGTTCTTGGCCATCTGGTACCCGTCCAGGCACGTGATGACCGAGGCCGCCTCGCCGGGGATGTTCACGAGGATGGAGGTGGTGGAGCCGCCGTACATCGCGCCGTAGTAGATCCCCGCGAGCATGATGATGGTGGAGACCGGGGGGATGTGAAAGCTCACCGGCAGGAGCAGGGCGATCGCCGCGGTCGGGCCGAGCCCGGGGAGCACGCCGACGAGCGTCCCCATGAGGACCCCCACGAAACAGTACGCGAGGTTCATCAGCTCGAATGCGACCTGTGCGCCCTGGAGCAGGAGAGAAATGGTATCCGTCGGCCCCTCCTACGGTCAGAACCCCAGAAAGCCCTTGGGGAAATTGATTTCCAGCAGCTTCACGAACACGACGTGGGCGCAGAGCGTGGAGAGGACGGCCGTGGTCAGCGCCCGGGTCCAGCTTTGCGGGAAGATGAATCTCACGAGGAACGCGACGAAGAAAAACGTGATCGCGACAAACCCCAGCGGCCGCAGGAGCAGATTGTAGGCCGCCAGCGCCAGCAGGGTGCTCACGACCCTTTTCCAGGAATCGCTCTCCTGGAAGAAGGGGAGGGCGGCAAGGGCCGGAGGCCGGCGGACCAGGCTCTTCGCCAGCAGCAGCAGGGCCAGCCCGATCGTGGCCAGCGCACCGTAAAACGGCAGGAATCCCGGCCCGGGTTCGCTCCACTCTCCGATGTCGACACTTTTGGCGTAGATCGCGAAGAGCAGGCCGACCGCGAGAAAAAAGAGACCACCGACGATGTCGCCGTGCTTCACGCCGCTTCTCCGGGTTTCAGCTTTTCGGCCACGAGGGTGTCCATGACCATCTGGGTCAGGTGATACAGGATCGCGGGGATCATGGCCAAGGGAAAATGGGCCGCGAAGAAGCCGGCCCAGACGACATAGGAAACCGTCAGGGTCTTCTGGGAGGTGTGAAGGGTGAAGGTAACCGTGGAGGGCCGGTCCAGGCGGATCAGCCGGGATATGCCGTAGTTCATGGCCAGGATGAGAGCGTGGAGGGCGATCGTGAAGCCGGCCAGCGCCGGCAGCATCGGGCCGGCAGTGCGGATCGCGACTCCGGCCCCTGTGAATGCGCTGAAGATGATCAGCAGGACGATGCACTGCTGGAAGACCGAAAAGGCCTTTTTGAAGCGCGTCAGGTGGGCCCTGAGCCGCGGCTGGAGCAGCGCCCCCAGCACGATGGGAAGCAGGACGGTGGCCACCAGGTTCGACAGCATGTCGAGCACGGGCAGGCGGATGCTGCCGGCGCCCTCGACCATCCACCTCAGGGAAAAGGGCATGCTGAATATGCCTGCGATGTTGCCCAGCACGCAGATGAGGATCGACAGGGGGATGTTGCCGTTTCCCAGGGCGGTCATCACCGTGCCGGAGACAACGCTCACCGGGGCCGTTGCGATGATGCAGACGCCGATCGCGAGCTCGGCCGGCAGGAGAAGGGCGGAGGTCGCCCAGGCCAGCAGCGGGATGAAGGCCAGCGAGGAGACCATCGCGGCCAGGGCGGCCTTGGGCTGGAGCGACCGGAGGCTCAGCTTCGACACGTCGAACGTCAAGCCCGTGACCAGAAACGCGAGGAAGATGCCCGCGGTCAGGACGTGGTACTCCCGCACCCAACGGGTTTGACCCTGAAGTCCGGAGGCGGCGGCCAGCACCGCCGCGATGGCGATGAAGAACCAGTGGGCCCTGAGAAAGGAGATCATCTGAAGTTTCAAAGCAGCTTCCGCACTCCTGACGTCGTTCATCCGTATCGATTGCCGTGGCGGGGTGCAGAGGGGAGCGCCCTGCCGGCCGCGCGGAGTGTGGACGCGCTTCAGTTGATCACCTGCTTGGGCTCTTCTTCCCAACCGTCCTGCAGGACGTCGCGGATGTCCGCATGGACCCCCTCTAGAAGCTCGGAGATGTCGCACAGGATCTTGCCGATCCCGCTGAAGAACCCGGCGTCGAAGCGCTCCTTGCACTGCTGCGGGTCCAGCGACTCGAACATCTGACCGAGGGCATACAGGCGGGAATCCAAATCGGCCACCTGATAAAACCAATGCTCCAGCTTTTCCTTCTGCTTTTCGTGCACGTTACAGCCTCCTGAGATGCAATGTGATCTGACGGCGCCTCGTGGTGAATCCCTCACGAGGATTCAAGGCTGAACCATACCAGAACAATCGGGCGAGTCAACGAACAAGAGGGGCCGTTTTTTTCGAAATGGTCGCGAAGGGGGCGTGGGAAAAGGCTGGAAGCGTGCAGCGGGTCGGAACCGGATCGGCCGGTCAGGGGCGGCACTCGTTGATCGCAAAGCACATGGTGAACCACTTGGCCGGGAGGCTCTTCACGGAATCGATGTTCTCCGCCTCGAAGCAGGCGATGGCCAACTGGTAGGTGTGCTCGTCGATCTCGACGTCGCGCCATCCGAGAAAGGCCAGGCGCTGATTGATGGCGGCACGCGTCATGTGCGGCTGGCTGAAAAAGACGCTGACCATCTGCTTCAGGAGGGCCGGGATCAGACAGGTCTCGACCCCCATGTTCTTCAGACGCTGGATCAGCATCTCTTTCAACGTGCCCAGTTTGCTTTCCATGCCACCTCCGCTGGCGGTGAAAGGAGTCGCCTGCGGAGGACTCTGCAAGAAGCATGCATCAACTTCACTGCTCTCTAACTATCCGGAATCAGTTTAAATCGAACGCACGGATGCACGGAAGAAAAAGTCCCAATGGGAAAACGAATTCTCACAACTGGAGAGCGCTCCTCACAAGCCCGAACATTTCATGAAAATGTCCGGGCCAGCACGCCCTGCAGTCCGGTCGGGACGAGGCCGTGGACTGCAACCCGCCGGATCAGACCCATGTGCTCGGATCCTCCCTCGAAAAACACCGGCAGGTAGTTGTCGCTGACGCCCTTGAGCAGCCCGGTTCTGGGGTCGCGGCGGCTTTCGGTGAGCACGTCGATTTCGCGGCCGACGAAGCGCGAGTGGAAGGCGTTGCGCTTGGACTGGCCGAGCTGCCGCAGGTGGCGGCAACGGGCTTTGATCTCCGGGTCCGGGACCCGGTCGGGGAAATCGAAAGCGGCCGTGCCGGGCCGTGCGGAAAAGGGGAAGACGTGCAGGTAGGAGAGGGGCAGACGCTCGATCAGCTCGCAGGTGTTGCGAAACGCCTGATCGCTCTCTCCCGGGAAGCCGGAGAGGACGTCGGCGCCGATGGCGGCATCCGGCATGGAGCGGTGGATGTTCTCGACTGCGGCCGCGAACTCCCCGGGCCGGTAGGGCCGCCCCATGCGCTGCAGGACGCCCGCGTCGCCGCTTTGGAGCGGGATGTGAAAATGGCGGCAGAACCGATCCGACCCCGCCACCCGTTCGACGAGTTCGGGCGAGACCTCCAGCGGCTCGATCGAGCTCAAGCGCAGACGGACGCGCTCGGTGGCCGCCTCGAGCTCTCTCAGCAGGTCGACCAGGCTGCCGGGCGGGTCGAGGTCGTGGCCGTAACGCCCGATGTGGACGCCGGTCAGCACCACCTCGTGGAAGCCGCTCGCTGCAAGGTGCCGGACCGATGCGACGATGGATTCGGACGCGACGCTGCGGCTGCGGCCCCGCGCGTAGGGCACGATGCAGTAGGTGCAGAACGCGTCGCAACCGTCCTGGATCTTGACCAGAGGACGGGTCCGGGCCGGCAACGGGCCGGAAGCGGAAGCGCCGGGCGCGGCCGCTGCCGGGGATTCCGGCGCCGGGCCGGTCAGCAGGGTGGCCTGCGCGCATCTCTGCGTGCCGCGGGTCTCGATGAGCCGGTCCAGTTCCGCCTTGCCGTTCTGGTCGACGATGTAGTCGACCCCCGGGATCCCAGCGAGCGCCGACGGGTCGGTTTCGGCATAGCATCCGGTCACGGTCACGCAGGCGCTCGGGTGCGCGTGGATGGCCTGGCGCACCGCCTGGCGCGACTGCATGGCCGCCTTCTGCGTCACGGTGCAGGTGTTGACGATGCAGACGTCGGCCTGCTCGGAGGGGCCGGCCGGCCGCCACCCACGACCGGTCAGGCGGGAGGCGAGCGTGTCGGACTCGGCCTGGTTGACCTTGCACCCGAGGGTCACGATCGTGAAGGTCTTCACCGGTCCCTCGCGATGAAGCCGCCGCCGAGCACCTGGTCGCCGTCGTAAAAGACAGCGGCCTGGCCGGGCGCGACGGCCGAATGGGGCGCATCGAACTCCACGCGCGCCGTGCAGGGGCCGAGCGGGGTCACTGTTGCCGGCGCCTCGGGCGTGCGGTAGCGCACTCGCACGTTGGCGCGCAGGGGGGCCTCGGGGGGCGGGGCGATCCAGTTGATGTGCTCGACGCGGCACGACGCCGTGAGCAGGTCCGCGCGGGTGCCGACCACGAGGAGGTTCCGCTCGGGTTCGATGCGGACCACGTAGTAGGGCGCCGAAGAGGGGCAGGTAATGCCGCGGCGCTGGCCGACCGTGTAGCGAGAGAGCCCGGCGTGACGGCCGACGAGGGTGCCCTCCACCGTTTCGATCGGCCCGGGTTCCCCGGGGGCGCGCACGACGGCTGCGTCGCCGCCGCGCCGAACGAAGCACACGTCCTGGCTTTCGGCCGTCTCGACCGGCTGCAACCCGTTCCGTGCGGCCAGCTCGCGGACTTCGCGCTTGGTGAGCGACCCCAGCGGGAAACGCGCCCGCTCGAGCTGACCCTGGTCGAGGCGCGCCAGGAAGTAGGACTGGTCCTTGAGCGGGTCGGCGCCCTTGTGGAGGCGATAGCGGCCGTCCGGGCCCCGCCGGACCGCGGCGTAGTGGCCGGTCGCCAGGCAGCGGGCGCCGCGGGTTTGCGCGAAACGCAACACGGCCCCGAACTTGATGGCGGGGTTGCAGATCACGCAGGGGTTGGGGGTCTGCCCGGACGAGTAGGCCGTCGTGAAGTAGTCGACGACCTGCGTGCGGAACTCGGCGCTGAGGTCCACCACGTGCACCGGGATCCCCAGCTGGTCGCCGATCGCCTGGATGGGGTGGCGGGGGCCCGCTGCGGGCGGCTCGAACCCGGTGAGGAAGTGCACAGCGAATAGCTCGGGCGTCTCCTGCCGGAGGAGGTGGGCGGCCATCATGGAGTCCACGCCGCCGCTGACCGCTACCGCTATCATGTCGCGAAGGCGTCCCGGATGGGACGGACCTCCATGGCCCGGGGCGGGCACGCCGTCACGCACTGCTCGCAGATGCTGCACTTTTCCTGGTCGAAGTCCACCTCCATTTCGGGCCGGCGGATGGTGAGCGCGCCGGTCGGGCAGACGGCCGTGCAGGCGCCGCAGTGGGTGCACTTCGAGCTCACCCGCTTCACCTCCCTGGACGCGTTTTTAACCTGAATGCCGTTTTGCTTCAGGAAGTTGACGCCTTCGCGGAAATTCTTCTTGGAGCCGGAGAGCTCCATCACCATGACCCCCTCCTTGCCGGGGAGGATGGTGGCGTTCAGGATGTTGAAGACCAGGTCGAAGTCCTTGGTGAGATGGCAGACGACCGGCTTCTGGGCGACCTCCTTGGAAAAACGCAGGACCAGGATCTTGGAATACATGCGGGAACCTCGTCGGCGGAATGCCCGTGGCAGCGGGCTTCACTCTTCGCCCGAGTAATAGATAGATTCGCTGCCCGTGTCAACCGCGGGGGGCCTTGATCACCGCCGCCCGAATGGATTTATATCTTGTTAAGTCGGTAAGTTGTCCGCTGTTTCGATCCCGCGATTTTTGACACCCTGCCGGAACCATTGTAGAATGAATTCCAGGTGATACCGTTGAGATCGGCCGGCTTGCCCTGGCGGCCGACGCCGGGAGGCGAGATGATCGGTCTGAACCCACGGGGGTTGTTGCTGGCGTTCTGCCTGCTCGCGGTGTGCGGGTGCTCCGCTTACCGGGAGTACCGCGTGGAGGAAACCGAAGAGAGGCTCGTGGTCAACTGCGCCTACATCGACACGGTCACCGCCTTTTCCGACATGGGGCCGTTCCAGATCCACCCAATCCTGACCGACGACGCCCGCGACCGGGTGCTGCGGCGGGCCGAGATGCTGAATGCCACGCACCTCGTCTGGGTGGGGGACTACTACTTCGGCGGCGCAGCCATGGCCTATTACTGCTGGCAGTGATCCGCTCTCATGGCGAAGAAAACGGCCGCCGGTCCGGCCGGCGCTCGGTTCCAACCACCACCGCGGGAGATTCAATGAATTTTATGGGCATGGAAACAGCCACCGGCGGCAAGCGCAAGATGTACAACACGACGCTTGACTCGGATCTCATCCGGAAGATCAAGATTCTCGCGGCGCAGCTGGAAAAGCGGCAGAACGACCTGCTGGAAGAGGCCATCAAGGACCTGCTCAAGAAATACAACCTGCAGGTCGGCTGAGGGCCGGCCGCGCCATGACGAACGAAAACCCAGAGCACCGGGCCGCCGTGCGGCTCCCCCACGCCGCCCCGATCGCCCTTGCGCACAACGAGGTGGGGGTCCTGCACGAGGCGCGCATGTTCAACTACTCCTCGTCGGGGCTCTACTTCGAGTCGGATTTTTTCCTCGTGCCCGGCACCGAGATCTTCATCGGGTTGAAGAGCTCGCCGTTCACGTCGTCGCCCGGAACCTACGAGTGTTACCGTTCGACCATCAAGTGGCGCAAGTACCTCGAAAACTCGGTATTCGACTACGGGTACGGCGTCGAGCTCAAGGGGAAGGCCCCCTCCCGGGGCGCAGCCCGTCACTCGCGTGCCTCCCGGCAGCACGCTCGGAGCTCCTGCGCCATCCCCGCTCTGCTCCAGAACGAGACTGAAAAGGCCCGCGGCGTGATCCACAACGTAAGCCACGGCGGGGTGTTCGTGCGGTGCGACGGGACCTTCGCCGCCGGGCAGCGGCTGCAGCTCACCATCCCCCTGCGCAAGCGGCAGAAGATCGTCACCCGCTTCGGCGAGGTGGTCTGGTCCGACCCGGACGGGATCGGAATCCGGTTCGACCCTGAAGCAGAGCCCGAAGCGTAGCAGGCTGTTGAAAACCGGCGTCTCGGGCCGTGATCCGGCGTTGCGCGGCTCGGGTGAATGCTCACATACCGGCCGGTATGCTGCGCTTCCCCCATCGCCGCGCGCCTTGGCTGACGGCCCGATACTTGTTTTTCACCACCCTGTCAGACCCGTCGTGACCCCCCTGCTTTCTTGACGGCCCATCCGGCACGCGATAGGTTGCGTTTGTTTCGCGATCGAGCGACCCAACCGAACGGAGGATTGCCGTGACCCGCCTGGAAATCTTTTCCGACTTCATCTGACCGTGGTGCTATTTCATTACCGTCGGTAGTGACCGGTTGACCCGTGAGTTTGCGATCGATTTGCGCTGGGTGGCATTCCCGCTGCACCCGGAAATCCCACCCGAAGGCGTCACCCTGGAAAAGCTCTTCGAAGGCCGGGGCATCGACATCCCCACCGTGCTGAGCCGTCTCGAATCGGCCGCCCGCAGCTTCGGGCTGCCCTTCGGCAC
>JADHED010001719.1_pt1 | contig 17379 bp, 5 predicted proteins | sample 8952041 | NCBI WGS metagenome assembly JADHED01 (sample SAMN16124423, study PRJNA663239) | bioreactor sludge metagenome | isolation source: sludge (control) | place: India:Bengaluru | collected 2018-09-08
CAGGCCCCGCATCAGCGCCGACGGGCGGTTCGTCGCCTTCTGGTCGGACGCGACGAACCTGGTGGCCGCCGACACGAATGGCCAGCGCGACGTGTTCGTCCACGACCGCGACGTGGACGAGGACGGTGTCTTCGACGAGCCCGGACAGCGCGCCACGTACCTCGTGAGCCGGAAGACCAGCGGGACCCAGGGCAACGGGCCGAGCGGCGGCAACGACCTCGGGCTCGATCTCAGCCCGGACGGCCAGTGGGTGGCGTTTGCCTCGGCGGCCACCAACCTCGTGGACGGCGACACCAACAACGTGGCCGACGTGTTCCTGCACGATCTGCTGTCTGGCGAGACCGTGCGCGCGAGCGTCTCGACGGCCGGGACGCAGGCCGACGGCGCGAGTCGCGCGCCCGGCGTGAGCCGCAACGGCCTGCTCGTGGTGTTCGCCTCCGACGCCACGAACCTCGTGGCCGGCGATGTCCTCGGCCACCGCGACGTGTTCGTCCGGGATCGGCTCGCGAGCGCCACGCTGCGGCTCACCCAGTTGCCCGGCGGGCAGGAGGCGAACGGTCCCAGTGACAACCCCTCGATCGACGACGACGGGCTCGCGGTGGTGCTTGAGACGAACGCGAAGAACCTCCTCCCGGAGCTGGCCGCTTCGACCGCGACCCAGGTCGTGGTGTTCTCGCTGCGGCTGGGGACGTTGTCGGGCGTCAGCGTGCCCGGCGGGCGGACGCAGGCGGGGCTCACGAACATCGCGGACGCGATTCGGCGCCTGCTGAGCGGGTCTGAGGGTGGAGCTGCCGGACAGGCCCCGGGCAACGGGGCCAGTACCGAGCCGGAGGTCTGCGCATCGGGCGAGTGCGTCACGTACGGCACCAAGGCGTCGAACCTCAACACGGAGGCCGACCCCGACCAGAACGACCTGCGCGACGTGGTCCTGCAGACCGTCGAGCCGACGCCGGCGCCGGCCGAGCGCATCAGCAAGGACAAGGACGGCAACGAGGTCGTCGAGCAGTTCAGCGGTCCGCTCGACAGCTTCAGCGCGGCCGTCGACGGCACGGGAGCCGTGGCGGCCGTCGCGACCAGCGCGGACCTCGACCTGCCTGGCGAGGCCGCCCTTGGCAACGGCAACGTCTTCGTGCGCGGCACGTCGATCGTCGTCTCGACCATCTCGCCGAGCTTCGCCTACGCGTCGATCGGCGACCAGGTGGCCATCGGCGGCGGCGGATTCGAGGACGGCGTGGCGGTGAGGCTCGGCACGACCGCCGTGACGACGTACTTCGACACGGCCGACAGCATCCGCTTCGTGGTGGGCGCCGGTGCGTTGCCGGCGGGCACCTACGACGTGACCGTGACGAACCCGAACGGCGAGTCGCGCCGCGTGCCGAAGGCCTTCACGCTGTTCGGCCCGCCGACGGTGACGTCGGTCGTGCCCTCGGCGGGCCCCGTCACGGGCAGCACCGCCATCACCGTCACTGGCACGAACTTCGTCAGCGGCCAGACGACGCTGGAGATCGGCGACACCGCGGCGACCGCGGTGGTGGTCAACAGCGCGACATCCCTCACGGCCCTCACGCCGGCCGGCACCGCCGGGGCGAAGACCGTCGAGGTGACGACGCCGGCGGGGACCGGGGCACTTCCCAACGGCTTCACCTATGCAGCGCTGACGTTCACGCTGACCGTCGCCGGGGCCGGCACCGGTGCGGGCACCGTCACCTCCCAACAAGGCCTGTCGCCGGCCATCTCCTGCGGGGTTGCGGCCGGGGCGACCGCCGGCGACTGCAGCCGTTCCTACAGCGACGGCACGCTGGTCACGCTGACGGCAACGGCGGCCAACGGGTCGGTGTTCACGGGGTGGGGCGGCGCGTGCGCGGGAACGGGCACCTGCCAGGTGACGATGACGACCGCGCGCGCGGTGACGGCCACGTTCTCGACGGCGTTCACGCTCGGGGTGACGGGCAGCGGCAACGGCGCCGGATCGGTGACGTCGGCGGTCGGCGTCTCGCCGGCCATCGCGTGCGCCATCGCGGCCGGCAACGCCACCGGCACCTGCAGCGGATCCTACGAGGCCGGTACGGTGGTCACGCTCACGGCCAATGCCGAGGCAGGGTCCACGTTCACGGGCTGGAGCGGCGCATGCGCCGGCACTGGCGCGTGCCAGGTGACGCTGTCGGCGGCGCGCCAGGTGACGGCGGCCTTCGCCCTCGCCCAGGTGACGACCTTCCCGCTCTCGGTGACCGGGTCCGGCGCCGGCAGCGGCTCGGTCGCGACGACGGCGGGCGGCCCGCCTGCCATCGCCTGCACCATCACGGCGGGCAGTGCGTCTGGCACATGCGCGGGCAACTACGCCGACAACACGCTGGTGACGCTCACGGCCACCCCCGCGGGCGGGTTCACGTTCACGGGCTGGAGCGGGGCGTGCGCGGGCACCGGCACGTGCCAGGTGACGATGACGGCGGCGCGCCAGGTCGTGGCGACCTTCGCGCTCGTCCAGCAGACGTTCGCGTTGACCGTCAGCGGGGCCGGCACCGGAAGCGGCGCCGTGGGCTCGGCCGCGGGCGTGACGCCGGCCATCGCGTGCACCGTGACGGCGGGCGCGACCAGCGGCACCTGCAGCGGGACCTACGTCGCAGCCACGGTGGTGACGCTCACGGCCAACCCGGGCGGCTCGTCGACGTTCACGGGGTGGAGCGGCGCCTGCACGGGCACCGGCGCGTGCCAGGTCACGATGTCCCAGGCGCGGTCGGTGACGGCGACCTTCACCACCAGCACGGCCACGACAGCCACGCTCACCGTGGCGGGCGCCGGCAACGGCAACGGCAGCGTCACGGCGGCGGCGGCGACGCCGCCGATCGCGTGCACCATCACGGGGGGCTCGGCGTCGGGGTCCTGCGCCCAGGACTACGCGATCGGCACGCTCGTCGTGCTCACGCCCGCGGCGGCGAACGGGTCTGCCTTCACGGGGTGGAGTGGGGCGTGCACCGGCACGGGTGCCTGTCAGGTGACGCTGGCGGCGGCGCGGCAGGTGGTGGCCACCTTCGACCTCACGCCGACCACGTTCCAGCTGTCGGTCACCGGCGCGGGCAGCGGAGCCGGCGCCGTGACCTCGGCCGCGGGCACGAGTCCAGCCATCGCCTGCGGCATCTCGGCGGGGACGTCGACGGGCACCTGCAGTGGCGCGTACGCGACCGGGACGACCGTCGTGTTGACCGCCAACGCCACCGACGGGTCCACCTTCGCCGGGTGGGGCGGGGCGTGCTCGGGCACCGGCACGTGCCAGGTGGCCATGTCGCAGGCACGCGCCGTCACGGCCACCTTCGACGCCTCCGGCGTCACCTTCCCGCTGTCGGTGACGGGCGCCGGCGCGGGGGCAGGCGTGGTCGCGTCTGGCGCGGGGATCTCGCCGGCCATCGCGTGCACCGTCGAGGCGGGCCAGGCGGCCGGCGCGTGCGCGGGAACCTACGCCGAGGGCACGGTGGTGGCGCTCACCGCCACGCCGGGCCAGGGGTCCACGTTCGAGGGCTGGAGCGGCGCGTGCACGGGCACCGGCACGTGCACGGTGACGCTCACCGCGGCGCGCACCGTGGTGGCCTCGTTCGCGCGGGCGCCGGTCTTCCGCCGCTACCTGGCGGAAGGCGCCACCGGGTTGTTCGAGACCCGGATTTCCATTGCGAATCCGGGCACCGTCGCGGCCAACGTGACGCTCACCTTCCTGCGCCGCGACGCGAGCGTGCGCACGCACTCGCTCACGGTGCCCGCGCGGCAGAGCCGCAAGGTGACCGTCAGTGTGCTGCCGGACATGGACGAGCAGGAGTTCAGCACGCTCATCGAGAGCGACGAGCCCGTCATCGTCGACCGGCAGATGTGGTGGAGCAAGACGAACGCCTACGGCACCCACGCCGAGGCGGCGGTGGTGGCGCCCGCCTCAACGTGGTACTTCGCCGAGGGCGCGACGCACGGCGGCTTCGACCTGTTCTACCTGCTGCAGAACGCCGGCGACACGGATGCGACCGTGCGCGTGCGGTACCTGCGGCCGACCGGCGCGCCGCTCGAGAAGACCTACACGGTGGCCGCGCGGAGCCGCTTCAACATCTGGGTCGACTACGAGCAGTTCCCCGAGGGCTCGGGCGTGCTGGCGCTCGCCGACACCGACGTGTCGGCGGTCGTGGACGTCCTGGCGGGACCGGCGATCATCGCCGAGCGCGCGATGTACCTGACCCCGGCGGGATCGTCCGTGCGCTACGAGGCCGGCCACGAGAGCGCCGGCGTGCTGGCGCCGGCGGGCACGTGGTTCCTGGCCGAGGGGGCCACGGGTGCCTACTTCGACACGTTCGTCCTGTTGGCGAACCCGTTCTCCACCGACGCCGAGGTGCGGGCCACGTACCTGCTGCCGAACGGATCCACGCTGTCGAAGACGTACACGGTCCGCGCCAACAGCCGCTTCAACATCTGGCTCGACTACGAGCAGTTCGACGGCGTGCCCGGCCTGCCGCTCGAGGACACGGCCGTGTCCACGACCATCGAGTCGCTCAACGGGGTGGGGGTGATCGTGGAGCGGGCGATGTGGTGGCCGGGCCCGACGCCGGCCTCATGGGCAGAGGCGCACAACTCGCCGGGCAGCACCGTCGCCGGCACGCGCTGGGGGCTGGCCGAGGGCGTGGTGGACGGCGCGCCGACCTTCACCGAGACGTTCTTCCTCCTCGCCAACACGTCGACCTCGGCGGCGCGGGTGCGGGTCACCTTGCTGTTCGACGACGGCGGACCCGAGGTGTCGCGCGAGTTCGACGTGCTGCCGCGGAGCCGGTTCAACGTCCACCTGCCGCCGCACTTCCCCGAGGCGGCCGGCCGGGGCTTCGGGGCGATCATCGAATCGATTGGGACGAACCCGGCCCCCATCGTGGTGGAGCGGGCGATGTACAACAACGCCGGCGGGGTACGGTGGCGCGCGGGCAGCAACGCGCTGGCGACGCAGCTGCCGTAGGAAGCGCAGCGACCGACGGATTGGGCGGGCGCCGGGAACCTCGACGACGCCAGTCTCGGGGCGCGGGTGGGCGTGGACCCCGGCGCGTTCGTCCTCGGTGACCGGCGTCCGCATCCAGGCACCGCGCGTCGCCGGGCCCAGACGTCGTCGAAGGGCCACGTGCTCACCGGTCCGCGCGACCACGGCGCGAAGAAACGCGCCTTCGTCGACGTGGCTGGCCGCCACGGTCGGGACTATCGGCCGCGGCCGCCACGCCCGGCGCTCACTGGCCGCGCTCGTCGCGGGCCAGCGCCGCGCGGGCCATGCGGTCCACCAGTCCGGGCGCGATCAGCTTCAGCCACATCCCGACCTTGCCCTGCGGCGTCATCACCAGCTCGCGGCGGCGGCGCCGCATGGCCGCCACGATCTGGCGCGCGCACTCGTCCACGGCCATCGCCCCGCGTTCCTCCAGGCCGGAGAACCCCGCCGTTTCGCCTCGTGCGTCCAGGCCGCGCCGCCGGATGTCGGTGGCCACCACGCCCGGGTACGCGATCAGCACCGCCACGCCCCGGTCGGCGGCCTCGATTCGCAGTGCCTCCAGGAATCCCGTCTGGGCGAACTTGCTCGCGCAGTAGGTGGTGCGGGCCGGCACGCCTGTCTTTCCCGCGAGTGACGAGACGCCGACGACGAGGCCCCGTCGCGCGACGAGGTGGGGATAGGCGTGGCGCGTGCACTGCACCGTGCCGAGGCAGTTCACGCGCCACAGCCGCTCGAACGTCGAGAAGTCCTCGATGTCACCGAAGCGCGCGTGCATCGAGATGCCGGCGTTGTTCACCAGCACGTCGATGCCGCCGCCCTCGCGCGCCGCCGCGTCGGCCAGCGCGCGGCAGTCCTCGTCCCGCGTGACGTCGGTGGGGACGACGAGGACACGGGCGCCGTTGGCGCGGCAGGCGTCGGCCACCTCGTCCAGCCGGCTCGCGGTGCGGGCGGCGAGCACCAGGGTCGGGCGGTCGGCCGCCAGCTGTCGGGCGAGTTCGGCGCCGATGCCGTCCGAGGCGCCGGTGATGACGATGGTCTTGCCGGTGAAGGTCATGGGCGACTTCCGTTCGGGGTCGCGCCGCAGTGTCGCGCGCGCGACCACGGCGTTGCGCCTGGTGGCGCGGTACGCCACCCGCGCGGGCATCGCCCCTCATTCCGCCCAGAGGGCGCCCAGCTCGAGTGGAACCGCCTCGAACGGCTCCGCGCGAACGCTGACGCTGCCCGTTTGCGTGTCGAGCAGGGTCCAACGCCCGCCCTCGAGCCGCAGCACCTCGAGCGTCTGCGCGAGCGGATCCACGAGCCAGGCGTGGGCGACGCCATGCTCCGCGTAGACGCGCAGCTTCTTCGCGCGATCGAGCTGTGCGGTGGATGGCGAGAGCACTTCGCACACCCAGTCGGGCGCCAGCGCGAAGTACGCGGTGTCGGGCACCCGCGGCATCCGGTCGCGCCGCCAGCCGGCGAGATCCGGCACCAGTGCGTGATCGCCGAGGTGCAGTTCCGGCTCGTCGAGGATCAGCCACCCACCCGGCCCCCCACGTCCGCCGTGGAACGGCGGCCCCAGCTGGTGCCCGAGTTCCGAGGACGCCACGGCATGCCTGGGCGCCGGCCGCGGCGACGTCCACAACTCGCCGTCCACGATCTCGGCGACGAGGAGGTCGGGCACGGCGACGAGGTCGTCGTAGGTGGCGGGGCGGCCGAGATCGACCTTGGGCATCGGGGCGTCCATGCCCGAGCGTGTGCAGCCAGCGTGCCGCGGCACGATCGGGCGGATTCCGGAGCCAGACGGCCTCTCTGCCGTCTGGGCGGGCATGTGGGGGGCGCTGCGCGCCAACCGCGGTTGACGCTCGCGCGCCGCGCGTTTCCCTCGCGCCTCCCCTCGACGACGATGGCATCGTCGGGGAGCGCGCGCAAGGTCGGGGGCGTGGCCGGGGGCATCGACGGCTCCTCGGCTCCCGTGCCGGCGGGCGTCTGCGGTGGTGGGCTGCGCGCTGGCACCTGTCCGGTCCCGGCCGGCCGGCGTTGGTCACCGTCTCGGGAAGCCCCACGTCCGGTCGGGGGCTTCGTCGTTCCCAGCCGCGGAAGCCGGCGGCGGTGGCGAAGTGGGTAGTTTTCCAAAGTGACGCTTGCGCGCCGGCCTCGACTGGGGCATAGTCGCGCGACTCCCGCCGGAACCGGCGTCCCCCTCACGCGCAGAGGCTCCCCATGCGTCGTGTGCTGGTGTGCTCGTGTCGCGTGCTAGCGCTGGCCGCACTCGCCGGCGCCGCGGTGTGTCTCGTTCCCTCGTCGGCGAGCGCGCAGTGGGCTGGTCCCGACCGGGACGGCGACGGGCTGCCCGACGCCTGGGAGACCGCCTTCGGCCTCGATCCGGACCGCGCCACTGGCCGCGACGGTGCAGACGGCGATCCCGACGGCGACGGCGACACGAACCTCGAGGAATACCAGCGGCGCTCGCACCCGTTCGGGAACTACCGGCGCTACCTCGCCGAGGGCGCCAATTCGATCGAGTTCCAGACGCGCCTCGCCCTGTTCAATCCCGGAGGCACGTCCACGTCGGCCTGGCTGGTGTTCGCGCGCGCGTCCGGCGCGCCGATCACCACGTTGGTGCCCGTGCCGGCGCGCACCCGGGTCACCGTCGAGACGCATGCCGTCGCGGGCATGGCCGACGCGGAGTTCTCGACCACGGTGGAATCGGATCGCCCGCTCGTCGTGGACCGCACGATGATCTGGGCCAAGGGTCTGGGCTACGGTGGCCACACCGAGACGTCGCTCCCCACCCCGGCTTCGCGATGGTACCTGGCCGAGGGCGCGACGCACGGCACGTTCAACCTCTTCTACCTCCTCCAGAACCCCAACGATCGAGAGGTGCCGGTCCGAGTGCGCTACCTGCGCACCTCTCTCCCGCCGCTCGAGAAGACCTACACGCTCGCGCCCACCTCGCGCACCAACATCCACGTGGATCTGGAGCAGTTCCCCAACGGCAGCGGCAACCGGGCGCTCGCCGACGCGGACCTCAGCGCGGTGATCGAAACGCTGGACGGCTCGCCGATCATCGTCGAGCGCGCCATGTACGCCGACGTGCCGGGGCAATTCCTCGGCGCGGGCCACGCCAGCGCGGGCGTTCGGACGCCGGCCACGGAGTGGTTCCTGGCTGAGGGGGCGACGGGCCCCTACTTCGACCTGTTCGTCCTGATGGCGAACCCGTCGGCGCAGGCCGCCGAGGTGGACGTGGCGTTCCTGCTCGCGGGCGGCGCCACGCTGGAGCGGTCCTACACGCTGGCGCCGACCAGCCGATTCGGGCTCTGGGTGGACCACCTGGACCCATTGCTCGCCGATGCCGCGGTGTCCACGACCGTGCGTTCCACCAACGGCGTGCCCATCATCGTGGAGCGGGCCATGTGGTGGCCATACGGTCCCGGGCAGTGGCACGAAGCGCACAACTCCGCCGGCGCCACCACCACCGGCACGCGATGGGCGCTGGCCGAGGGCGAGGTCGACTACGCGCGCAACCTCGAGACCTACATCCTCGTGGCCAACACGTCGGCGACCGCTGCCGACGTGACGGTCACGCTGTTCTTCGAGGACGGCAGCAGCGCGTCGCGCGCGTTCAGCGCGGCGGACATCCCGGCGCGCAGCCGGTTCAACGTGCCGGTGGGCCACTTCTTCCCGGAGGCGAGAGGCCGGCGCTTCGGCGCGATCGTCGAGAGCGTCGGACCGGCGCCCGCGGAGATCGTCGTCGAACGCGCGATCTACTGGGATGCGGTGGGGCAGCACTGGGCCGCCGGCACCAACGCCATCGGAACGAAGCTGCAGGCCGACGGCACGCCAGCCGACCTTCCCGGCCCGGCCGTCACCAGCTTCGGCGTCGAGCCGCTGAGCGGGCCCGCCGGCGCGCCGGTGACGCTCTCGTGGGCCACGACCGACGCGTACACGGTGGCCATCGAGCCCGGGGTCGGCACCGGCCTGGCGCCGAGCGGGTCGGTGACCGTGACGCCCACGACGACCACGACGTACACGCTCACCGCCACCGGGGCCGGCGGCATCGCGACGGCCACCGCCACGTATGTCGTGAGGATCATCGAGCCGGGCAACAACCCGCCCACCGTCACCGGCGAGGAGGTGACCACCGACGACGAGACGCCCGTCGAGGTCGCGGTGCTCGCCAACGACGTCGACCCGGACGGTGATCCGCTGGCGGTCACCGCGCTCGGCACGCCGTCGAGCGGCGCCGCGGTGCTGGTGAACGGCGTCGTGCGCTACACGCCCGTCGTCGGCTTCAGCGGGATGGTGACGATCGCCTACACCGTGAGCGACGGCAGGGGCGCGCTCGTCAACGGTGTGGTCGCCGTCACCGTCACCCCGCCGGGGCTCGCCACCGTCAGCAGTTCGCCGGCCAACGGTGAAGGCCGCGTGGCGGTGACGCGCGAGACGATCCTGCGCTTCTCACGCCCCCTGGCCAACTGCGCGCAGATCGACGCGACGAAGCTGTTCGCGCAGTTCGCCGGGGTGGTGTTCCCGACGCGCATCCACCGGTCGGCCGACTGCCGGACGGTGACGCTCTTCTACCTCAACACGCTGCCGGCGAGCGCGCGCGTGCGCGTCTCCTTCGACGGCACGGGCCTGGTGGACGACCGTGGACGAGGCATCGATTCCGACGGGGACGGCCTGGCGGGCGGGACGGCGCGGATCGACTTCGACACGCTCACGCTCACCACGCTGCCGGGCACGGCGGTGACGGGCCGCGTGTTCGCGTCGGAGCTGGGGGATGGCGGAGTGAACACGCCGCTCGCGGGCGTGGTGGTCTACGTGGACGGGCTCGAGACCACGCTGCGGACGACCACCGACGCGATGGGCAACTTCCGGCTCGACCCGGCGCCGGTGGGCGAGTTCTTCGTGCACGTGGACGGGCGCTCGGCGACCAACCCGGTGCCCGACGGCGCCTACTACCCGTTCGTCGGGAAGAAGTGGGAGAGCAAGGCCGGCAAGGTGACCGACGTCGGCAACGTGTACCTGCCGTTGATCGCGCCGGGCGCGCTGCGGCCCGTGAGCACGACGAGCGAGACGGTGGTGACCTTCCCCGCGTCGGTGCTGGCGGCGAACCCGGAGCTGCAGGGCGTGCAGATCGTGGTGCCGCCCGACGCGCTGTTCTCCGACAACGGCGCGCGCGGCGGCATGGTGGGCATCGCGCCGGTGGCGCCGGACCGGCTGCCGAGCCCGCTGCCGCCCGGGCTGGACCTGCCGTTGGTGATCACGGTGCAGACCGACGGCGCGACGAACTTCGACGTGCCGGTCCCCGCGTGCTTCCCGAACACGCCCGACAAGGACGGCGAGCCGCTCGCGCCGGGTGAGAAGAGCGCGCTGTGGAGCTTCAACCACGACATCGGCGACTGGGAGATTGTCGGTCCGATGACGGTGAGCGACGACGGCACGCTGGTGTGCACGGATGAAGGGGTGGGGATTCTGCAGCCGGGGTGGCATGGGCAGGACCCGAGCAGTAAGGAGAACTCGGATAGTCGCATTGGTGGGCCTCCTCCGCTCTGCTCCTACGGCCCGCCGGCCGGGCCCCTCTCTTCGGCGGCAGTCTGCGAGCCGAGCTCACCCCCCGCGCCCAACTGCAACGCAGACCAGTGGGCGGACCTGATCGGCGACTGTTCTGAGTTCCTGCTGTCCGCTGCGCTACCGTTTGTGAATCCCGCCGCGGCACTACCAATCTGGGCGAGCAGGCTCGCGAAGTTACGTGTGGCTGACCAGTTGATCCGCGAAAGCAGAATTGGTAATGACGACATTGCCGAAATGATCGGCGACGGCCTCGACCATACCGCCGTGTGGCAAGGCCGCCGCCAGAGCGGCACCATCAGCCTGATAGGGTGGCCCAACAGCTACCCCTACCGCTTCAACTGGAGTACCGGACTGGAGCTGGCCGGCAATGCGTTCGCAGCCTTGACCGGATTGATCCAGTTGAAGGACTGCCTGGAGAAGGGCGGGTCCTGCGTGGGACCAGTGTTCGATTCGCTCACCGGTGCGCCACTCCTCGTCCATGACGCTGCCGTCGGCGATGCGGTGCGGGGAAGGATCGTGGGAGTCAGCCGAGCGAAGTCGTTCTTCCAACGGTGGAATTCGGCGTCTGAGGCGTTCGTGGGTGTCCTCTTGGCAGGATTGCAGGCTGAACTCTCCTCGCGCCTTCCCAACACTGACGAACCGCTCGTGTTCTTCGTCGACCAGCAGAACTACCTGCGGGTATACAAGAGTGACGGCGCGCCTGTCCTCGCGGGTGGCACTCCTCTGGCTCTACGACTCGCCGAACTCCTCTCCCCGTCGATCAGAGCGGATCAATCAGCTCGTGCTGATTTCGCACGCAGGCTGCTGGATGCGTCCGAGGCCCTCCAAAGAGTGCTCAGTCCAGAGGATCCTGACTTCGAGTACATCGGCCAGGCATACCTTGCGGCAGCTGATCGACTCCGCCTTGCCATCTTGTCCGGGCTCCGGAATCGAGAACGCATGCAGCCTGCGTACAGGCTCGTGGGAGGTGGATCAGTGACCCGCGGCCGCGCTGGTGCCGGTGGTGTGGTTGGCGCAGTCGTCGCGCCTCGCCAGCATTACAGACTAGAGGTGGTCGAACCGGTTTCTGGTGCCCTGTCGGTGAGGGGGGTGTTCATCGAGAGTGCTGGCGTGGTGAAAGAGGGAGGTCCGAACGCTCTGATCGTGGGTTCGCAGGCAGACACCGATGGTGACGGCGTTGGTGATCAGTCGGAAGAGGTGCTCGGCACTTCCCCCACCAACCCCGACACCGATGGCGACGGCCTCTCCGACTTCGCCGAGATCCAGCAGGGCACCGATCCGCTCGACGGCGTCCCCGCCGCCACCGGCCTCCTGCAGTCCGTCCAGACGCCCGGCACCGCCCTCGACGTCGCGGCGCGCAACGACGTCGCCGTCGTCGCCGGCGGCGCCGCCGGCGTCACGGTCCTCAACGTCAGCAGCGGCCTGAACCCGGTCATCGTCGCCCAGGTGGACACGCCGGGGGACGCCAAGCGCGTGGCGTTCGAGGGATCGCTCGTCGCCGTCGCCGACGGCGCGGGCGGGCTCTCGGTCGTGGACGTTGCCGACCCACCCTCCGCGAGCATCCGCTACACCGTGCCGGCCTCCGCCGCCGGCGGGTCGGTCGATGTCGTGATCGTCGCGGGCAACACGGTCTACGCCGGCGTCAACGGGAGCGGGGGCGGCGTGGTGGCCTACGACCTCGAGACCGGCATCGAACTCGGTCGCGCGACGCTGGGCGGCCCGGTCTACGACCTCGTCACGGAGCGCGACCATCTCTACGTGCTGCACGGCAGCGCGCTGACGGCATTCGCGCTCGGCATCGGGCTCGAGGTGGCCAGCGGCACGGTCGGCGTATCCGGCCTTGGACCAGAAGGCATCACCGGTGTTCGGCGCCTGTTCGTCGGCGGCGGGCGCGCCTACGTCACCGCCTACCCTGGCTTCGACACGGTGGACGTCACCGACCCCGCCTCGATGCTCCCGCTGTCGGGCGCCGTGGACAACGGTCCCAACTCTTTCAAGCACCTCGTCACCAACGGCACGGGCCTCGGCATCGTCGCCGTGGGCGTCAACCCCCGGCCCGACGGCACGCACCACGTGTCCCTGTACGACCTTTCCGATCCGGCACGCGCGAACCGGGACTTCCTCACGACGTTCGAGACGCCTGGCACGGCGCGCTCGCTGTCGCTCTACAACGGCGTCGCGTACGCGGCCGACGGCGAGGCCGGCCTGCAGGTCGTCAACTACCTCGCCTTCGACACGCAGGGCGTGCCGCCGACGATCGCGCTCGACAGCAACTTCTCACTGGCTGGAGGCGGCGGTGCCGCCGAAGAAGGCAAGTTGATGCGCCTCACGGCCAACGTCGGCGACGACGTGCAGGTGCGCAACGTGGAATTCTCCGTCAACGGCGCGCGCGTGGCCACCGACGGGAACTTCCCGTTCGAGCACCGCTTCGTCACGCCGCTCATCAGCCAGGCGCCGTCGTTCACCGTCTCGGCGTGCGCGTTCGACACGGGCGGCAACCGCACGTGCACGGCGGAGATCACGCTGACGCTGGTGCCCGACGCGACGCCGCCGCGCGTGAAGTCAGTGAGCCCGCGCAACGGCGCACGCGTGGCGCAGGGCTCGCTGACCGCTGTCAGCGCCACGTTCAGCGAGCCGGTGCAGGCTGCGCTGCTCACCTCGTCCAACGTGCAACTGTATCGCGCGGGGGGCGACGGGGTGGCCGGCACCGGCGACGACGTGCTGGTCACCGGCGGCAGCCTCGCCTACCGCGAGGACACGAACACGGTGGTGCTGTCGTTCCCGTCGCCGCTGCCCACCGACGCGTATCGCGGGGTGGTCAGGAGCACGGTGACCGACCTGGTGGGCAACCCGATGAACGCGGACGTCACGTGGGACTTCCGCGTGAAGGGCGCCAAGGCCTGGGTGAAGGACGCGAGTGGCTTCTGGGACGATGCCAGCAACTGGAGTGAGGGCACCCTCCCCGAGGCCGACGACATCGTCGTCATCGACCGGCCGGGGGCGGATATCACGGTGACGGTGCGCATGGCGACGCCGGCGATTTCGAGGCTGACGACGACCGAGGCGGTCGTCGTGCAGTCGCTGCTGGTTGCCACGACGGCACTGGAGTTCAACGGGCCCGTGACCCTGGCGCCAGGAGGCACGCTGGGCGGCGCCGCGTCGATGACGTTCACGGCGCCGGTGACGTGGACGGGCTCGACGCTGGACAGCCCGGTGACGCTCTACATCGGCCTTGGCGCGACGTGGACGGTGGCGGCCGGGGCGACGTGGACGATCGACGGCCCCGGGGGGGTGACGAATGTGTCCGGGGGAACCGCGCACCTGATCAACGCGGGGACGATGGCGAAGACGGGGGCGGGGGAGTGGACCGTGGGCATCCCGCTGACGAACACGGGGACGCTGTCGCTGCAGGGCGGGACGGTGAACTTCGCGAGCGCGGGGTGGGTGAACCAGGGGCAGATCGCGGTGGGGGCGGGCCAGACGTTCCGGCTCGACGGCGCGACGCTGCAGGCGGGCACGACGTTTGGCGGGGCGGGGAGCCTGGAGGTGACCGGGTCGGTGGTGGTGGCGGCGCCGGTGACGGTGACGCGGCCACTGACGCTCGCCGGCGGGCTGGGCGGGGCGGGGGCGGTGACGTTCACGGCGCCGGTGACGTGGACGGGCTCGACGCTGGACAGCCCGGTGACCGAGGCGCCGTATCCGACGGCGACGTTCACGGCGACGGCGCCGCTGACGCTGAGCGGGGGCGCAGCGAAGGGGCTGGCACGGCGGGCGGTGGTGGTGGAAGGGGCGGTCACGAGCAGCGGCGGCCCGCTCTACATCGGCCTTGGCGCGACGTGGACGGTGGCGGCCGGGGCGACGTGGACGGTCACCGCGCCGTGGCAGATGGTGAATCCATACGGCGGGCAGGCGGGCCTCACCAACGCCGGCCTGCTCACGCGAGTCGGCAGTAGCGGGCCTGTGGACATCGGCATCCCCTTCACGAACACGGGCACGCTGCGCGTCCGCTTCGGGGGCACGGCCGTCGGCGAGTTCGACCTCTGGAACGTGGCGAACGCCACGCTGGGCGGCACGCTCGACGTGCAACTGATCAACGGCTTCACGCCCGCCTCGGGCAACACGTTCGACGTGATCACGGGCACTTACACCGGCACGTTCGGCACGCTCACCGGCAACGGCGAAACCTACACGCTCAGCTACCCGCCGGGCATCGTCAGGGTGACGAAGCCGTGACCCCGCGACGCATGGGCGGACCCGTTCCGGAGGGACCTGTGGCGTCGACGCGGCACAGTGATGCGGGCTTCACCCGCCGCGACGTCCTGGGCTTCGGCCTCGCGCCAGCCGCGGCCGCCGTCGTGCCAGCGGCACCCGCCGCCACGGCGGACACCCGCCCACCAGCCGGTGCGGGGCGCGGCCGCGCCGCCCGCGCCGCGCGGGTGAGGGAGGACGCCGCGCGCGCCCTCGCCTTGGCGTCATGGCCTCCGCCGTCGGCCAACGGCGACGAACAGCGCTACCCGTCGCGCATCGCGTCGTTCACCAAGTGCCTGTCGCACGACACGCTCGGGCTGGTCCGCCCGGAGGCGTACGAGGCGCTCCTGCGGGCCCTCACGTCAGGGAACCCCGACGACTTCAGGGCCATCCCGATGGGCGGCGACGTGAAGCTCGCCAATCCCCAGGGCGCCTTCGCCTTCGGCCTCGACGGGCCGGACCCCTGGCAGGTCCCCACGCCCCCGTTCCCTCGTCTCGACTCGGAGCAACTGGCCGCCGAAGCCTGCGAACTGTACTGGCAGGCACTTACGCGCGACGTGCCGCTCGATCGCTACGACACCGATCCCACCGTGGCTGCGGCGTGCGAGGAGTTGTCCGGCCTCGCGTCCCTCGAGGCTCCGCGCACCGGCGGCCGGATCACGCCACGCGAGGTCTTCCGCCTCGGGACACCAGGCGACCTGACCGGGCCCTACCTGTCGCAGTTCCTGCTCAAGGAAGTGCCGTTCGGCGCCATCCGGCTCGTGCCGCTCGTGCGCACGACCACCGCCGGATTCGACTACCTGGTGACGGAGGACGACTGGCTGCGCATCCAGAATGGCGGCGCGACGACCGCGCGGCACGCGGGCGCGTACCGCTACATCCGCACCGCACGCGATCTGGCCGCCTACCTCAACCTCGACTTCAGCTACCAGCCGTTCCTCACGGCCGCGCTGGTCCTCTTCGGCATGGAAGGCACCACCGACGTGCGGCGGCCGTACAAGGGCGCCCCCTACGACGTCGCCAATCCCTATCGCGGCTCGCCCACGCAGTCGGGCTTCGCCACCTTCGGCGTGGCGCACGTCCTCGACCTGGTGGCCCGCGTGTCCAACCACGCCTTGCGCGCGTGCTGGTTCGCGAAGTGGATCGCGCACCGCAGCCTGCGCCCCGAGGAATACGGCGGGCGCGTGCACTTCGTGAAGGCGAACCGCGCGCCGGCGCCCGTGCATCCGCTGGTGCTCGACTCGCGGGCGCTCGCGCGGTCGCACGATCGCTGGAAGACGTGGCTGTTGCCGCAGGCCTACCCCGAGGGCTCCCCGATGCACCCGTCGTATCCCTCCGGTCACGCCGCGATCGCGGGCGCCTGCGGCACCGTGCTCAAGGCCCTGTTCGACGAATCGTTCACGATCGAGGAGCCCGTGGTCGTGCGCGCCGATGGCCTGGGGCTGGCGCCGTGGCAGGGCGAGACGCTCACCGTGGGGGGCGAACTCGACAAGCTCGCTGCCAACGTGTCGATCGGGCGGAATGCTGCCGGCATCCATTGGCGCACCGATGCCCTGGAGGGGCTCCGGCTCGGCGAGCGGGTCGCCCTCTACACCCTGCGCGAGATGCGGGGGTGCTTCAGCGAGGGCGATCCTCCATGGTCCTTCACGGCGTTCGACGGTACCCGCGTCGTCGTGTGACCGGCTGGCGCACGCGCCGCGGACGCGGCGCCAGGGCGTCACTCCGCCCAGAGGGCGCCCAGCTCGAGCGGGACCGCCTCGAACGGCTCCGCGCGGACGACCACGTCGCCGGTGTGCGTGTCGGCCAGGATCCAATGCGCGCCCTCGAGCCGCAGCACGTCGAGGGTGCGGGCCAATGGATCGACGAGCCACGCGTGGCGCACGCCGTGCTCGGCGTAGACGCGGAGCTTCTTCTCGCGGTCGAGTTGTGCGGTGGACGGCGACAGCACCTCGCACACCCAATCGGGCGGCAGCACGAAGTAGGCCGTCTCCGGCAGCCGTGGCAGGCGTTCGCGCCGCCAGCCGGCGATGTCGGGGACGACGGCCTGGTCGCCCAGGTGCAGCTCAGGTTCGGGGTGGATGTGCCAGCCCCCGGGCCCGTTCTGCCCGAAGTCGAACGCGGGTGTCAGGAGGGCACCGAGCGCGCCCGCCGCGCGGCCATGTCTCGGTGCCGGCCGGGGCGACGTCCACAACTCGCCGTCCACGATCTCGGCCACGAGGTGCTCGGGCACGGCGACGAGGTCGTCGTAGGTGGCGGGGCGGCCGAGATCGACCTTGGGCATCGGGGCGTCCATGCCCGGGCGCGGCGCAACCTCCGTGCCGCGTCACGACCGGGCGGATTCCGGCGCCAGGCGACGAATCTGCCGCCTGGCCGGGGGCCGAAGGGCCGCTGCGCGCCAACCGCGGTTGACGGCCGCGCGCCGCGCGTTTCCCTCGCGCCTCCCCTCGACGACGATGGCATCGTCGAGAAGCGCGCGCAAGCCCGGCGGCGTGGCCGGGGGCATCATCGGGTGACGCAGCGCTGAGATCATTCCGCCCAGAGGGCGCCCAGCTCGAGCGGGACCGCCTCGAACGGCTCCGCGCGGA
>JADHED010001721.1_pt1 | contig 17370 bp, 19 predicted proteins | sample 8952041 | NCBI WGS metagenome assembly JADHED01 (sample SAMN16124423, study PRJNA663239) | bioreactor sludge metagenome | isolation source: sludge (control) | place: India:Bengaluru | collected 2018-09-08
CCGATCGCGCATCGCGGCGGCTAGGTCGTCGATGATCGGCACCGCCCTGGGGTTGTGCTGGATGCGCTCCCAGTAGCTGCTGATTTTCGGATGTTTTTTGAGCTGATCGGCGCGATCGAAGCTCGGCAGGTAGCGGGTCATCACATAGAGCGTCGGCACCAGCGCGCAATCGGCCAGCGTCAGGGTATTGCCGACCGCGTAATCCGGCCCCTCGATGAAGTGGTTGAGCCGCACCAGTCCCAGCACCAGCTCTTCGAACTTCTGCTCCACCATGGCCTGGTCACGGCTCTGCATCTCGACATGGGGGGCCAGATCGAACATCGGCGCGAGTATGTAGAGGTCGTTGATGCGGTTGATGGTGCGCACCAGGGCCCGTTTGGCCGGGTTTTCGGCCCGCAGCGAGGGGGTGGGAAACTGGTCTTCGAGGTATTCGCAGATCACTTCGGCCTCGGGAATGACCAGCGCGTCGATGTGCAGCGAGGGGATTCTGGCCACCGGATGGATGCTGGAAAAATCCTCCGGCGGTTCGATCAGTTCGATGTCGAGCCCCTTGAAGTTGATCAGCATGCGGCAGCGCGAGGAGTAGGGCGAACGGCGAAAATGGTAGAGTTTCATGGCGTTTCCCGGATCGATGAGGTGAGTCGCGAGCAGGAGCGGGTGCTGAGCTGAGAGGGCCCATCCATGCCCGTATTGATTGCGGGCCATTGTGCGCCGCGTACTTTGCACAATGCAAGGGCGGAACCGCCTTCATCTCCCGGTCAGGCACCCTCTGTGCCGGACAGGCAATGCGACGGCCATGCCGACAAAAAAACCGCCCGCCACTCCCGCTTGCAAAGCCGCAGGGGGCTGCCTATAGTCCCGCCCCACTGCATTTTTCTGCTCGTTCGTTCGCCAGGATTCCGCTGCCATCTGCCAGCTCTCCATGCATCACATGCCCCACAGGTTTCGGCCATGATCCGTGTCTCTTCCCTGACCAAATCATTTGACGGTTTCGTCGCCGTCGATCGGCTCTCGTTCGAGCTGAAGAGCGGCGAAGTGCTCGGCTTCATCGGCCCCAATGGTGCCGGCAAGTCGACCACGATGAAGATCATCACCGGCTTTCTGGCCCCGACCGAGGGCAGCGTGACCATCTTCGATCAGGACATCTGGCGCACGCCGCTGGCCGCCAAGCGGTTGATCGGCTATCTGCCGGAGGGGGCGCCGGCCTATGGCGACATGACCGCTGCCGAGTTTCTTCGCTTCATCGCCGAGATTCGCGGCTTCTCCAAACAGCAGCGCAGCGAGGCGATCGATCGGGTGGTGGCCGCGCTCGATCTGGAAACGGTGCTGGGCAAACGCATCGAGACGCTGTCGAAGGGCTTCCGGCGCCGGGTCGGATTGGCACAGGCGCTGATCCATGACCCCAGGGTGCTGATTCTGGATGAGCCGACCGATGGGCTCGACCCCAATCAGAAGCATCAGGTGCGCGAGCTGATCCGCGGGCTGTCGAAAGAGAAGATCATCATCATCTCGACCCACATCCTCGAAGAGGTGACCGCGCTGTGCAGCCGGGTGATCGTCATCGCCAACGGCCGGCTGGTGACCGACGCGACGCCGGCGCAGCTCGAGGCCCACTCCCGCTACCACCGGGCGGTGACCGTCGAGAGCCGCGAGCCGGCGCTCGGTGAGAAGCTGCGCATGCTGCCCGGCGTGCAGGCGGTGGAAGAGGATCAGGTCAACCAGCGCTACACGCTGATTCCGGTCACGGGGCAGGAGATTCTGCCGGCACTCAACCAGAGAATCGCCAGCGAAGGCTGGGCGATCAGCCAGATCTATGTCGAGAAGGGTGAACTGAACGACGTGTTCCGCCAACTGACCACCGGAGAAGCCGCCTGATGTCCGCCACGACCATTGTCATGCGCCGCGAGCTGGCCAGTTACTTCGCCACCCCGCTGGCCTACATCTTCATCGTGATCTTTCTGGTGGTGGCCAGCGTCTTCGCCTTCAGTGTCGGCAACCTCTACGAGATGGGTCAGGCCGATCTGCTCAATTTCTTCAACTTTCATCCCTGGCTCTACCTCTTTCTGATTCCGGCGCTGGCGATGCGGCTGTGGGCCGAGGAGCGCAAGACCGGCTCGATCGAGCTGCTGCTGACGCTGCCGATCCGGCTGCACGAGGCGGTGCTGGGCAAGTTCCTCGCCGCCTGGCTGTTCAGTGGTCTGGCGCTGCTGCTCACCTTTCCGATCTGGATCACCGTCAACTACCTCGGCGACCCGGACAACGGCATCATCCTCGCCAGCTATCTGGGCAGCTGGCTGATGGCCGGGGCCTTTCTGGCGATCGGCTCCTGCATGTCGGCCTGCACCAGCAACCAGGTGATCGCCTTCATTCTCACCATCGTCATCTGCTTCTGCTACGTGGTGGCCGGTTTGCCGCTGCTGCTCAACTTCTTCGAGGGCTGGGCCAGTCAGCCGCTGCTGGATGCCGTGGCCTCACTGAGCTTCATGACCCACTTCAATGCGATCAGCCGCGGCGTGCTCGATTTTCGTGACCTGCTGTTTTTCGTGCTGATGATCGTCGGCTGGCTCACCGCCACCGCGATCGTGATCGACATGAAAAAGGCCCAGTAACCGGAGCATCACGATGAAATTCACCAGACTCTTCTCCAGAACCGGGCTGATTCTGCTGCTGACGCTGCTGTGTGCGGCCACCCTGCTGATCGATCGGCTGCTGCCCGCAGCACGCATCGACCTGACCCAGGACCGGCTCTACTCACTCTCCGACGGCAGCCGCAAGCTGCTGCAATCGCTCGACAAGCCGGTGCACCTCTATCTGTTCTTCTCCGAAAAGGAGAGCAAGGAGAATCCATTCATCCGCGCCTACGCCAAGCGGGTGCGCGAGCTGATCGATGAGTATCGGCTGGCCAGCAACGGCAAGCTGCTGCTGGAGGTGATCGATCCGGAGCCCTTCTCGGAGGCCGAGGACAAGGCGGCCGAACTCGGCATCAACGCCATTCCGCTGCAGGCCGGCGGGCCGCAGATCTATCTGGGATTGGCCGCCAAGGGAGAGAGCGGCACCACCGAGCGCATCCCCTTCTTCAGCCCCGATCGCGAACCCCTGCTGGAATATGACATCAGCCGGATGATCTACACCGTCAGCCGCGGCAAGCGGCCGACGGTGGGGCTGATCAGCGCCATCGACGTGCTGGGCGGCATCGACATGCTGCGCCGCCAGCCCACGCCGCCGTGGATGGCCTTCGCGCAGCTGGAGCAGCTCTTCGAGTTCAAGCAGGTGGGCAACGAGACCAGCGAACTCGACCCCAAGCTCTATGACCTGCTGGTGCTGATCCATCCGCAACAACTGCCGCCGCGGCTGGAGTACGCCATCGACCAGTACCTGATGCGCGGTGGCAAGCTGATCCTCTTCGTCGACCCCCATGCCGAGCGCATGAATCAGGGCATGATGGAGCTGGGTGACGCCGCCTCCAACCTGCCGGCGCTGATGAAGAGCTGGGGCGTCGAGATGGTCGACAGAAAGGTGCTGCTCGACGATGGCCATGCGATCAACGTCACCGTGGGTGAAGAGGCCCGGCAGGTGCGCCATCCGGCCATTCTGGCGCTCGACAAGAGCGGCTTCGACAGCAGCGACGTCATCATGAGCCGGCTCGAGTATGTGCTGGTCTCCTCCTCCGGTGTGCTGAAGCCGATCGAAGGGGCCACCACCCGCTTCACGCCGCTGATGCAGTCGAGTTCGCAGAGCATGCTGATCGATGCCGACAAGATGCTCGGACTGACCGATCCATCGCTGCTCTATCAGGGCTTCGAACCGGATGGCCAGCTCTACACGGTGGCGGCGCGCATCACCGGCCCGTTGCAGAGCGCCTTCCCCGCTGGCCCGCCGGCCGAGCCCAAGCCGCCGGCCAATGCGCCCAAGGCAGCCGCTGAGCCACCCGCTCCGGCAGCCAAGCCGTTGCTGCCCCATCTCGCCGCCTCGCAGAGCGACAGCAACATCCTGGTGGTGGCCGACACCGACCTGCTCACCGACCGGCTCTGGGTGCGGGTGCAGAACTTCATGGGACAGCAGGTGGGCACCCCCTTCGCCGACAACGGCGATCTTATCGCCAATGCGGTGGACAACCTCAGCGGCAACCCCGACCTGATCGCCATCCGCGGCCGGGGTCAGTTCTACCGCCCCTTCACCCGGGTCATCGCGCTGCAACAGCAAGCCTCTGCCCACTTCAGAGAGAAGCAGGAGCAGCTGCAGGCCAGTCTGAAGGAGACCGAGCAGAAGCTGGGGGCACTGCAAGCCCAGCGCAATGGCGAAGGCGAACAGCAGAAGAGCGCCACGCTGACACCGGAGCAGGAGGCCACCATCGAGCAGTTCCAGCAGGAGAAGCTGCGGCTGCGCAAGGAGCTGCGCACCGTCCAGCATCAGCTCAACCAGGAGATCGAGCAGTTGGGCACCTGGATCAAGGCTCTCAACATCCTGCTGATGCCGCTGCTGATCACGCTGTTCGCGCTGCTGCATCGGACCGTGAAACAGCGGCGGGCGGCGCTCCGCTGACTCCGCCGGCGCTTCTCTTCAGCCTCGGGATGCCAGCGATGCACATTCATCTTGCCGAAACCGATGCGGAGATTGCCGGCTGCCATCCAGCCATGCAGACACTGCGCCCGCAGATCGCGGAGGCGGATTTTGTTTCGCGGATTCGCCGCCAGCAGGCCTCGGGGTACCGCCTGGCCTTTGTCGAACAGGACGGCATGGCCGTGGCGGTGGCGGGCTTTCGCCTCGGTGAAAACCTCGCTTGGGGCCGTTTTCTCTACGTCGATGACCTGGTGACCCTGCCCAACCACCGCTCCCAAGGGCTGGGCGCCACGCTGCCGTCATGGCTCCGGGCATTCGCGGTCCAGGCGGGTTGCCAGCAGTTGCACCTCGACTCCGGCCTGCACAGAGTCGACGCACACCGTTTCTACGAACGCGAAGGGATGTCGAAGCGCAGTTTTCACTTCGCGGAAAATCTCGCGCCCGACGGCGCAGGCGGATGAGCTGTGTGGCCGGAGCGCTGTTCCAGCGCCTGAATGCCCGGTTCAGGCGTAGCGGGTCGGGTCGGGCAGACCGGCGTCGCTGAACCCCTTGGCGCGCAGCCGGCAACTGTCGCAGCGGCCACAGGCTGCGCCGGTCAGATCGGCCTGATAGCAGGAGACCGTCAGAGCGTAGTCGACACCCAGCGCCGTGCCCCACTGCACGATCTGCGCCTTGGTCAGGTCGATCAGCGGCGTCTTCAGTTCGATGCGCTGGCCCAGCACCGCGCGACGGGTGGCGAGGTTGGCCATGCCGGCAAAGGCGGCGATGAACTCCGGTCGGCAGTCGGGATAGCCGGAGTAGTCGACCGCATTGACGCCGATGACGATGGCATCGGCATCGAGCACCTCCGCCCAGGCCAGTGCCAGCGCCAGAAAAATGGTATTGCGCGCCGGCACATAGGTGACGGGAATGCCCGGGCTCGGCTGTTCCGGCACCGCGATGCTGCGGTCGGTCAGCGCCGAGCCACCGATGCCGGCCAGATCGATCTTCATCACCCGATGTTCGACCGCGCCCAGTTGCCGAGCGATCCGCTGTGCTGCCTCCAGCTCGGCCTGGTGACGCTGGCCATAGTCGACCGCCATCGAGTAGCAGTGATAGCCCTCGGCACGGGTGGCCGCCAGCGCCGTGCTGGAGTCGAGCCCACCGGAGAGCAGCACCACCGCGCGCCGTTCGCTGCTGGTTGCCATGTTCATCCCCTCAACGTCCGGGCTGATCGCCCCAGAGTACCTTGTGCAGTTGCAACTGGAACCGGACCGGCAGCCGGTCATCGAGCATCCACTGCGCCAGCCGTGCCGGATCGAGTTCCCCCTGACAGGGCGAGAACAGCACCGCTTCGACCCGTTCGGGCAGTCGATGCTGATCAAGCATGAAGCGGGCCCACTCATAGTCGCGGCGATCACGCAGCACCAGCTTGATCTGGTCATGCGGATTGAGCAGATCGAGGTTGCGCCAGAGGTTGCGCTCGACCTCCCCCGAACCGGGCGTCTTCAGATCCATCACCTTGACCACCCGCGCATCGACACCATCGAGGTCGATGGCACCGCTGGTTTCGAGCGAGACCCGGTAACCCAGGTCACAGAGCCGCACGAGCAGGTCGAGACAGCGCGGCTGCGCCAGCGGTTCGCCACCGGTGACGCAGACATGGCGGGCACCATGGCCGGCCGTGGCGGCGATGATCTCGTCGAGTGAGTGCAGGCTGCCGCCGCTGAAAGCATAACTGGTGTCGCAGTAGTGGCAGCGCAGCGGGCAGCCGGTCAGGCGGATGAAGGTGGTGGGCCAGCCGACACTGGGCCCCTCGCCCTGCAACGAGAGAAAAATCTCGGTGATACGCAGTTGCGCCTTGGCCATCTGGAGTGCGGAGGGCTCCGCGGCTACTTGATTTCGCGCAGGTAGATCTCGGCCAGCCTGGCCGCCGAACTGTCGGGGAAGATGGTGCGGGTCTTCTGCAACATCTCCTTGGCGCGGTCGTTCTGCCCCATCTTGTGGTAGACCACGCCGAGCTTGTACATCGCATCGGGGGTCTTGGGATGTTGCGGATAGTCGCCGATCACCTTGGTGAACGAGCGTCGGCCCGCCTCCCAGTCCGATTTCAGCAGGTAGAGCTCACCCAGCCAGTAGTAGGCATTGGCGGTGTAGTCACCCTTGGGAAAGCGCTGCACAAAGGCCTCGAAGCTGCTGCGCGCCTCATCGAAGCGCCGCTCCTTGACCAGTTGATAGGCGCTCTTGTAGGCCTCCTCGGCATTGCCGGTCGCCGCCGCAGCCGGCGTGCTTGCCGGTGCCGCTGCGGTCTGCTGGGGCGCGGCGGCCGCCGGTTGAACCGGAGCTGTCTCACCTGCCGCGGCCGGAGCAGCCGCAGCCGGTGACTTCAGTTCATTGATGCGTCGATCGAAGTCGAGGTAGTGCTCTTTCTGCCGCGTCTTCAACTGCTCGATGTCGTGGCTCTGCTCCTCGATGCGGCCACGCAGTTCGAGGATCTCCTGCTCCATCTGCTGAAGCTTGAGAAACAGCTCCGAACTGACGCTGCCGCCGCCACTGCTGGCAGCAGCCGCCGGCGGGGCTTCCGCCGCAAGGAGCGGAAGGGGCTGCAGCGCCATCACGACAGCCAGCAGCCCCAAAGCACCGAACTTCGACCTCACTGCCTCACCCGATCAGTAGCGGAACTGGGCGCGGCGGTTCTGCGACCAGGCTTCCTCGGAGTGCTCCGGGTTCTCGGCACGCTCTTCGCCATAGCTGACCACTTCGATCTGGTTCGAGGCCACCCCTTCGAGCAGCAGGAAGTTGCGCACCGCCTTGGCCCGCCGCTCACCGAGCGCCAGGTTGTATTCGCGGGTGCCGCGCTCGTCACAGTGGCCCTCGATGGTCAGGCTGGCCTGCGGGTTGTTCTTCAGATAGAGCGCGTGGGCCACCACCTGCTCGCGGTATTCGTCACGGATCGCATCCTGGTCGAAGTCGAAGTAGATCACCTTGACCAGTTCGGCCGGCGAGGAGGGGATGCCGCCACTGCCGCCGTGAGCGCCGATGCCACCCCCGGCGCCGGCCCCATAGCTGGAGGCGCCGCCCTGACCACCCATGCCAGCCGCCGCACCACCGGCCGCGGTTTCATCGATGTCGCCCTTGGAACTGCAACCAGCCAGGCCCACCAGGCTGACCATCAGCAGCGCGAGAGTAAGCAGACGAGACAGTGACATGAAATTCTCCCTTGGAGTGTTGCGAAGTGGTTGAGATCGGTACGACCGCATCAGCGCAGTGGCGACCAGGCCGGTTCGCGCACGTCACCTTCGGTGGCGGGAATGCGAAACCGCACCCGGCCATCGATCGACACGGCGGCAAGTATACCCTGCCCGCGGGTTTCAGTCGCATAGAGCACCATGGTGCCATTGGGCGAAACACTGGGTGACTCATCGAGCCGGGTGTCGGAGAGGATGCGCACATTGCCGCGCTTGAGGTCCTGCGCGGCAATGTGAAAGTTGCCGCCGCTGCGGTGGACGAACACCAGCGTGCGCCCATCGGCAGTCACGGTGCCACGGGCGTTGTAGTCACCTTCATAGGTGACCCGCTTCACTGCCAGCGAATCGAGGTCGAGCTGGTAGATCTGCGGCTTGCCGCCGCGGTTGGAAGTGAAGATCAGCGATTCGCCATCGGGCAGCCAGCGCGGCTCGGTGTCGATGGCGAAGTGGCTGGTGACCCGCTTCAGGTTGCGGGTCGCCAGATCGAGAATGTAGATCTCCGGATCGCCATCCTTCGACAGCACCAGGGCCAGCCGGCGACCATCGGGTGACCAGTCCGGCGCGCTGTTGAGGCCGGAGAAATTGGTCACCTGCTCGCGCTGGCCGCTGCGCACGTTCTGCACATAGATGGCGGGTCGGCCGGTCTCGAAAGAGACGTAGGCGATCCGCTCGCCATCGGGTGCCCAGGCCGGCGACAGAATCGGCTCCCGCGAATCGAGCAGCACCTGTGGCCGCTCGCCATCGGCATCGGCCAGGAACAGCCGGTAGCGCATCGCACCGGCGGAGCGCGACTCGGTGATGTAGATCATCTGGGTGGAGAAGATGCCGGGAATGCCGGTGATCGCCTCGTAGATGCGGTCGCTGACCCGATGCGCCAGCGCGCGGGTCTGGTCGCTGCGTCCGGTCAGCGTCTCGGCCAGCAGGCGGGCGCCGGTGGCGGTGTTGAAGAGCAGATAGCGCACCTCCGACTGCCCATTGGCAGTGCGCTGCAACTGGCCGATGGCGACATAGTCGGCGCCGAGCAGGCGCCAGTCGCGCATCACCACCTCCTGCTCCTCATGCGGTGTGCTCAGCATGTTGTTGCGGGCAATCGCACTGAACTGTCCGGTTCGCTCCAGGTCGCCGGAGACGATGCCGGCCACGTCATCCACCCCTTCTGCACCGCGAAACGGCACGATCGCCACCTTGATCGGATTGTCGACACCCGAGGTGATCTCGATGGTCAGGTTGGCGACACCCAGCCGTGACCAGCCGAGGAGGCTCAACAGCAGCGCCAGCAGTCCGAATGGCCGCCACCGGCGGCGCAACGCGGCGGGCGCGGACGAAAGAAGGCAGGTCATGCGACTCAAGGGAGATCCTCTGGCTTGAAGACGAGGTTGAGGGTGCGAAAGTGTTCGAACAGCCGCGGCTCTTCGGGCACCGGAAAGGTATTGATTCTGTTGACCGCCTGCAAGGCCGATCGATCGAATGCCTCACTGCCGCTCGATTGGACCACGCGGGCAGTCAGCAGTTCACCACCGGGGCCGAGGCGAATCTCCAGCTCGACCTTCATGTCGGGCCGGGTGCCCGGCGGACGGCTCCAGTTCTGCTGAATCTCTTGCGTGATCAATGCCTTGTACTTGGCTATCTCCTTGTCGTCGACCTTGGCATCGGCACTGCTGCCGGCCGCTGGCTGATCCACCTTGCCCGGTGCCGCCGCTGGCGCCGGCGCCGTGGCCGGCGCATTCTTCGCCTCTTCGCTGCGCAGCGCATTGGCCAGATCGGCCAGCGCCTTCTGCCGTTCGTCGGCCGGTTTGGGTGCCGCGTCCGGTTTGGCGACCGGCTTGGGAGACTCCTGCTTCGGCTGCGGCTTGGGCGGCTCCGGTTTGGGTTGAGGTTTGGCTGGTTCGGGCTTGGATTGTGGCTTCGCCGGCTCGGCCTTGGGCGGTTCGGGTTTCGGTTGCGGTTTCGCTGGCTCCGGTTTGGGCGGCGGCTTCGGCAGCTCCGCCTTCGGCTGCGGCTTCGGCGGCTCGGGCTTGGGCTCGGGTTTGGGGGGTTCCGGTTTCGGCGGCTCGGGTTTGGGTTGCGGCTGCGGTGGCTGCGGCTTGGGGGGGTCCGGTTTCGGCTTCGGCGGCTCGGGTCTGACCGGCAACGGCCACCGGTCGCCGCCGATCGGGTCGGCTGCGGCGTGATCAGCGTGGCCTGAATCGCACGCGGCTGCTCGACCACCCGCGGTTCACTGCGCCAGTTCAGCGCCAGCAGCAGCGCGATGGCGACGTGCAACAGCACGGCGCCCGCGACCGGGAGGCTCCACTCCTGCGATCTGGAGGTCGACGCCATGCTATTTTTCGGCAGGCTGGGTGATCAGCCCCACACTCTTGGCGCCCACCGCCTGCAACGCGGCCATCAGCGTGACCACCTTGCCGTAATCGACCTGCTGATCTCCGCGCACATAGATGGCGACATCGGGGCGCTGCTGCACCACCTTGCCAACGAACGCCTGCACGGCCGCAAGGTCGACGGCCTGTTTGGGATCGGCAGCGGAGTCGATGTAGTAGCTGCCGGTCGCATCAACCGAGACGACGATCGGCTCCTTCTGCTCGGGCACCGGTTCGGTGCTGGCGCTCGGCAGGTTGACCACCACTCCCTGGGTCAGCATCGGCGCCGTCACCATGAAGATCACCATCAGCACCAGCATCACGTCGATGTAGGGGACGACATTCATCTCCGCCATCGGACCACGTTTGCCACGAAGTTGCGCCATGACTACTCTCCCAGACGGTTGGGTCCACGGCTGTGGAGCTGGCGGTGCAGGATGTTGGAGAACTCCTCGGTGAAGGTCTGGTAGTTGGCCATCAGCCCCTCGGCCATCGCCGAGTAGCGGTTGTAGGCCACCACGGCCGGGATCGCGGCAAACAGGCCGATCGCGGTGGCCACCAGCGCCTCGGCGATGCCGGGGGCCACGGTGGCGAGGGTCGCCTGCTGGACGGTGGAAAGACCACGGAAGGAGTTCATGATGCCCCAGACCGTGCCGAGCAGGCCGACATAGGGGCTGGTGGAGCCGACCGTGGCCAGAAACGGCAGTTGCGCTTCGAGCTTCTCCTGCTCCTTCGACAGCGACACCCGCATCGCCCGCTGCACCCCGTCGAGCACCGCTTCCGGATCGGCCCCCTCCTGCTGCCGCAGACGGAAGAACTCCTTGAAGCCGGCGCGGAACAGCAGCTCCAGACCGGTGAAGAGCTGGCCATCGTTGGCGCGGGCATTGCCGTCACGGTAGAGCTTGCCAAGGTCGATGCCCGACCAGAACTGCTCCTCGAACGCCGCCATCTCCTTGCGCGCCCGCCCCAGCGCCCGGCCACGCTGAATGATGAAGACCCAGGAGAAGAACGAGGCGAGGAACAGCGTCAGCATCACCGCCTGCACCGGCAGGGTGGCATGGATGATCAGGCTGATGATCGAGAGTTCACTGGAAGCGGGCACGACGAAAATCCTTACGGGGAGAGGGATGGGGGTGAGACCAGCGCATGGCGCAGAGGTTCAGGAAGTGGCAGCGGCCTGCCACTGTCGGCCGCCACCGCAGCGATTCGCACCTGACCGCTGGCGAGACAGCCTCCGGAAGCGGCATCGAGCACCTGCTGGGCAAACAGCAGACTGGCGCGGCCGGTCTCGATCAGATCGGCGGTGACCTGCAGCAGTTGGTCGAGCCGGGCCGGATGGTGATAGCGCAGTTCGAGCGAGTGGACGACGAACAGCAGGTTCTGCGCCCGCAATGTCTGCTGCTCGAAACCGAGCCGGCGCAGCCATTCGCTGCGGGCACGCTCCATGCATTTGAGATAATTGACATAATAGACCCTGCCGCCGGCATCGGTGTCCTCGATGTAGACCCTGATCGCCAGGCTGAAGGGCACTGCGGCGGGATGCTCCGGCTGGCTGCTCACAACGGCAGTGCCCCTTGCCCGGCATCACCGGTGACCGCCGGCGGTTGCAGACCGAAGTGCAGATAGGCCTGCTGGGTCACCACCCGTCCGCGCGGGGTGCGGATGATGAAGCCCTGCTGGATCAGAAAGGGTTCGACCACATCCTCGAGGGTGCCGCGCTCCTCGCCGATCGCGGCGGCCAGGCTGTCGATGCCGGCCGGGCCACCACCGAACTTGTCGATCAGCGTCAGCAGCAGACGGCGGTCGATCGGGTCACAACCCAACTGGTCGACACTCAGCATGTTGAGGGCGCGATCGGCCAGTTCGCGGGTGATGTGACCATCACCCTTCACTTCGGCAAAGTCGCGCACCCGCCGCAGCAGACGGTTGGCGATGCGCGGCGTGCCGCGGGCACGGCAGGCGATCTCGGTCGCGCCCTGCGGATCGATGGCGATGCCGAGAATCGCCGCCGCCCGGGTGACGATCAGCGCCAGCGCCGGGGTGTCATAGAACTCCAGCCGCTGGACGATGCCGAAGCGGTCACGCAGCGGCGAGGTGAGCAGTCCGGCGCGGGTGGTGGCGCCAACCAGCGTGAAGGGCGGCAGATCGAGCTTGATCGAGCGCGCCGCCGGCCCCTCGCCAATCATGATGTCGAGCTGAAAATCTTCGAGCGCCGGATAGAGCACCTCCTCGACCAGCGGGCTCAGCCGATGGATCTCGTCGATGAAGAGCACATCACCGCGGTTGAGGTTGGTCAGCAGCGCGGCCAGATCGCCGGCCCGCTCCAGCACCGGACCGGAGGTGGACTTGACCGCCACCCCCATCTCGTTGGCGATGATGTTGGCCAGGGTGGTCTTGCCCAGTCCGGGCGGACCGAAGATCAGCGTGTGGTCGAGCGCCTCGCCGCGGGCGCGGGCGGCGCCGATGAAGATCTCGAGCTGCTCGCGCACCGCTGCCTGACCGATGTAGTCACCGAGGCGGGCCGGGCGGATCGACAGGTCGCTGCCCTCCTCGCGCCCCTTGGGCTGCGCCGACACGATGCGCTCCGATTCGATCATCGACCTGCTCCGTTGACCTGCCCCATGCTCAGCCTCCCACCATCGAGCGCAGTGCCCGACGGATCAACGCTTCGCTGGTCGAGGGCTCATCACCCTCCTGCTGGGCACGGCTGACCGCGCGCGCCGCCTCCTGCGGCTTGTAGCCCAGCGCCACCAGCGCCTGCTCTGCCTCCTGCATCGGCGACACCTCCACCACCGGCGACCGAGTCCCGGCGTCGCTCGGGCCAGTGCCAGCGCCGGCCACCTGCCAATCATCGAGGCGGTCACGCAGCTCCAGCAGCAGCCGTTCGGCGGTCCGCTTGCCGATGCCGGGCAGCCGCACCAGCGCACTGCCATCCTGCGCGCGCACCGCGCGCACGAACTGCTCGGCCGAGACGCCGGAGAGAATCGTCAGGGCCAGCTTGGGGCCCACGCCGGTCACCTTGATCAGTTCGCGGAACAGCTCGCGGTCGGCCAGCGTCAGAAAACCATAGAGCGTCTGTCCATCCTCCCGGCTCGCCAGATGGGTGTGCAATGTGACCCGTTCACCGACGATCGGCAGCGCAAACAGTGTACTGAGCGGCACCTTCACCTCATAACCCAGACCCTGCACGTCGACCAGCAACCCGGCCGGATGACGCTCGAGCAGGATGCCGCTGATTCGGCCAATCATCGATCGCTCTCCGGCCGTGCCGGATGCACTGCCAGCAGCGCCGTGCCGCGCCGGGACCGGGCGCGGCGCGACCGGTCAGTCGACTGCAGCAACAGCAGCGCGCCGCTCTGCAGAGTGTGGGCATGGCAGATGGCCGCCGCCAGGGCATCGGCCGCATCGCTGGCCGGCGCCCGTTCGAGCCGCAACAGCTCCCTGACCATGTGCTGCACCTGCTGTTTCTCCGCCGCGCCCTTGCCCACCACCGCCTGCTTGATCTGTCGGGCCGAATACTCCGCCACCGGCAGACCACGGCTGACCGCTGCCGCGATCGCGGCGCCGCGCGCCTGTCCCAGCTTCAGCGCCGAATCGGCGTTGCGCGCCAGGAACACCTGCTCGATGGCCAGTTCAACTGGCCGGTAGCGGTCGATCAGGGTGGTGACGCCGGTAAAGATCTCACCCAGTCGCACCGGCATCGTCACCGTGCTCATGCGGATGCAGCCGCTGTCGAGGTAGTCGACACGCCCGGCCTCGGCCTGAATCACCCCATAACCGGTCACCCGCGACCCCGGATCGATGCCGAGCAGCACCTTCATCGGACAGATACGCCACGGATGGAAGGCGCGCAGGTCGGCACGTCACTCCAGCCCGGCCAACAGCGCCTCGGAGAGGTTGGCATTGGTGAAGACATTCTGCACATCATCAAGATCCTCCAGCCGCTCCAGCAGGCGCGCCACCTTCTCGCCCGCCTCACCCTCGACCTCGACCTGGGTCGCCGGCAGCATCACCACTTCGCTGCTGTCGGGCCGGCAGCCAGCCGCCACCAGCGCATCCTTGACCGTCAGCAGGTCATGTGGCGGCGTCAGCACTTCGATCGAGCCATCCTCCTCGCTGATGACGTCGGTGGCGCCATGCTCGAGTGCGATCTCCAGAATCTTCTCCTCGTCGGCGCCCGGCGCGAAGGTGATCTGGCCACTCTTGCTGAACAGGTAGGCCACCGAGCCATCGGTGCCGAGGTTGCCGCCATGCTTGGCGAATGCATGGCGCACCTCGGCCACGGTGCGGTTGCGGTTGTCGGTCATCGCCTCGACCAGGATCGCCACCCCGCCGGGGCCATAGCCCTCATAGGTGACCTCGTCGAGCTGCTGCTCATTACCGGCACCGGCACCACGCTGGATGGCGCGGTCGATGGTGTCGCGGGTCATGTTGCTGCCGAGCGCCTTGTCGACCGCGCTGCGCAACCGCGGATTGTCCGCCGGCAGCGGGCCACCCAGACGGGCCGCGATGGTGATCTCGCGAATCAGCCGGGTGAAGACCTTGCCGCGCCTGGCATCCTGTGCCGCCTTGCGGTGCTTGATGTTGGCCCATTTGCTGTGCCCTGCCATGTCAATCGCGCCTCGCTTGAAGCTGTGTCACTTGCGGTTGGAGTCGACCGTGCGCAGACGGATGTTGAGCTCGCGCAACTGCGGCTCGCCGACCACGCTGGGCGCCTGCGTCATCAGACAGGCGGCGGTCTGGGTCTTGGGGAAGGCGATCACTTCGCGGATCGACTGGGCGCCGGTCATCAGCATCACCATCCGGTCAAGGCCGAGCGCCAGTCCGCCATGTGGCGGCGCACCATGGCGCAGGCCCGCCAGCAGGAAGCCGAACTTGGTTTCGGCCTCCTCGCGGCCGATGCCGAGCAGGTCGAACACCGCCTGCTGCATCCTGGCGTCATGAATGCGGATCGAACCGCCGCCCAGCTCGATGCCGTTCAGCACCAGGTCATAGGCGCGTGACAGCGCGGCCGCCGGATCACGCATCATCTCCTCGGTCGAGCAGGCCGGCTGGGTGAAGGGGTGGTGGGGCGAGCTCCAGCTGCCATCGTCATTGCGCTCGAACAGCGGAAAGTCGACCACCCACAGCGGCGCCCAGTCACCCTGCAGCAGCCCCCGGTCGGCACCGAGCCGCAGCCGCAGTGCGCCGAGTGCGTCATTGACCACCCTGGCCTGGTCGGCACCAAAGAAGATCAGGTCGCCATCGACCGCCCCGACCCGCTCGATCAGCCGCATCACCACCGCTTCGGGAATGAACTTGAGAATCGGCGACTGCAAGCCCGCCAGCCCCTGCGCCAGCGCGTTCACCTTGATGTAGGCCAGCCCCTTGGCGCCATAGATGGCGACGAACTGGGTGTAGTCGTCGATCTCCTTGCGGCTCAGTGACCCCCCGCCCGGCAGGCGCAGCGCCGCAACCCGCCCCTGCGGATCATTGGCCGGCGCGCTGAAGACCTTGAACTCGACCCCCTGCATCAGATCGGCCACATCGACCAGCTCCAGCGGGTTGCGCAGGTCGGGCCGGTCGCTGCCATAACGCCGCATCGCCTCGGCATGGGTCATCCGCGGCAGCGGCGGCAGTTCGACCTCCAGCAGCTGCCGGAACAGTTGGCGCACCATCGACTCGGTGATCGCCATGATCTGTGTCTCGTCGACAAAGGAGGCCTCCAGGTCGATCTGGGTGAACTCCGGCTGGCGATCGGCCCGCAGATCCTCGTCACGAAAACATCTGGCCACCTGATAATAGCGGTCGAAACCGGCCACCATCAGCAGCTGCTTGAACAGCTGCGGTGACTGCGGCAGCGCGAAGAAACTGCCCGGATGGGTGCGGCTCGGCACCAGATAGTCGCGCGCCCCTTCCGGCGTCTCACGGGTCAGGATCGGTGTCTCGATGTCGATGAAACCGGCCTCTTCCAGCTGGCGGCGGATCAGACTGGTCACCTGGCCACGAAAGCGCAGCCGCTGCGCCAGTTCGGGCCGGCGCAGATCGAGATAGCGATGACGCAACCGCACCTCTTCACCCGCCTCGGTGTGGCCATCGAGCTGGAACGGCGGCGTGTCGGCGCTGTTGAGAATCTCCAGCTCGACACCGCTCACCTCGATGGCACCGGTCGCCATTTCGCTGTTCTCGGTCCCCGCTGGCCGGGGCCGTACTCGACCGGCAACGCGCACCACATACTCGTTGCGCACCCGATCCGCGTTGGCGAAGGCCACCTGATTGTCCGGATCGAACACCAGTTGCACGATGCCCGCACGGTCGCGCAGATCGAGAAAGATGACCCCGCCATGGTCACGGCGACGGTGGACCCAGCCACAGAGGGTGACCTGCTCGCCCACCTGGCTGCTGCTCAAATCGCCACAGTAATGGCTACGCATGATGATGATTGTTCCTGAGACGAAAACGGAAGGCGATGAAGGGCGACGCTATTCGGCCGAAGAGGCACTGGACGACGAGGTGGTTTCACTGGTGCTGCTGGCGCCAGAGGTCGACTCACTGCCACTGCCGGCACTGTCGGCCAACCCTTTCTTGCTGCCGCTTTTGAAGTCGGTTTCATACCAGCCGCCCCCCTTGAGGCGAAAGCCGGCGGCGGAGATCAATTTCTTCAGTCCGGGCTGGCCGCAGGCCGGGCAATCGACCAGCGGCTCGTCACTGATCTTCTGAATGGCTTCGAGCTTGTGCTGGCAGCGTTCGCAACGGTACTCATAAATAGGCATGGAGTCGCTCCTGATTCTCGACAGATATCGAACCGGGCCCAACAGACCGGGCCACTCCGCAAGGGGTGGGAATTATACCCGAGTCTTGCATCGAGACATCCGCATCATGGTCCCGCCAGCGATGAAGATCGCAGTGACGCCGCCAACGTGATGAAAAACGCTTTTTTGACCGCGTGCCGCTTGCACGCACCGCAATCGATAGGCTATAACGCACTGCGTTTTGGGCGGTTCGGTCAGGGCCTGCCACCACTGGCTGCTTCGCCCCGGCCCCCACCAATTGCCTGACTCCACTTATTTCATCCCCATATGCGCCAGGATTCTCTCATGACAACAAAAAAAGCCCCCGTCACCAAGAGCGCTCCGATTGCCGAAAAGTACACCAAGACCCAGATTCTGGCCGACATCGCCGAAAACACCTCACTGACCCGCAAACAGGTCAGCGATGTGCTCGACGAACTGGCGGTGGTGATCGAG
>JADHED010001735.1_pt1 | contig 17367 bp, 15 predicted proteins | sample 8952041 | NCBI WGS metagenome assembly JADHED01 (sample SAMN16124423, study PRJNA663239) | bioreactor sludge metagenome | isolation source: sludge (control) | place: India:Bengaluru | collected 2018-09-08
GCATGATCTCAGATATCCATCTTTACGTAAATATTTTAGCGAAACGAAGTACTAGTACAGCGACACGGAGGTATCGGAACAAGATGAAAGCGATGGATTCGCGCCCAGGGCAAGGCGCAAACCGCAGTGATAGCCGTAGCTATCGCGAGGATTTGCAACGCCGCCATGGGTGCGAAGGCGCGCTTTCATGTTTCGATATTTCCGGGTTGCTGTACCAGGACACCGATGTGACACCCTGAGCCGGCGGCGCCCTTGCCCGGCGCGACAATGTCGCACATCCCGGTCACGCAAAAGACAGCCCATGGACGAGCCGATTCTTACCATCGAGGAGCGCGAGGCGATCAATTCCGGTCGCTGGTTTTCCACCCTCTCACCCTCCCTGCGCCACGACATACTGCGATGCGCCACGGTAAAACGCTACAAGGACGGTGCCCTGCTGGCAGCACGCGGCGAGCCGCCCGAAGGCTGGATAGGCTGCGCGCGTGGTGCGGTGCGCGTCAGCTCCACGTCGCTGTCGGGCAAGCAGATCACGCTGACTTACGTAGAGCCGGGCATCTGGTTCGGCGACGTGGCCATGTTCGACGGCGACCGGCGCACGCACGACGCCTATGCCCATGGCGACACCGCCGTGCTGAGCGTGGCCCGCGCCGATTTCAAGAAAATCCTGGCCCAGCACACCGAGCTGTACGAGGCCATGCTGCGCCTGCACGCGCGCCGCATACGCCAGCTGTTCGGGCTGGTGGAAGACCTCAACACCCTGCCCCTGCGCGCCCGCCTGGCCAAGCAGCTGCTGCACCTGGTGCGCAGCTATGGCGTTCCCAGCCTGGAAAATGGCAACGAGGTTCGCATCGGCCTGCAACTGGCCCAGGAAGAGCTGGCGCAATTGCTGGGCGCGTCGCGCCAGCGCGTGAACCAGGAGCTCAAGGCCATGGAGCGCGAGGAGGCGATCCGCATCGAGCCCGCCGGCCTGGTGGTGCGCGACCGCGAAGCGCTGATGCGCATTGCCGAGTCCGGCCCCTGACCGCCTGTTTTATCCATCCTGACTTCCTGCCCCTCTGACATGAGCAATTTTGACCATTTCGTCGGCACCCGCCCCGTATCCGAACAGCACGCCTTTGATGGCGCGGCCCTGGCGGCCTGGCTGGCACAACATATAGAGGGGTTTGCCGGCCCGCTGGAGGTAGAGATGTTCAAGGGCGGGCAGTCCAACCCGACCTACAAGCTCATCACACCAGCGCGCAGCTACGTCATGCGCTCCAAGCCAGGGCCGGTGGCCAAGCTGCTGCCCTCGGCCCACGCCATCGAGCGCGAGTACGCCGTGATGCGCGGCCTGGCCGGCACCGACGTGCCAGTGCCGCAGATGCTGGCGCTGTGCGAGGACGAGTCCGTCATCGGCCGCGCTTTCTACATCATGGAGTTCATGGCCGGCCGCGTGCTCTGGGACCAATCCCTGCCCGGCATGGCCCCGGCCGAGCGTGGCGCCATCTACGACGAGATGAACCGCGTCATCGCCGCGCTGCACAGCGTGGACTACGCAACCCAAGGCCTGAGCGGCTACGGCAAGCCAGGCAACTACTTCGAGCGCCAGATCGGCCGCTGGAGCAAGCAATACCAGGCCTCCATCACCGAGCCGATTGCCGAGATGGACAGGCTCATGCAATGGCTGCCCGAACACATGCCCGCCAGCGCCCGCGACGAAAGCCGCGTCTCCATCGTGCATGGCGACTACCGGCTGGACAACCTGATGTTCCACCCCACCGAGCCACGTGCCATCGCGGTGCTTGACTGGGAGCTGTCCACCCTGGGCCATCCACTGGCCGACTTTGCCTACCACTGCATGAGCTGGCATATCCCGGCCACGCTGTCGCGCGGCATCGGCGGACTGGACATTGCCGCGCTGGGCATACCGCAAGAGGCGGACTACATCCGACGCTACTGCCAGCGCACCGGCATCCAGGACGTGGACGCCCTGCACGCGGACTGGAACTTCTACCTGGCCTACAACATGTTCCGCATCGCCGCCATCCTGCAGGGCATCGCCAAGCGCGTGGAGGCCGGCACGGCCGCCAGCGCCCAGGCCAGGAGCGCCGGCGCCACGGCCCGGCCCATGGCCGAGCTGGCGTGGGCGTTTGCGCAGAAGATCAAAACATAGGGTTTACCCCATTCAATGGAAGGGGCAACCTTTGCGATATTCGCAGGCTTCATAGGTTGCACTTCTCTACTCCATGAGCACCACCGTTGGCATCAAGGTCGATGACCTGCTGCGCGAGCGCATCCGCAACGCCGCCCAGAACCTCAACCGCACCCCGCACTGGCTGATCAAGCAGGCGGTACTGCAATATGTCGATGCGCTGGAGCGTGGCGCCAGCACCATCCGCATCTTTGGCGCCGACGAAGGCACGCCCGACGATGGCAAGGATGAGGCGCAACCCAGCCCGCAGCACGAGGTGCAACCCTTCCTCGCCTTTGCCCAGTCCATCCTGCCCCAGACCCCGCTGCGCGCCGCCATCACCGCCGGCTGGCACCGTCCCGAGACCGAATGCCTGCCTGTGCTGCTGCCCCTGGCGCGCACCCAGGACGAAGCCCAGGCCGCCCGCGTGACCGAGCTGGCCACGCGCCTGGTGCAGGGCCTGCGCGACGCGCCCGTGGCCAGCGGCGTGGCCGCGCTGGTGCAGGAGTTTTCGCTCTCCAGCCAGGAAGGCGTGGCGCTGATGTGCCTGGCCGAGGCGCTGCTGCGCATTCCCGACAAGGCCACGCGCGACGTGCTGATCCGCGACAAGATCAGCCGTGGCGACTGGAAGTCGCACGTCGGGCGCTCGCCCTCGCTCTTCGTCAACGCCGCCGCCTGGGGCCTGGTGCTGACCGGCAAGCTCACCAGTACCAGCAGCGAGAAAAGCCTGTCCTCGGCGCTGACGCGCGTCATCGGCAAGGGCGGCGAGCCGCTGATCCGCCAGGGCGTGCACCGCGCCATGAAGCTGATGGGCGAGCAGTTCGTCACCGGCCAGAACATTGCCGAGGCACTGGCCAACAGCCGCAAATACGAACAACAAGGCTTTCGCTACAGCTACGACATGCTGGGCGAGGCTGCGGCCACCGAAGCCGACGCCCAGCGCTACCTGCGCGACTATGAGCAGGCCATCCATGCCATAGGCAGCGCGTCCGCCGGGCGCGGTATCTTTGAAGGGCCGGGCATTTCCATCAAGCTCTCGGCCCTGCACCCGCGCTACTCGCGCGCGCAGTACGACCGCGTGATGGCCGAGCTGCTGCCGCGCGTGCTGCACCTGGCTGAACTGGCCAAGCAGTACGACATCGGCATGAACATCGATGCCGAGGAGGCCGACCGCCTGGAGCTGTCGCTGGATCTGCTGGAGGCCCTGTGCGCCGCGCCCTCATTGCGCGGCTGGAGCGGCATCGGCTTCGTGGTGCAGGCCTATCAAAAGCGCTGCCCGCAGGTCATCGACTACCTCATCGACCTGGCGCGCCGCAGCCGCCGCCGCCTGATGGTGCGCCTAGTCAAGGGCGCCTACTGGGACAGCGAGATCAAGCGCGCCCAGCTGGACGGCCTGGCCGGCTACCCGGTCTATACGCGCAAGGTCTATACCGACGTCAGCTACCTGGCCTGCGCCCGCAAGCTGCTGGAGGCGCCCGACGCCATCTACCCGCAGTTCGCCACGCACAACGCCCAGACCCTGGCCAGCATCTACCAGCTGGCCGCCAGCGTGGGCGGCAGCTACTACAGCGGCCAGTATGAATTCCAGTGCCTGCACGGCATGGGCGAGCCGCTGTACGCCCAGGTCACCGGCCCCACCGCCGAGGGCAAGCTGGCGCGCCCCTGCCGCATCTACGCCCCCGTGGGCAGCCACGAGACGCTGCTCGCCTACCTGGTCCGTCGCCTGCTGGAAAACGGCGCCAACACCTCGTTCGTCAACCGCATTGGCGACGCCAGCGTGCCCGTGGCCGAGCTGGTCACCGACCCGGTGGAGGACGTGCTGGCCATCGCCCGCGAAGAAGGCCGCCTGGGTGCGCCGCATCCACGCATCGCGCTGCCCCAGGATCTGTTTGCCTCGCAGGGCCGCCAGTCACGCGCCAACTCGCAGGGCCTGAACCTGGCGCATGAACAGCAGCTCGCGTCGCTGGCAGCCGCCCTGCTCTACAGCACGCGCCAGACCTATCTGGCCGCACCGCCGGATGTGGTCCTGCCCGCCAACCCGGCTCAAGTCCCCGGCTGGCAGGCCGTGGTCAACCCGGCCGAGCTGTCCGACACCGTGGGCTGGGTGCGCGAGGCCAGCGCCGCCGAGGCCCAAGCCGCCGCCGCCCGCGCCGCCCAGGCCGCGCCCATCTGGGCCGGCACGCCGCCCGCCGCCCGCGCCGACGCCCTGGCGCGCGCCGCCGATCTGCTGGAGCAGCGCAGCCAGCCGCTGATGGGCCTGATCATGCGCGAGGCCGGCAAGACCCTGGCCAACGCCGTGGCCGAGATCCGCGAGGCTGTCGATTTTCTGCGCTACTACGGCGCCCAGGTGGCGGCCGAATTCGACAACGCCAGCCAGCGCCCGCTGGGCGTGGTGCTGGCCATCAGCCCCTGGAACTTCCCGCTGGCCATCTTTGCTGGCCAGGTCGCCGCAGCGCTGGCCGCCGGCAACACCGTGCTGGCCAAGCCGGCCGAGCAGACGCCGCTCACGGCCGCCGCCATGGTACAGATCCTGCACGAGGCCGGCGTGCCCCAGGGCGCGCTGCAGCTCGTGCCCGGCCGCGGCGAGACCGTGGGCGCCGCCCTGGTGGCCGACGCGCAGGTAGCGGGCGTGATGTTCACCGGCTCCACCGAGGTGGCGCGCATCATCGCCCGCCAGCTGGCCAAACGCCTGTCGGCGAGTGGCCACCCGATTCCGCTGATCGCCGAAACCGGCGGGCAAAACGCCATGATCGTGGACTCCTCGGCCCTGGCCGAGCAGGTGGTGGGCGACGTGCTCGCCTCGGCCTTCGACTCCGCCGGCCAGCGCTGCTCGGCCCTGCGCGTGCTGTGCCTGCAGGAAGACGTGGCCGACCGCACGCTGACCATGCTGCAGGGCGCGCTGCAGGAATGGAGCCTGGGCAACCCCGACCGCCAGAGCACCGACGTGGGCCCGGTGATCGACGAGCAGGCGCGCGCGCAAATCGAGGCGCACATCCAGCGCATGGGCGAGGCCGGCCAGCGCGTGACGCGCGTGCAGCGCGCCCAGGCCGACGGAGGCGAGCCGCTCAACGGCCACTATGTGGCGCCGGCAATTATCGAAATTGATAGCGCATCACGCTTGACCCGTGAGGTGTTTGGCCCGGTTTTGCATGTCATCCGCTACCACAGGGAACAACTCGACGCACTCATCGACGGCATCAACGCCACCGGCTATGGGTTGACGTTCGGCATCCACAGCCGCATCGACGAGACCATTGCCCACCTGAGCGAACGCCTGCACGCCGGCAACATCTACGTCAACCGCAACGTCATCGGCGCCGTGGTGGGCGTGCAGCCCTTCGGCGGCATGGGCCTGTCGGGCACCGGCCCCAAGGCCGGCGGCCCTCTGTACCTGCACCGCCTGGTACAAGGGGCGGCGAATGCGGCACTGGCCGCCCTGCCGCGCCTCGACGGCGAGACCGCCCACCCCACGCTGCAACTCCTGGCGCGGCTGCAACAACAGGCGCTGCCCGGCGTGGACAGCGCCAGTGCCCGCGCCGCCTGTGACACGGCGCTGGCCGCCTCGCGCCAGGGCGCCAGCTGGCTGCTGCCCGGCCCCACGGGCGAGTCCAACCGCTACCGCCTGCTGCCGCGCGGCCCGGTCTGGGCGCAGCCAGCGACGCCGCTGGGCCTGGTGCACCAGGTGGCGGCCGCGCTGGCCAGCGGCAACCCCTGCCACGCGCTGCTGCCGCAAGACGACAACGGCTGCGCCGCTGCCTGGGCCGCACTGACCGCAGCCGCCGGCAACACCGCCAGCGCCTGGCTGCAGCGCGCCGATGCCGCCAGCCTGCAGGACGCCAACGCTCCCATGGCGGCGCTGCTGTTCGAGGGCGACGGCGACGCACTGCTGCAAGTGAGTGCCCAGGTGGCGGCGCGCGACGGCGCCCTGGTGCGCATCGAAAGCCGCAGCAGTGACGAACTGATGGCCGGCCAGGGCTACGACCTGGCAGCCCTGGTGCACGAGCAGTCCATCAGCACCAACACCGCAGCCGCCGGCGGCAATGCCCAGCTGATGACCATGGCTTGATAGGTGGAGAGGCGGAGAGTTCTTCCTCCGACTTTTCCCAGTCATCGATCCATTGGGCTTGCGAACGCATGCCACCTGAAGCCGTCAAGGCCGGCCCTGAGCGATATAGTGCGGTGTTCGACGCTATCTGGAACATAAAACCGCGCCTTTTCGGCCTGGGCGGCGTTGCAAATCCTCGCGATAGCTACGGCTATCGCTCCGGTTTGCGCCTAGCCCAGACCAAAAATCCATCGGTTTTACCTGACTATGCACATATCGCAGAGGCCCCTCACCCCTCCCTCTCCCCAAAGGGGCGAGGGCGACCGGTTGCGCCGGCTTTACTCCCTCTCCCTCTGGGAAAGAGTTGGGGTGAGGGCTCGCGGCACAGTCTGAAGTATGTGCCTAATCCCATCCACGCGCCGCCTTCGGGCGGTTTTGTTTTGACCCATGCACACCCAAGGCCGCATCCGACGCTGGGACGCTGACAAGGGCTTTGGTTTCATCCAGGGCGCGCGCAGCTCCAACGTGTTCTTCCACATCCGCGACTATCGCGGCAGCACCCCGCCCGTGGAGGGTATGCGGGTGGCGTACGAGGAAATCCAGGTCGGCGGCAAAGGCCCGCGCGCCATGGATGTGCGCCCCCAGGGCGCCACTGCCGCCGCACCCCCATTCGCATCCGCGCCGGCACCCCGGCCGATACGCAGCGAGCGCCCGGCGGCGCCCGCCCGCCAACGCCCACGGGCGGCAGCCAGGGAGCGCAACGATGGCGCTGCTGGCGCAAGCCTGGCCATGGCGCTGATGCTGGGCTGGCTGGCCCTGCTGGCCTGGGGCGCCTGGGCGCAGCGGCTGCCAGTCTGGCTGCTGGGCGCCATGGCGGCGCTGAACCTGGTCACGTTCTTGAGCTACGCCCTGGACAAAAGCGCGGCCCAACGCGGCGGTTGGCGCACCAGTGAGAAACAGCTGCACCTGCTGGCCCTGCTGGGCGGCTGGCCCGCGGCCTGGTGGGCCCAGCAATGGCTGCGCCACAAGTCGCGCAAGCAGGAGTTCCGCACTGTGTACTGGGCCACCGTGCTACTGCACTGCGCGGGCCTGGCCACCCTGGTGCTGCGCCCCGATTTACTCCCAATTTAATAGCTGCTTGCGCTTGTACCTAAAGCGCTACAGGCCATTTTCTTCAATAAATTACCGCTGTTTGCGCGGCGGCAGGCCGGTGTGCTGAGTCAGGATCTGGCCCGGCCTGGGCTGGCCGGCGGGACGCGGTTTGGCCGCCGGTTTACCCGCGCCGCGCCCGGCCCCCTGCCCCGCGGCCTTGGGCTTGCCCGCATCGGCGCGCGCCTGGTCCAGTGCCATGCTGGGGATGACGTGGTACTTGGCCTTGTCGGCCTTGTTGCACTGGCCCGGCAGCGGCTGCCAGGTGGGGATGAGGTGGTGCTTGCCGTTGCCGATCAGGTCGGAACGCCCCATGGCCTTGAGGGCGTCGCGCAAGAGCGGCCAGTTGGCCGGGTCGTGGTAGCGCAAGAAGGCCTTGTGCAGGCGCCGGCGCTTCTCGCCGCGCACCACGTCCACCTTTTCGCCGCGCCCGCCCTCGCCCATATCGCGGTGCACGCCCTTCAGGGTATTGATGCCCGTGTGGTACATGGCGGTGGCCGTGGCCATGGTGCTGGGGTAGAAGGTCTGCACCTGGTCGGCGCGAAAGCCGTTTTTCTTCAGCCACACGGCCAGGTTCATCATGTCCTCGTCGCTGGTACCGGGGTGGGCGGCGATGAAGTAGGGGATCAAGAACTGCTTCTTGCCCGCCTCTTCGGTGTACTTCTCGAACAAGACCTTGAACTTGTCGTAGTTGCCAATGCCCGGCTTCATCATCTTGGTCAGCGGCCCGGACTCGGTGTGCTCGGGCGCGATCTTCAGGTAGCCGCCCACATGGTGCTGCACCAGCTCCTTCACGTACTCGGGCGACTGGATGGCCAGGTCGTAGCGCAGACCCGAGCCGATCAGGATCTTCTTGATGCCCTTGATCCCGCGGCCCTTCTTGTAGATGGAAATCAGCGGGTCGTGGTCGGTGGTCAGGTTCTGGCAGATGCCGGGATAGACGCAGCTGGGCTTGCGACAGGCCGCCTCGATCTCGGGCGTGCGGCAGCCCAGGCGGTACATGTTGGCCGTGGGCCCGCCCAGGTCGGAGATGGTGCCGGTAAAGCCCTGCACCTTGTCACGCACGTCCTCGATCTCGCGCAGGATGGAGTCCTCCGAGCGGCTCTGGATGATGCGCCCCTCGTGCTCGGTAATCGAGCAGAAGGTGCAGCCGCCAAAGCAGCCGCGCATGATGTTGATGGAGAAGCGGATCACCTCCCAGGCCGGGATCTTGGTCGCGCCGTCGTGGCGGCCGTGCTCGTCGGCGTAGCGCGGGTGCGGGCTGCGCGCGTAGGGCAGGTCGAAGACATGGTCCATCTCCGCCGTGGTCAGCGGTATGGGCGGCGGGTTTAGCCACACGTCGCGCGCCGTCGCCCCCTCGCCATGCGCCTGCACCAGGGCGCGGGCGTTGCCGGGGTTGGTCTCCAGGTGCATTACGCGGTTGGCGTGGGCGTAGAGCACGGGGTCGCTTTTCACCTGCTCGTAGCTGGGCAGGCGGATCACGGTCTTCTCCCGCGTAAGCTCCTTTTTGTTCACCAGGGCCTTTTTGCTGACCAGCGCCGGGTTGGGCATGAATTGCAGCGGCTTTTGAGAGGTTTTTTGGCCGCTAGCGCCCGTGGCACAAGCGCTGTCAGCTACAGAATTAGCAGCATCCTCCTTGGCGCAACTCGCGCCCTGCCCGGTCGCCTGCTCGCTGGTGGTCTGGTAGGGGTTGATGTGATCCTCCACCTTGCCGGGCTGGTCCACCTCGGTCGAATCAATCTCCATCCAGCCCTCGGCCGTCTCGTCGCCCGGGCGGCGGACGAAGCCCGTGCCGCGCACGTCGGTGATTTTTTCCACCGGCTCGCGCCGCGCCAGGCGGTGGGCGATCTCGACCAGGGCGCGCTCGGCGTTGCCGTAGAGCAGCAGGTCGCATTTGCTGTCCACCACGACCGAGCGGCGCACCTTGTCGCTCCAGTAGTCGTAGTGCGCGATGCGGCGCAACGACCCTTCCATGCCGCCGAGCACGATGGGCACGTCCTTGTACGCCTCGCGGCAGCGCTGGCTATAGACGATGGCGGCGCGGTCCGGGCGGCGGTTGCCCTCGGCGCCGGGGGTGTAGGCGTCGTCGGTGCGGATTTTGCGGTCCGCCGTGTAGCGGTTGATCATGGAATCCATGTTGCCCGCCGTCACGCCCCAGAACAGGTTCGGCTTGCCCAGGGCCTTGAAGGGCTCGGCGCTCTGCCAGTCGGGCTGGGCGATGATGCCCACGCGAAAGCCCTGGGCCTCCAGCGTGCGGCCGATCACGGCCATGCCAAAGCTGGGGTGATCGACATAGGCGTCGCCCGTCACCAGCACGATGTCGCAGCTATCCCAGCCCAGCTGCGCCATCTCCTCGCGGCTCATGGGCAAAAACGGCGCCGGGCCAAAGCGCTTGGCCCAGAACGGGCGGTAGCTCGTCAGGGGCTTGGCGTTGCGCGGAAAAAAGGAGACATCAACAAGGGCGTTCATCGGCGGGCCTACGGGGTGGGGCCGGCATTTTAAAAGTTTGGCCATATGCGCGCTTCGTGTGTGCGTTTGGCGGCCAGCACCATGGGGTAAGCTCGCCGGCCCATGCCCTGCACCCTGCACGCGCCCGTCCACAGCGAGCTCATCATCAAGAAGAGCCGCTTCATAGGCTGCGTGCAGCCCATGGCGGACCGCGCCGGCGCCCAGGCGGCGGTGGACGCGCTATGGCGCCAGCACCCGGGCGCGGCCCATGTCTGCTGGGCGCTGCTGGCCGGCGGCCAGTCGGCCGCGGTGGACGACGGCGAGCCCGGCGGCACGGCCGGCCGGCCCATGCTGGACGTGCTGCGCCACCAGGACCTGGAGGGCGTACTGGCCACCGTGGTGCGCTACTTTGGCGGCGTGAAGCTGGGCGCGGGCGGCCTGGTGCGCGCCTATACCGACAGCGTGGCCCAGGCCCTGCTGCAGGCCGAGAAAGTACCCCTGGTGCGCACCCGCACCCTGCGATGCAGCGTGCCCTATGCGCTCGAGGGCCTGCTGCGCCGCGAGATAGCGGCCGCCGGCGCCGAACTGCTGGACGTGGCCCATGCGGCCCTGGTCACGCTGCAATGGCGCCTGCCCGAGCCCGAGGCCGACGCCTTCGTGGCGCGCATCAACGACCTCTGCCAGGGGCGCGCGGCCTGGCTGGACGCGCAATAGACCTCAAGAGTCGAGCCGTTCGGCCGATAGGCAAGGCATCATCTTTTCTGCCTGCCCGCCATGGACACCGCCCTCACCTCCGCCATCGTCAACACGGCCACCAGCATGGCCAGCCAGCAGACCGCGCAGGCCGTGCAGGTGTCGGTGCTGAAAAAGGCCATGAACGCCAACGAAGCGGCCGTCGCCACACTGCTGGGCGGCGTGCAGCCCGCCGCCCCGCAGCTGGCCACCAGCGGCAACCTGGGCACGCAGCTCAATACCTACGCCTGACGCGGCGCAGATCAACGCAGGCGCGCGGGCGAGAGCGCATCGCGCGTGATGCCCTCGTCCACCAGGCTGGCCGAGAGCGGCTCGTCCAGTGCCAGCTGGCGCGCCAGCAGCGCCGCCCCGGCCGCGCTCTGTATGCCGTAGCCGCCCTGGGCGGCGAGCCAGAAGAAACCCGGCACATGCTTGTCCCAGCCTATCACCAGGTCGCCATCGGCCACGAAGGAGCGCAGCCCGGCCCAGCTGTGCGACGGGCGCCGGATCTGAAAGCTGGTGACCGCCTCGATGCGGTGAATGCCCAGCGCCACGTCCAGCTCCTCGGGTACCACGTCGTGCGGCGCCACCGGGTCGGCATTGGCCGGTGAGCCCAGCAGCTGGCCCGCGTCGGGCTTGAAGTAGTAGCTCTCGTCGATGCCTATGACGGCCGGCCAGCCGCTGGCGTCCATGCTCGCGGGCACGGGGAAGGTAAAGGCCGTGCGCCGGCGCGGCTCCAGGCCAATCGCCGGCACGCCGGCCAGGCCGGCCACCACATCGGCCCAGGCGCCGGCGGCGTTGACCACGGCGCCGGCGCTGATCGTCTCGCCACCGGCCAGCGTCACGCGCCAGCCGTCTTGCAGGCGCTGCAGGCCGGTCACCTCGGCATTGCAGCGGATCGTGCCGCCGCGCTGGCGCAGGCCGCGCAGATAGCCCTGGTGCAGCGCGTGCACGTCGATGTCGGCGGCACCGGGCTCGCTCAAGCCGGCGGCCACGGCCTCGGGGCGCAGGCAGGGCAGCTCGGCCAGCAGTTCATCACGCGTCAGGCGGCGCACGCCGGGGTTGAGCGGCAGGATCTCGGCATAGGCCGCGTCCAGCAAATCGAGCTGATCCGGCCCCGCCAGATAGACCACGCCGCGCGGCGTGAGGATGGGCGCGCTGCCGAACTCGGGCGGCGGCGCATCGTAGAAGGCGCGGCTGGCGCGCGTCAGCGCCCGGATGTTGGGCGTGCCGTAGGTGGCCGAATACAGCGCGGCCGAGCGCCCCGTGGTGTGGTAGCCAGGCTGGGATTCGCGCTCCAGCAGCAGCACGCGGCGCTCTGCGGCCAGCTCCCAGCCCATGGAGGCGCCGGCGATGCCCGCGCCGATGATGACAAAGTCGTAGTGGTGCATGGGTTCAGGGTACAGCAGCGCGGCCGGTTGCGATGGGCATGCCGTCAGGCCAGTGCCCGGCCGCGTTGCACAAAGCGCTCAAATTCTTCTGGCGGCACGAAACGCCCGCCGGTGGTCCACACCAGGTGCGCGGCCTGCGCCAGATGCTGCTGCAGGCTCTGCGCAGCCACCCAGGCGCGGCCCGCGTCGCTGCCGGTCAGCATGGCCGGGCCAGCGAAGCCGGCGGCGGCCGAGGGCTCGATGCGCTCGCCCGTGGCGTCCAGCACCCGCACCAGCTGACGAAACAACGTCTCGTCGGGCACCGTAAAGCAGCCCGACAGCAGCGGCGCCATCAGCTCGGCCGCGGGCAGCGAGGCGCGCGGCACGGCCAGGCCGTCGGCCTCGGTCTGGTTGGTCAGGCCCCAGTCATACACCGAGGGGTGCTGGCCCTGCCCGGCCATCATCTGCAGCATGAAGCAGGGCGACTGCACGGGCTCGGCAAAAAAGCAGTGCACATGCGGGCCAAATACCTGGCGCAGGCCGAAGGTGATGCCCGCCGGCGCGCCGCCCACGCCGCAGGGCAGATAGACCAGCAGCGGGTGCTCGGCGTCCACGGCAATGCCCGCATCCTGCAATTGCTGCTGCAAATGCAGCGCTGCGGCGCTGTAGCCCAGCAGCAGAGACAAAGAGCGCTCGTCGTCAACAAAGTGGCTGAACGGGTCCTGCGCCGCCTGCGCACGCCCGGCCGCCACCGCCGCCTCGTAGTCGCCCACATGCTCGACCACCTGCACGCCACGCTGGCGCAGGCGTTCTTTCTTCCATTCCTTGGCATCCGCCGACATATGCACCACAGCAGAGAAGCCCAGCGCAGACGCTGCCACGCCTATGCTCAGACCGAGGTTGCCGGTGGAGCCAACGGCTACCGTATAGCGGGCAAACACGGCGCGAGCCGCAGGGCTGGCCAGCGCGCGGTAGTCGTCGGGGCCGGACTGCGGGCCCAGCAAGCCATGCCGCAAGGCCAGGCCTTCGGCAAATTCCAGCACCTCGTGGATGCCGCCGCGCGCCTTGATCGAGCCGGCCACGGGCAGCAGGTGGTCGGCCTTGAGCCACAACCGCCCCTGCCCCTCCAGCGACCCCACGGCCGCGTGCAGGCCCGGCGCCGGCAGCAGCGGTGACTCGATCACGCCTGCAGACGGCTGCAGCTCGGGAAACACCTGGGCCAGCAGGGGCGCAAAGCGCGCAAAGCGCGCGGCAGCGGCCTTCGTATCGTCCAGACTGATGCATTGCCCGGCCACGGGCTGCACCCGGGCCGGGACCGCCTGCCGGCGCGGGTTCAGCCACAGGCAGGGTTGCGCGCGGCGCAGCAGCGCGGCTACCGGGTCATCCGGCGATGCATGGGCGTCGATAGCAGAGGTAGTCATGAGAGGCCTTTGGTGAACGATCAATAGTCGGTGCTGCGGTCAAGCGGCGCGGCCAGGTGGCGCCCTCATGCTGTGTTTGCTTTCAAATAGATAGCTTGAAGCGCTTATCACACAAGCGCTGGATGCCAATTTACTTGAAAATCTGACTCAATGCCCCGTGGTCTTGGACAGCAACTGCATCACCAACACCCCGCCAACAATCATGGTCATGCCGACGATGGCCGGCAGATCCAGCTTCTGCCCATACAGCAGCCAGCCCACCAGCGAAATCAGCACGATACCCAGCCCCGACCAAACGGCATAGACCACGCCAGTGGCCATGTGGTTCATGACCTTGGAAACCAGGTAAAAGGCCACGCAATAACCCAGGATGGCCAGGGCACTGGGCCACAAGCGCGTCAGGCCCTGCGAGGATTTGAGAGCCGAGGTCGCCACGACCTCGGCCGCAATAGAGATGCCGAGCAGGATGTAAGGGTGCATGGTGGATGGGTACGACGGTCCGGCAATCGTTTGACTGCTTGCAAAATAATAGCTGCCTACGCTTTATGCATAAGCGCAAACGGCCATTTTCCTTCAAAACAACCCCGGCAACGTGCACCGGGCTTAGCCAGCCTTGCCGGGCCATCGGTGCCCGATTCCGGCCCGAGCCTTCGCAAGCCTTGATGACCGTATCGCATTGCAAGATGGCAGCGCCAGCGCCGCAATGGCCGCACCGGCTTACCATGGCCGGCTTCGCTGCCACCGCCATGTCCAACACCGTACCCCACTTCACGCCAGAGCACCCGCCACGCCCGCACAGCCTGGGCGAGTTGTTCTGGGCCTTCACCTGGCTGGCGCTGCAGGGCTTTGGTGGTGTGTTGGCGGTGGTGCAGCGCGAGCTGGTCGATCGCCGGCGCTGGATGACGAACGAGGAGTTCATCGAGGACTGGGCCGCCGCCCAGATACTGCCTGGCCCCAACGTGGTGAACCTGTCCATCATGGTGGGCGACCGGTACTTTGGCCTGCGCGGCGCCCTGACTGCCGTGGCCGGCATGCTGCTGCTGCCGATGCTGTTGCTGGTGGCGGTGGCCGCGGTGTATGCGCTCTTCGCCAGCCACCCGATGGTGGCGGGCGCGCTGCGCGGCATGGGCGCCGTGGCCGCCGGACTGGTGGCGGGCGTGGGCTGCCGGCTGGCGGCATCGCTGGCCAGGCATCCGCTGGGCCCCCTGCGCTGCGCGCTGATCACCGCCGCCACCTTCATCGCCATGAGCGTATTGCGCCTGCCGCTGGCCTGGGTGCTGCCCGTGGTGGGCGGCGTGGCCTGTGCCCTCACCTGGCGCAAGCTCCCCGCGTGACCGCATGACCACCACACTGACGCTGAACCTGCAGCCGCTGGACTGGCTGAACCTGTTTCTGTACTTCCTGTCGATCTCGCTGCTGGCCGTGGGCGGCGCCATCGCCACGGCGCCGGACATGCACCGCTTTCTGGTGGAGCGCCAGGGCTGGCTTACCGAGCTGCAGTTCAACACCTCCATCGTGCTGGCCCAGGCCGCCCCCGGGCCCAACGTGCTGTTCATCGCCCTGCTGGGCTGGAATCTGGGGCTGAACGCGGGCAGCGGCCAGCCGCTGGCCTGGGCCTTTGGCGCGCTGGGCGTGGCGGTGTGCATGCTGGGCGTGCTGCTGCCCAGCTGCATCCTGACCTGGGCTGCCACGCGCTGGGCACACCGCAACCGCGAGCGCCGCTCGGTGCGTGCCTTCAAGCAGGGCATGGCGCCGCTGGTGATCGGGCTGATCCTGGCCACAGCCTGGGTGCTGGCCCGCGCGCACGGCGACGTGGCGCGCGACTGGCCCCTGTGGCTGCTGTCTGCCGCCAGCACGCTGCTGGTGTGGCGCACGCGCATTCATCTGCTGTGGTTGCTGGGCGCGGGGGCACTGTTGGGGGCGCTGGGCTGGGTCTGACGGCGGCCGTGACCCCTTATTGCGGCGCAGCCTCGGCCAGCAAGCCCTGCTCCACCATCGCCACCAGCCGCTCGGCCAGCCCCTGGCTGGGGGCCTCGCCCAGCCCGCGCAAGGGACCGTCGAGCTGCAGCATCGCCATGCCATGCACGGCCGACCAGGCCATGAATTCGGCCCCCGGCCGCCGCGCGGCCGGCAGTACGCCAGCCTGCACCAGGCCGTCCAGCGCGTGGCACAGCAGCTCGAACGGATCCATGCCGCTGGCACCGCGCGCCGCGTCGTCCTGCACCGCGCGTTCATGCACGTCAAAGGGCTGCGCCGCGAAGGCGGTGCGAAACAGCCCCGGCTCACGCCGCGCAAAGCGCAGATAGAAGTGGCTGCCGCCACACGGCTTTACCTGCCAGGTGCATCACCTGGAGGCGCGCGTGGGCGGGGGCTTCCGCATGTCGTTCCACAACTTCGGCAGCGGCGGTGCACACGCCTTTCACGGCGAATACCTGGAGCTGGTGCCGGGTGAACTCGTCCGCTACACCGAGCAGTTCGAGGATCCCAGCCTGCCCGGCGTGCTGGAGGTGACGGTGCAGCTGCAGCCCGTGCTGTGCGGCACCGACCTGCGCATCACCCAGGCCGGCATCCCCGAGGCCATCCCGCTGGAGATGTGCCATCTGGGCTGGCAGGAGTCGCTGGCGCAGCTGGCGGCGCTCGTCGAGCCGGAGATTCCTGGGTAGGCCGGCCCGCAGGGGCATGGAGACGACCATGATGAAGCCCGCAAAAAACACCATCTGCCTTTGGTACGACGGCGCCGCCGAAGAAGCGGCCCGCTTTTACGCCCAGACCTTTCCCGACTCGTGCGTCACCGCACTGCACTGCGCGCCGGCAGACTACCCCTCGGGCAAGCAGGGGGACGTGCTGACCGTGGAGTTCACGGTCATGGGCATCCCCTGCCTGGGGCTCAACGGCGGGCCGGCGCCCTGTGCACCGCGCACGTGTTGCCCGCCCCTCCCGAGGATGTCTTCGGCGCCATCGCCGACCCGTCGCTGCTGGCGCGCTGGTGGGGCCCGAATGGTTTTAGCAGCAGCTTCCAGACCTTTGACTTCCACCCAGGTGGCGACTGGGTCTTCACCCTGCACGGCCCCGATGGCACCGACTATCCCAACGTCTGCCGCTTTGCCGAGATCGTGGCCAACCAGCGGGTGGTGATAGAGCACCTCAACATGCACTGGTTCGCGCTGACGCTCAGCCTGGCGCCGCAGGACGGCGGCGCCCGCATCGGCTGGCAGCAGCGCTTTGACAGCCCCGAGGCCTGCGCGCGCATGGCCCCGCTGTGCGCGCCCAGCAACGAGCAGAACCTGGACAGGCTGGCCGCAGTGCTGGCCCAGCCGGGGGCAAGCCTTGGGCGTTAAACGTGGCACGCCCCTGGTGGGGCACCTGGTACCGTGATGGCTGACATGCGGATCATGACGCCTCCAATCGGTGATGGACACAGATGCCGCCGCACGCATACGCCGCCGTTTCACTGTGCTGCCGGCGCACATGCGTCACCCATCATGGCGCCGCAGATTCTGGCAGGCCGCTACGCCAGGCCGCGCTGGCGCAGCGCCTCGTACAGACAGACGGCACTGGCCACGGAGACGTTCAGGCTCTCCACCGCGCCCTGCATGGGGATGCGCACCAGCTCGTCGCAGGTCTTGCGCGTGAGCTGGCGCATGCCAGGCCCCTCGGCGCCCAACACCATGGCCACCGGGCCTTTCAGATCCACCTGGTAGAGGTTCTTGTCGGCGTCGCCACTGGTGCCTATCACCCAGATGTTGCGCTCTTTGAGCTCGCCCAGGGTGCGCGCGAGGTTGGTCACCATGAAGTAGGGGACAGTCTCGGCCGCGCCGCTGGCCACCTTGGCCACGGTGGCGTTGATGCCCACGGCATGGTCCTTGGGCGCGATCACGGCATGCGCACCCGCGCCATCGGCCACGCGCAGGCAGGCACCCAGGTTGTGCGGGTCGGTCACGCCGTCGAGCACCAGCAGCAGCGGGTTGGTCACACCGTCGGCCTCCAGCTGGTCGAGCAGGTCGTCGAGCGACTGCAGCTGTGCCACGGCCT
>JADHED010001691.1_pt1 | contig 17364 bp, 17 predicted proteins | sample 8952041 | NCBI WGS metagenome assembly JADHED01 (sample SAMN16124423, study PRJNA663239) | bioreactor sludge metagenome | isolation source: sludge (control) | place: India:Bengaluru | collected 2018-09-08
CTTCAGCTTCAGCCAGACCTTCTCCACGCGCGGGTGGCGCTGGCGCCAGCGGCGGATCTTGCGCTGGAACCAGCGGCTCTCGACGTAGAGGATCAGCGCGCCGGCGACCCCGAAGGGCCATCCCTGGACGAACGGGATGAGGCCGCCGACGAGGCCGCCCACGAGGAGCGTCCAGCCGAGCGTGAGGAGCGCGATCCGCACCAGGTGGTGGCGGCGCTTCACGAGGCCGCGCAGGGGTGCGGGAGCCTCGATCACTTGCGCGTCGGGAAGCGTCCCTCGCGGGCCTCGCGGACGATCCGCTTCGCCTCGTCGGGGAAGTCCGCCTCGAGCATCCAGTCGAGGTACTCGGGGCTCTTCGCGGCGACGTCTGCGAGGAGCTGGCCGCGCTTGGCGCCGAAGTTGAAGACGGCGGCGCCGTCCCGCCAGACGAAGCGCTTGTCGGCGTCGACCCAGCGCCCCTCGAGGGGCGCGGTGAACGCGGCGAGGGCGGCGATGTCGCGCGGGAGGTCGTCGTAGCGGGTCAGCTGGCCCGCGAGGACCTCCGCGGCGGCGATCGAGTCGGCGAGCGCGGAGTGGGCGCCCGCGTGATCCCGGCCGACGAAGGCGCGGACGGCCGCCCCGAGGTCGCGCGGCTCCTTGCGGAAGTAGATGACCTGGGCGTCGACGACCCGCCGGCCGTCGAAGGAGAAGGGAACCTTGACGCGCTCGAGCTCGCGGCCGAGGAGCGGGATGTCGAATCCGCGGAGGTTGTACCCGGCGAGGTCGCACCCCTCGAGGAACGCCGCGAGGCGTGGGCCGACCTCGGCGAGAGTGGGGCAGTCGGCGACGTCGGCGTCGGTGATCCCGTGGACGGCGGTCGCCTCGGAGGGGATCTTCACGCCCGGGTTGACGCGCGTCTCGAAGACGGAGACCTCCCCGTCGGGCGCGACCTTCACGGCGGCCACCTCGACGATCCGGTCGGTGAGGCGGTCGGGGCCCGTCGTCTCGAGGTCGAAGACGACGAGCGGGGCGCCGTCGCAGAGGGTTCGCAGGACCTCGAGGGCCCCGGGGGGAAGGATCTCGTTCACGCCGGGATCATCTCAGACGCGGGCGCCGCGAACGTCCAGGCGCCGTCCGGGTCGCCGGGAGGGCCCGCCCAGACGATCCGGACCGCGCGCAGGAGAGGGGCCGGATCGGACGGGTCGCAGGCCGGGTCGTAGAGCGGGTCGTTCCGGAGCGGGTGGCCGATCGCGGCGAGGTGGACGCGCAGCTGGTGCATCCGCCCGGTCTCGGGCGTCAGCTCGAGGAGGGCGTCGTCGCCGCGGCGCCCGAGGAGTCTCCAGCGGGTGAGGGCGGGGCGCCCGGCGGGATGCGCGGCGCAGCGGGCGGGCGGCGGGAGCGGCGGGACGCCGGAGAGCCCCTCGCCGCGAAGGAGCCGCGCGGCGCGGTCGGGGCCGTAGGCGGCGCGGACGGCGCGCGCGAGGAGCCCCGGTTTGCCGGTGCGGTGCTCGAGGAGCGGGAGGTCGATCACCCCTTCGGCCGCCTCGGGGACGCCGCGCGCGAGCGCGAGGTAGCTCTTCGTCACGCGCGTCGGCCAGGCCGCGTGGGCCGCGCGCAGGGCCTCGTCGCCCCGCGCGAGGAGGAGGAGGCCGGAGGTGATCCGGTCGAGGCGGTGAACGAGGTGCACGTCGTCGCCGAGCGCGTGGCGCGCCTCGGCGAGGAGGCTCCCCGGGCCGTGCGCGGCCTGCCCCGCCTCCTTGTCGAACGCGAGGTACGCCTCGGCCCCGGCCGGCGCCGGGAGGGGGCGGAGCGTCACGTCGCGCGGCCGCGGAAGCGGAGGGCGGAGAAGACGACGGCGAGGCTCCCGGCGAGGTTCGCCGACATCCCGAGGACGATCTCGACGAGGCCGAAGCGGATGCCGTACGTCAGCCAGATGACCTGGCCGAGGAGGAAGAGGAGGTACGTCAGGAGCGACACGTCGTCGCTCGACCTCCGCTTCCAGATGCGGACCGCCTGCGGGACGTAGGCGGCGCCGCTCCCGACGCCGACCGCGCCGACGAGGACCTTGAGGACGGAATCGAAGGTCTCCATGGGGCGGGGAGCCTAGCAGGGCGGCCGGCCCTACAATGGAGGCATGAGAGCGGGACCGTTCCTCGCCGCGTTCCTCCTCGCCGGGCTGACGGTGTCGGCTCCGGGGGCGGAGCTTTACGGCCGCCCGCTGCGCGGGCTGTCTCCCGTTCCGATCGCCCAGCTCCAGCGGAAGGCCGCCGACTACGACGGCCGGACGGTCCGCGTGAAGGGGGAGGTCCGCTCGGAGCGCGGGACGTTCCACCTGGTGGACGGCGACGCGTCGCTCCGCGTGACGATGCGCGACGCCGACTCGGCCCTCCCGTCCGACGCGAACGGCGCGTCGGCGACCGCGGAAGGGGTCTTCCGCGCGACCGGTCCGGGGGGCGCGCCGGGCCTCGAGGCGACCGGCCTCGAGCTGACGCGCTGAGGCGGCCCGCCGCCCCGCGCGAAGCGCCGGGCCGCGCTCCTTCCGAAAGCCCGTAAACTCGGGACGCCATGCGCCTCGGCGTCGACTTCGGAACGACCCACACGGTGGTGACGATGGTCGACCGCGGGAACTACCCCGTGGTCGGCTTCGAGGGGGGGGACCCCCTCCCGTCGCTCGCGGCGGTCCTCCCGTCGGGGGAGCTCCGCTTCGGCTTCGAGGCGGCGGCGGTGCGGCACGAGCCGGGGGTGAGCGTCCTTCGCTCGTTCAAGCGGCTCCTCGCCGACGCGGGACCGCGGACCGAGATCGACACGGGCGGCCGCCCCGTCCTCCTCCTCGACCTCCTCGCGGGGTTCCTCGCCCAGGTGCGGGAAGACCTCCTCGCCCGCTCGAACGCCGGAATCGGAGAGGACGAGCCGCTCGAGGCGGCGGTCTCGGTCCCCGCGAACTCCTCGAGCGCGCAGCGCTTCCTGACGCTGGAGGCGTTCCGCGCGGCCGGGTGGGCGCCCGTCGCCCTCCTGAACGAGCCGTCGGCCGCCGGCTTCGAGTACGCGCACCGCTTCCGCTCGACGATCACGTCGCGGAGGGAGCACGTCCTCGTCTACGACCTCGGGGGAGGGACGTTCGACGCGTCGCTCCTCCGGATGGCGGGGAAGACGAACGAGGTCGTCACGAGCGAGGGGGTACGGCGCCTCGGCGGCGACGACTTCGACGAGGCGATCCTCCGGGCCGTCCTCGAGCGGGCCGGAGCCGGGGAGCCGGACGCGGGGACCCGCGACCTCCTCCTCGAGGAGTGCGCGCGCCAGAAGGAGGCGGTCGGGCCGAACACGAAGAAGCTCGTCCTCGACCTGTCGCCGCTCGACCTCCCGCCGGTCGCCCTCCCGATCGAGGAGGCGTACGAGGCGTGCGCTCCGCTCGTCGAGCGGACGATCGAGGCGAGCGAGCCGGTCCTCGCGGCGGCGGGGGTGGAGGAGGCCGAGCTCGCCGGCGTGTACGTCGTCGGCGGGGCGGGTGCGTTCCCGCTCGTCGGGCGGCGGCTTCGGGAGCGGTTCGGGGAGCGGCGCGTGAAGCGCTCGCCGCACCCGTTCGCCGCGACTGCGGTGGGACTCGCGCTCTTCCTCGACGGCGAGGCGGGCTACACGCTCGCCGACCGCCTGACGCGGCACTTCGGCGTCTTCCGCGAGGCGGCGGCCGGGGAGGAGGTCGTCTTCGACCCGATCTTCCCGAAGGACCTCTCGCTCCCGTCGCCGGGCGAGGCGCCGCTCGTGGCGGTCCGCCGGTACCGCGCGGCGCACGACCTCGGGCACTTCCGGTTCGTGGAGTGCAGCCGCATCGTCGACGGGCGCCCCGACGGGGACGTCGCGCCGTGGCAGGACCTGAAGTTCCCGTTCGTCGCCGCGCTCCGGGGCCGGCGGCTGGACGGCGCCTCGGCGCGCCGGCTCGCCGAGCCGGGGCCGGAGGTGGAGGAGGTCTACTCCTGCTCCGACGCCGGGGCGGTCTCGGTGACGATCCGCGTCCCGGCGGACGGCTACTCCCGGACCTTCCGCCTCGGCCGGCCCTCCTTCTGAGCTCCGTTCGTCGACCCCCGGCGTCCGTTCGCCGAATCGTCCGGGCGGAATCCCCGCGGCCGACGTAAGGTGAGGGAGACCCCCCGGAGAGGGGGCGCGGAGGCAGGCCATGAACATGAGAAACCCGAGACTTCCGGCCGCGGCGGGCGCAGTGAGGCTCGTCTTCGGCATCCTGATCATCGTCGCGGGCCTCCTCTTCACGCTCGACAACTTCGGCTTCGTGTCGGCCCGCTTCCTCTTCGGCCTCTGGCCCGTCGCGCTGATCGCGGTCGGGCTGACGAAGGCGCTCCAGCGGAAAGGCTTCTGGAACGGCTTCTGGGGTTGGGTGGTCACCCTCGCGGGGCTCCTCCTCCTCCTCGACAACCTCCACGTCCTCCGCTTCCCGGTCTGGAAGCTCCTCCCGCTCGTCCTCGTGGCGTTCGGGATCCGCCTCGTCCAGAAGGCGGGGGGGCGGACGTTCCCCGATCGGACGATCGAGAGCCGCACGGCGGCCACGCTCGACGAGACGGCGATCTTCGGCGGCTGGGACCGCGCGATCTCGACGAAGGAGTTCCTCGGCGGGGAGATCAACGCCCTCTTCGGCGGCTTCGAGCTCGACCTGACGAACTGCCACATCCCCGACGACGAGGCGACGATCACCGTCTTCATCGCGTTCGGCGGCGGCGACATCCGCGTGCCGGACGACTGGAACGTCGAGGTCCGCGCGTTCGCGATCTTCGGCGGCACCGACGACAAGACCGACCATTCGCCGATCGACGGAGACGTCCCGCCGAAGAAGCTCGTCATCGACGGCTTCGTGGTGTTCGGCGGCCTCGACATCAAGAACTGACGTGCACCCGATCCTGGCCCGCCGGGAAAGGCTCTTCGCCTACGTCCTCGCCTGGGTTCCCCTGGCGGGGATCCAGGCGTACCTGATCGCGCTTCCCGGGAGCCTTTCCTGGGGCGAGGCGGCGGCGCTCTCGGGGCCTCTCGCGCTCGTCTACGCCTTCCTCTGCCTCTCCTCGTTCTACGCCTGCCGCAGCGCGCCGCTCACCCGCGCGCGCACCGCCTCGGTCCTCGGCGTCCACCTCGTCGGGGCGCTGATCGCCGCCTCGCTCCTGACGCTCGCCGGCTCGACGCTCGCGAGCCTCCTCGGGTCGTTCCCCGCGTTCTCCACGCTCCCCGAGCGCTTCGGCCAGGCGGTGCCGCCGCTCTTCGTCCTCGGCGTCCTCCTCTACCTCCTCGCGGTCACGCTCCACTACATCCTCCTCTCGCTCGAGTCGTCGCAGGCGGCCGAGCGGCGGGCGATGGAGGCGCGGGTGCTCGCGCGCGAGGCGGAGCTGGAGGCGCTCAAGGCGCAGCTGAACCCCCACTTCCTCTTCAACGCGCTCAACTCCGTCAGCGCGCTGACGACGACGGCCCCGGCGAAGGCGCGCGAGATGTGCGTCCTCCTCTCCGACTTCCTCCGGCGGAGCCTCTCCTCCGGCGAGCGGACGCTCATCCCGCTCCGGGAGGAGATCGTCCTGGCGCGCCAGTTCCTCGCCGTGGAGCGGGTCCGCTACGGCCGGAGGCTCGAGGTGGAGGAGGAGGTCGAGGAGTCGCTCCTCGGCGCGCAGGTCCCGCCGCTCCTCCTCCAGCCCCTCGTCGAGAACGCCGTCCGCCACGGCATCGCCACGCTGATCGACGGAGGGACGGTGACGCTCCGCGTCGAGCGGGCGGGAGACGGCGTGAGGATTGCCGTCGAGAACCCGTACGACCCGGAGACGCCGGCGCCGGCCGGGAGCGGCCTCGGCCTCTCGCTCGTCCGCCGCCGGCTCGCGGCCGTCTGGGGCCGCGCGGCCGAGCTGGAGGAGGGGGGCGACGGGAAACGGTTCCGCGTCGCCCTCGTCGTCCCGTCGGGGGCGCCGGAGGGGGCGTGAGCCTGCGCGTCGCGGTCGTCGACGACGAGGAGCTCGCGCGGGGGCTCGTCCTCGAGCACCTCGCGGCGCATCCCGACGTGACGGTCGTCGCCGAGTGCGCGAACGGCCTCGAGGCGATCGAGGCGGTCGCCACGCACGCGCCCGACCTCGTCTTCCTCGACGTCCAGATGCCGCGCCTGACCGGCTTCGAGACGCTCGAGCTGCTCGAGCCGCGGCCGGCCGTCGTCTTCGTCACGGCGTACGACCGGTGGGCGCTGAAGGCGTTCGAGGTCCACGCGGTCGACTACCTCCTGAAGCCGTTCTCGCGGGAGCGCTTCGACGCGGCGCTCGCGCGGGCCCGGGCGCTGCTCGGCGCCGGGGCGCGAGGCCCCGACCCGTCCCTCCTCGCGGCGGCGGCGCGTCCCGAGGGGGAGACGATCGGGCGGGTCGCGGTGCGGGAGGGGACGCGCGTGACGCTCCTCCCGGTCGAGGCGATCGACTGGATCGGCGCGGAGGGGGACTACGTGCGGATCGGCTCCGGCGGAGGGAGCCACCTGAAGCTCCAGGCGCTCGCCGACCTCGCGAACCGGCTCCCGGCCGACCGCTTCGTCCGCGTCCATCGCTCGTGGGTCGTGAACGTCGCCCGTCTCGCCGCGCTCGAGGAGGGGCGCACCGCGGTGATGGCCGACGGCACGCGCGTCCCGGTGAGCCGGGCGGGCGCGGCCCGCCTGAAGGAGCTCCTGGCGAAGGGCTGACGCCGCGGCGGGCGGCTCAGCCGGCCGGCGTTCCCCGCGCGAGCACCTTCACGACGACGACGGTCCGGTCGTCCACGGGGTCGTCGCCGCCCGCGTGCGCCCGCCACGCCGCGAGGACCGCCTCGAGGACCTCGCGGGCGCTCTTCCCGCCGCAGGCGGCGAGCGCCGCCTCGAGCCGGTCGAAGCCGAAGTCTTCGTTCCCGTCGAGCGACATCGCCTCGACGACGCCGTCGGAGAGGAGGACCCAGACCTCGCCGTCGACGAGCGGGACGGAGACGGTGACGCGCTCGACGGGCCGCCCGACGCCGAGGGGCCGCGCGGGGTTCTCCACCCAGGAGACCGAGCCGTCCGGCGCGACCCGGTACGGGTAGAGGTGCCCCGCGTTCGTGAAGCCGGCGCGCCGGGCGGCGAGGTCGAACCGGACGTGGGCGAGCGTGACGAACGCGCGGCGCTCGGTCGTCCGCCTCACTTCGTCGTCGAGGAGGCCGAGGAGCGTCGGGGTGTCGGTGCCGCCGCGGGAGAGGGCGGTGAGACTCGCCAGGGCCGAGGCCATGACGATGCCCGCCGGAAGGCCGTGCCCGGAGACGTCGGCGATGACGACGGTGAGCGCGGTCTCCCCCTCGCCGAGGAAGTGGTAGAAGTCGCCCCCGATCGCGGCGGCCGGGCGGAAGTCGGCGGCGATCTCGACGCCGGGGAAGGCGAAGTCGGGCGCGGGGAGGAGCCGGCGCTGAAGGTCGCGCGCGAGGGCGAGCTCCCGCCCGAGCGCCTCGGCCTCGGCGCGCGCGGCAACGCTCTCCTCGAGGTGGCCGGCCATCTCGTTGAAGCCGGAGACGAGGCCCGCGAGCTGGTCGTGTCCGCGCAGGCGCTCCCGGACGGCGAAATTGCCCTTCTCGATCTCGGCGAAACCGTGGGAGAGGCGCCGCGCGGCGCGGGCGATGCGCGCGACGAGGAGGGCCGCCACGCCGAAGGCGACGAGGTAGACGACGAGCGTCGCCGTCGCGAGCCCCTTGAGGATGGCGAGCGCGATCGTCCCGGACGCCGCGCCCGAGTCGGAGAGCTTCGCCTCGCCGAAGAGGGCCCGGAACTCGGAGGTGAACGACGTCCGGAGAAGGAGCGCGCCCCCTTCGTCCTTCACCCGGCGACCCGTCGCGGCGTCGAGGACCGGGAGGTCGAGCGCGAGGAACCAGACGACCCAGCCCCCGTCGCCCGGGCCGGGCGCCCGGGGACCGCGCGTCTTCCGCTCCTCCTGGTTGACGGAGGCGACGCGGGTCCGCTGGCCCGGTGACTCGATCGTCAGGCCCCCCTTCGTCCCCTCGGCCTGCGTGACGCCCGTCTCGCCGGTCGACTCGGTCTTCCCGAGGCCGAAGCGGACGTTCAGGCCGGCCTCGGTCGAGAGCTCGTCCTCGAGGGTGGCGTCGGCCGTCCGGTAGAGGAAGAGCGCCCCCCCTTTCGTCCGCCGGCCGACGGCGAGGAAGGAGCGGCCGTCGCTCCGGAGCAGCGCGCGCAGCCCCTCTTCCGGGACGGCGACGTTCCCGAGGGCGGTTCCGAGCGGGCCGTCCCCCGCGGGCGGACCCGCGGCCGGCAGGAGCGCCCAGCCGTCGAACGCCCCGCTCCCCTTGGCGAGCTCGGGACGGCGCGCCTTTTCGCGCCCCGCGAACTCCGAGGCCTTCGCCTCGAGCGCGTCGAGGCGGGCGAGGAGTCGCGCCTCGGCGCGCCGCGCGCCCGTCTGGCCGGCGAGGATGAAGAGGGCGGCGGCGGCGAGGCCGGCCACGAGGAAGAGCGGCAGGACGCCGATCAGGAGGTACGAGACGAAGAGGCGGCTCCCGACGCGCCAGAGGAGGCCGCGCAGCAGGTGGCGCAGGAGGCTGACGCCGAACACGGGGACCGAGACGACGAGGAGGAGGATGCCGACGACGCGCATCGCCTCGGCGAAGCCGGCGTCGCCGCCGAGGGCGGTGAGGAGGACCCCGGCGAGGAACGCGAGGCCCGAGACCCGGAACGTCCGTGTGAGGGTCAACGACGTACTCCCGCGGCGCGCGGCCGCCCTGTCGGGTTCGCACGAGATTACCTCGCCGCACCGCGGACACGCGCCGGCCTAAGATGGCCGGGGACGCCGCGCCGTGAGCCTGACCCAGATCCTCGCCCTGGTCGTCGTCGTGGCCGACGTGCTCGCGCTCGTCCACGCGGTGACGCGACACCTCGGGGTCACGTCGACGCTCGCGTGGATCTTCTTCATCCTCTTCCTCCCCGGGATCGGCCCGCTCGCCTACTTCCTCCTCGCGAGCCCGCGGATCCGGACGACGCGGCGGCGGAAGCGGCTCGCAGGGGAGGCGGTCCGGACGGCGATCCGGCGGAACCTGGGGCGCGAGCCGCTCCCGGCCGAGATCGACCACTCCTCCCCGCTCGCCCGCTCCGTCCTCTACCTCGGCACGCGCCTGACGGGGCTCCCGCCCCGCGCCGGCAACCGCGTCGAGCTCCTCCTCGAGAACGAGGGGGCGTTCCGCTCGAAGGCGGCGCGACGCGCTCGGTCTGGGCCGAGTACTACATCGTCGAGGACGACGCGACCGGCCGGGCCTTCCTCGCCGACCTCGCGGAGCGGGCCCTCGCGGGGTGCGACGTGCGGCTCCTCTACGACGCCGTCGGCTCCTCGGACATCCCCTCCGAGGGGCTCGAGGCGCTCCGCGCGGCGGGGGGGCGGGCCGCCGCCTTCCTCCCGCTCAACCCGCTCCGGAGGCGCTGGTCGGCGCACCTGCGCAACCACCGCAAGCTCCTCGTCGTCGACGAGGAGATCGCGTTCACCGGCGGCATGAACGTCGGCGACGAGTACGCCCGCGGGAGCCGGCTCGCCGGCGGCTCGGGCGGAGCGCTCCGCAACCGCCCGTGGCGGGACGCCCACCTGCGGGTCGAGGGGCCGGCCGTCTTCGACCTCGCGACCGTCTTCGCGGAGGACTGGAGCTTCGCGACGGGGGAGCGGCTCGTCCCCGGGCGCATCCCGATGCCCACGGCGGGCGGCTCCGTCGTGGCCGTCCTCCCGAGCGGGCCCGACCAGTCGGCGAACGCGAACGCCCATGTCTACTTCTCGGCCCTCTCCGGCGCGCTCGAGCGCTGCTGGCTGACGACGCCGTACTTCGTTCCCGACGAGCCGACGGCGCGGGCCCTCGCGAACGCCGCCTTCCGCGGCATCGACGTGCGCGTCCTCGTCCCGGCCGAGAGCGACGTCCCGGTGGCCCGCGCGGCAGGCCAGTTCTTCTACGGCCCGCTGCTGCGCGCCGGGGTGCGCATCTTCGAGTACGTGCCCGCCGTCCTCCACGCCAAGACCGTCGTCGTCGACGCCTCCTGGGCGCTCGTCGGCTCGGCGAACTTCGACTTCCGCAGCTTCGCGCTCAACTTCGAGCTCGGCGCCGTCGTCTACGATCGCGCCTTCGCCGCGCTCCTCGAGGAGCGCTTCACCCGCGACCTCGCCGACTCCCGCGAGGTGACGCTCGCCGCCGTGGAGCGGCGCGGCTTCGCCGAACGGGCCCGGATCGGCCTGGCGCGCCTCCTCGCGCCGCTCCTCTGAGGGAACCCGCCGAATGAGACTTCGCCCCGTCCTCCTCTCCGCGCTCCTCCTCGCCGGGCTCCCGCTCGCCGGGGCCGACGTTCCGATCCACGGAATCCAGGGCGCGGGGGCGTCGAGTCCGCTCGTCGGGCAGTCCGTCACGACGACCGGCGTCGTGACCGCCCTGCGGCCGAACGGCTTCTACCTCCAGGCCCCCGACGGAGAGGCCGACGCCGACCCGGCGACCTCGGAGGGAGTCCTCGTCTTCACCTCCTCCGCGCCCCCCTCGGCCGCGGCCGTCGGGAACCGCGTCCGCGTGAGCGGCAGCGTCGTCGAGTACCGTCCCTCGGCCGACCCGGCGAGCCCGCCGCTCACGGAGATCGGCGGGAGCGTCACGGTCACGCTCCTCTCCTCCGGCAATCCTCTCCCCGCGCCGGTCCTCCTCACCTCCGCGGACCTTTCGCCCGCCGGCCCCGCCGACCGGCTGGAGAGGTACGAGGGGATGCGCGTCCGCGTCCCGGAGCTCCTCGTCGTCGCCCCGACCGGGGGCTCCGTCGACGAGGCGAACGCGACGGGGCGCTCGAACGGCGTCCTCGTCGGCGTCCTCCCCGGGACGCCGCGCCCCTTCCGCGAGGCGGGGGCGGACCCGCTGACGCCGCTCCCGGGGGACGCCGCGCCCCTTCCGCGAGGCGGGGGCGGACCCGCTGACGCCGCTCCCGGCCGGCAGCCCCTGCTGCGTCCCGCGGTTCGACGGGAATCCCGAGCGGCTCCGGGTCGACACCGACGGCCTCGCGGGCGTCGCCCCGCTCGACGTCGCGTCCGGAACGACGCTCCAGGACGTCGTCGGCCCGCTCGACTACGGCTTCCGCACGTACACCCTCCTCCCGGAGAGCCGGCCCGTCGCGACCGGCTCGCCCGCCGCGCGCGCCGTCCCCGCGCCGTCGTCCGACGAGCTGACGGTCGGCTCGCTGAACCTCCAGCGCTTCTTCGACGCCGAGGACGACGGGGAGGGGACGACGCTTACCTCGGCCGCCTTCTCGGCACGCCTCGCGAAGGCCTCCCTCGCGATCCGGACCCTCCTGCGCACCCCCGACGTCCTGGCCCTCGTCGAGATCGAGGACCTCCCGACCCTCCGCGCGCTCGCGGCGCGCCTCTCGGCCGACGCCCTCGCGGCCGGCGCTCCCGACCCGGCCTACCAGGCCTTCCTCGAGGGAGGGAACGACCCGGGCGGCATCGACGTCGGCTTCCTCGTCGCGTCGCGCGTCGCCGTCCTCTCCGTCGTCCAGGAGGGGAAGGGGGCGACCTACGCCGACCCGACGACCGGCAGCTCCGCGACGCTGAACGACCGGCCCCCTCTCGTTCTGACCGCCCGGTGGTCCGCGCCCGGCGGGACGGACCTCGTCTTCACCGTCGTCGCGAACCACCTCCGCTCCCTGAACGACTCCGAGCTCGACTCGACGACCGGCCGGCGCGTCCGGGCGAAGCGCCAGGCGCAGGCGGAATACCTCGCCGCGCTCCTCGCGCGCCTCCAGACGGAAGGGGGCGGCGCGCCGCTCCTCGCGGTCGGCGACTTCAACGCCTTCGAGGTGAGCGACGGCCTCGTCGACGTGATCGGCACCGTCCGCGGCGCCCCCGCCCCGGCAAGCGAGGTCGTCGTCAACCGAAGCGTCGACCTCGTCGACCCCGACCTCGTCGATCTCTGCGCCGTCGACGCCCTCGTGCCGCCCTCCGAGCGCTACTCCTACGTCTACGACGGCAACGCCCAGCTCCTCGACCACGCCCTGGCGTCGGCCGCGACGCTCCCGCTCGTCCGGGGAGTCGCCTTCGCGCGGCTCGGGGCGGACTTTCCCGAGTCGCTGCGGGGCGACGCCGCGCGCCCCGAGAGGCTCGCCGACCACGACGGCCTCGTCGTGAGGCTCGGCCTCTCCCCGCAGGAGGGGCGCTCGCCGGTGGTCCCCGTCCCGGACGGAGAGCCGGCCTCCCCGTTCCGGTCCCGGGCTCCCGAGACGATCCCGTGAGGCGGGACCCGGTCGCCGAGCTCGAGCAGGCGCGCCGGGCCCGCCCCGGAGCGCGGGTGGCCGAACGTGCGCTCGAGGCGGCAGGCGCGTTCGTCCCGCGCGACGCGACCGGGCTCGCGCGGCTCCACGACGCGGCGCTCTTCCTCCGCGCGTACCCCCAGTCGCCCCGCGTCCTCGACCTTGCCGACGCGCTCCTCGCGCACGTCGCCTCGCACGTCGAGCGCCTCGCCGACGAGGGGGCCGACCTCGCCCCGCTCGACGACCCGTCCGTCGCCGGGATCGCCGGCGTGCCGGTCGCGATGCCGTTCTCCCACGCCGCCGCCTCGTGGCTCGCGCGGCGCGACGCATCGGCCCTCCGCGTCGACTGGGACGCCGAGGACCTCCCCGACCGCCTCGCGGCGTTCCTCCCGCGCCTCGTCCCGTTCCTCGCGGAACAGGCGCGCGTCGACGCGAACGTCCCGTTCCGCGAGTACGTCGACGCCGCCCGCGGCGCGCGGCCCGACGCCGCGTGGCTCCTCGAGCGGCTCGCCGCGCTCCCCGTTCCCGATTCCGTCCGCGCCGAGCTCTGGGAGGCGCTCTCGCTCCAGCTCTCCTGGCGGCCGGGAGCCTCCGACTCGCGCGGCCTCGCGCGCGTCCCGTCGCCCGTCCCCTTCTGCTCCTCCGCGCCGCTCCTCTCGCGCCGCGACGTCTCCGTCGCGGCCGAGCTCGCCGCGCCGCCGCCCGCCGTCCGACTCTCGCGGAGCGACGGCTCCGCGCTCCTCGACGCGGCCCGCGCGGCGATGGCCGTTCGGTACCGCGAGCTCCCGGCCTTCTCCGCGGGCGACCCTTCGGCCGTCTTCCGCTTCGACGTCGGCCGCGGCGTCTCCATCTTCGTCACCGGCCTCGCCCGCGAGGCCCGCCTCCCGCTCCGCGCCGCGTTCGGGACGCTCTTCGCGCGCAACGGGGTCCTCGTCGGCTACGGCGACCTCCACGCCGCCCTCGGCCGCGCCGACGTCAGCTTCAACGTCTTCTACGCGTTCCGCGACGGCGAGTCGGCCTGGCTCTACGCGCGCCTCCTCGCGGTCTGCCGGGCGGTGACCTCCGCCGCGCAGCTCTCCGTCGACCCCTACCAGGTCGGCCTCGGCAACGAGGAGGCGATCGCCTCGGGCGCGTTCTGGTTCTACCGGAAGCTCGGCTTCCGCTCCGCGGAACCTTCGCTCGAACGCCTCGCCCGCCGCGAGGAGGCTCTCTCCGCGGCGTCCCCCGGCCGCCGGACTCCGCCCGCGACCCTCCGCCGCCTCGCCGCCGCCCCGCTTCTTCTCGACGTCCCGGGCGAGACCCCGCTCCTCCCCGACACGTTCCGCCTCGCCGACCTCGGCCGCGCCGCCGCGCGGCGCTTCGCGGCCTCCGGTCTCTCTGCCGACGCGTACGCCGCGCGCGCCGCACGCCGGGTGTCGCTCGCGCTCGGTCTCCCGCGCCTCGACGGCCCCGCCCGAGAGGCGCTGCTCGCCCTGGCGCCGGTCCTCACGCTCGTTCCCGGCCTCGCCGGTTGGCCTCGGGACGCGAAGGAGACTCTCGCCCGGCTCGTCCGGTCGAAGGCGGGCAGGGACGAGCTCCGCTGCGCGCGCCTCTCCGCGAAGCACCGCAGGCTTGCCGCGGACCTCGTTCCGGCCGCCGCAGCGACCCGCTGAAGAGGCTCGCTTCAGCCCGCGATCGGCTTGCCGTAGATCCGGTAGCGCTTGCAGACGGTCGCGCCGAGGCGCTCCATCTCGGCCCGCACCCGCACGTTCGTCTCGAGCTCCACGTGGCTGTCGAAGCTCGTGAAGCCGGCGGCGATCGCGGAGCGGATCACCGCGGCCAGGCCGAGGATGTCGGCGCCCTTGCCGCGATCCTCTGTCCGGATGCCGCCGAGCAGCAGGTCCAGCTGCTTCGAGGCTCGCGCCGCGCGGAGGACGTGGACGAAGCCGAGCGGGAAGAGCCGTCCGTTCGCCTTCCGGAGGCCCGGGTCGATGTTCGGCATCGCGACGAGGAAGCCGATCGGCGTCTCGCCCTTCATGCCCACCTTCACGAAGCGCGGGTCGAGCAGCGGCAGGTACTTCCGGGCGAGCGCCTCGATCTCGGCCTCGTCGAGAGGGACGTAGCCGTAGAGCTCCGCGTAGGTCTCGTTCATCAGGCGGATGATCGTGGCCGCCCAGGGGGCGAGCTCCTTCCGGCTCCGGAACTCCAGGATCCTGTACTCCGAGCGGGCGCCGACGCGGGCCGCGACCTTCTCGTAGAAGGGGGGGAGCGTCGGGCCGATCGGCGCCTTGTAGACGACGAAGTCGATCTCCTTCCCGAAGCCGCACGCCTCCACGAGGCGTCCGAGCCACGGGTGGTTCGCGCAGGTCGCGATCGTCGGCTCGTGCTCGAACCCCTCGATCCAGAGCCCTTCGGGGTCCTGGTCCGAGAAGCCCATCGGCCCGACGAGCCGCTCCATCCCGAGCCCCTTCGCCCACCGCTCCACCCACGAAAGGAGCGCCCGCGCGACGTCGGGGTCCTCCGGGCACTCGAGCCAGCCGAACCGCGCGACCCGGGTCCCTCGCGCCGCGACCTCCCGGCGGCTCACGATTCCGACCACCCGCCCGCACGGCCTCTCCCCGCGGAACGCGAGCGCGAACCTGGTGTCGCAGCTCGCGAGCGCCGGGTTCTTCCGCGGGTCGAGCATCGCCCGCTCCTCGGAGATCAGGGGCGGCACCCAGGCGGCGTGGCCCCGGTGAAGGTCGAACGGCAGCTTCACGAAGGCCCGCCGATCCCGCGCCGTGGCGACCTCCCGGACCGTCACGGCGTTCGTCATCCCCTCACCGTTCGCACGCGAAGCTCATCGACCAATCATAGGCGCGCTCCCGCCGGCCGGGGCCTCCCCTCACGCCCTACCTCGAGAAGTCGCCGGCCGACTCGGGCTGGTAGAGGATCGCCTCGACTCGCAGGCGGCGAGGGCCGCTCGGGACCACCCACTCGATCTCGTCGCCGACGCGATAGCCGAGCATGGCCGCGCCGATCGGGCGCATACGGGATTCGAACCCGTGTTACCGCCGTGCGGGGGGGTGCGGGGGGTCTCCCCCCGCCCTCAAGGTCAGCCCGGCTGCGCCGCCCTCTCACGGCGGTAACTGCCACTGTCGGAACTCGAGGGGTAGGCCCGGAAGTGGTAGCGCATACGGGATTCGAACCCGTGTTACCGCCGTGAGAGGGCGGCGTCCTGGACCCCTAGACGAATGCGCCGTTCCGGTCCCGCTCGCGGGGGCTCCCCGCGCGAGGACGGGCTTTTTACCATGCCTCTCGTCCGGCGGCAAGCCGGCCTCGGGGCGACCCGGGGCCGGCCCTCGAAGGCTTCAGTCGGCCTCGCGCACCCAGCGGACGATCTCGGGGAGCGTCGGCCTCTTGCCGTACATCAGGATCCCGACCCGGTAGACCCGGCCCGCGAACCAGGCGACGCCCCAGATCGTGAGGAGCAGGAGGACGATCGAGAGGGCGATCTCCCAGGCCGGCGGCGGCTGCACCGAGATCCGCATGAACATCAGGAGCGGCGAGGTGAAGGGGAAGAGCGAGAGGACCCTCGAGAACGTCCCGTCCGGCGTGTTGTACGCGAAGATCCAGGTCATCGCCGACAGGATGAGCATCATCCCGGGGATCATGACGAGCTGCTGCGCCTCCTGCTCGGAGTTGAACGGCGCGGCGAGAGCAGCGTAGAGCCCGGCGTAGAGGAAGTAGCCGAGGAGGAAAAAGACGACGAAGGCGACGAGCGTCCCGACGGGGACGCTCGGGAGCGAACCGCTCGCCAGGCCCGCGAACCCGACGATTCCGGGGAGCGTCAGGGTGAACGCGAACAGGGCCCAGACGGCGTACTGCGTCAGCCCCACGAGGCCGATGCCGACGACCTTCCCGAGCATCAGCTCCGTCGGCTTCACCGACGAGATGATGACCTCCACGATCCGGTTGCTCTTCTCCTCGAGGACGCCCCTCATGACCTGGGCGCCGTAGACGAAGATCGACATGTAGATCAGGAAGAAGAGGATCCCGGTGATCGCGAGGTTCGCGCCCTCGTTCTTCGCATCCTCGGGCGTCTCCTTCTCGGTCGCCTCGCGCGGATCGAGCTTCACGGTGAGCCGGGCCTTCTCGTAGACGGACGGGTCGACTCCCTGGTCCCTCAGCCGCTCCTTCGTCGCCGCGCGGCCGAGCGCCCGCTCGACCGACTCGCGGAGGAACATGTCGGCCTTCACCGATCGGGCGCGCCACTCGACCTTCCCGCTCGACAGGCCGTCCTCGGGGATGACGATGTAGGCCTTGATCTCCTTCTTCTGGACCTTCGCGTTCAGCTCCTTCCGCACCTCGGGGAGCGTCTCGGCCGTCGCGGGGACCGGGAGGAACGTGATCTTCGTCGGCATCCGCTTCGCCTTCTCCTCGGGCTTCGCCTCCGGGCCGGCCGGCTTCGCGTCGCCGTCCGTGTCGGAGACCGCCTTCTGCTCGAGGAGGAGCGGCTCGTAGAGACGGCCGGTCAGGTCGACGACGCCGATCTTCCCTTCCGGGATGAGCGTCGAGGAGAGGAGGACCTGGAGGAAGACGAACGCGAGGCCGAGCGCGGGGATGAGGATCGTCCCGATCCAGAAACCCTTCGTCTTGACCTGCTGGAGGTATTCGCGGCGGACGACGTGGAGGACCTTGCTCGTCATCGCCGCCTCCTACCGCAGCTCTTCCGTCGTGGGGGCTGCGAGGCCCGACTCCTCGACGGCCTTGATGAAGATCTTCTCGAGCTCCGGCTCCGGCTCCACCGGCGGCGGGAGAGGCACCCGGTCGCGGAAGGAATCCTTGACCTGCTTCACGGTCCCGTCGAGGAGCTTGTTCCCGCGGTAAATGAGGGCGATCCGGTCGCAGAGCTTCTCGGCCTGCTCCATGACGTGCGTGGAGAAGACGATCGTCTTCCCCTGCCTCTTGAAGTCGGCGAGGAAGTCCTTCACGAGGACGACGTTGATCGGGTCGAGCCCCGAGAACGGCTCGTCGAGGATGAGGATCTCCGGGTCGTGGACGATCGTCCCGAGGAACTGCACCTTCTGCTGCATCCCCTTCGAGAGCTCCTCGGTCTTCTTCTGGAGCCAGGGGCGGAGGTCCATCACGTCGATCCA
>JADHED010001724.1_pt1 | contig 17362 bp, 13 predicted proteins | sample 8952041 | NCBI WGS metagenome assembly JADHED01 (sample SAMN16124423, study PRJNA663239) | bioreactor sludge metagenome | isolation source: sludge (control) | place: India:Bengaluru | collected 2018-09-08
TGCTGGTGCGGCGCGGGCACCGGCTGCGCCTGGACATCTCCAGCAGCAACTTCCCGCGCTTCGACGTGAACCCGAACACCGGCGAGCCGCTCAACGCGCACCGCCGCTGGACCGTCGCGGAGAACACGGTCCACCACGACGCGGCGCGGCCGACGCACATCGTGCTGCCGGTCATCCCGGCAGCGGCCAGCGTGCCCGCGGGGCGGTGACGGAGGACTGGCGCGACGCGCGGCGTGCGCCGAGGCGTGCTGGAGGCGCCACGGAGGGAACGCCTGGCCACGTGGGGTGGCGGGGACCGGGGCACGGCAGCCGCGCGGGTCCATCGCACGCTCGACGGCGGGCGCACGTGGGTCGGCGAGGCGCTGCCGATTGGCGAAGCCTCCGTGGTGCACGTGCGGGTGCGAGGACGGGGCGGCGCGCGCGCCGTCGCCCTCGTTCGCCTGGTGTCCTCCTCGATCGCAACGGGTGAGGTATCATCGCCCCCCTCGCCCCCAGTCCGCGGGGAGGTCCAGCGTGGTGGCGTCGGTGACGCCTTTCGCCAGCGTGTCCGGGCGCGCGACGCGGCACGCGAGCCGATTCGTCGACGGCGGGCAGGCACAGCGGTCCTGACACCCGGCGGCGTGCTGGGCCGCCGGCGAGTCGAGCGGCAACGGCGCGGGGCGTCGCCCATCCTGGAGGCCTCCTCGCCGCCACGGGTGGACGGGAAGAGGTCTGCGGGGCATGCCGATGGGGAAGGTGGCGGTGGACCGGCTGTGGGCCCTGTTGCAGCTGTCACCGGCGGGCTTGGTGGTGGGGACCGTCTTCGTCGCGGCGTCGCTCACGCCCAGCCTGCTCCCGCGGTCGTTCGTCTTCCAGGGAATCGTGTCGGGACTGTCGCTGGCGCTTGGCTACGGGGTGGGCACCGCGGGCCGATGGGCCTGGTCGTTTCTCGAGCTGCCCGTGCCGCGTCCGGCGGTCGCACGCCCGCTGGTCCGAACGCTCGGCGCGCTGTCGGCGGTGGTGGCGTGGCTCGTCCTCTGGGGGGCGTCCGGGCGGCAGAACTCGGTGCGCGCCCTGATGGGGCTGGGCGAGGTCGGCAGCATCCACCCCCTGCGCGTCGCGCTCATCGCCGGCATCGTGTTCGGCGTGCTGCTGCTGCTGGCGCGGCTGTTCCGCCGAACGCTCCGGAGCCTGTCCGACTGGTTCGACCGGTTCGTTCCACGACGCGTGTCCTACGTGTTGGGGGCGATCGCCACGCTCGCCCTGTTCTGGGGGGTCCTGGACAAGGTCTTGCTCACGTGGGCGCTGCGCCTGGCCGATGGCGTGTCGCAACAGGTCGACGCGACGATCGCCCCGGACATGGAGCGCCCGCTCGATCCGCGTCGCGCGGGCAGTGCCGCCTCGCTCATCGACTGGCAGGACCTCGGCCAGGCAGGACGCGCCTACGTGTCGTCGGGACCGACGGCGAGCGACCTGGCGGCCTTCGCCGGCACGAAGGCGCCCATCCGCGTATACGTCGGGCTGAACGCCGCCGACACGCCCGAGGCGCGCGCCGACCTCGCGCTGCGCGAGCTCGAGCGGGTGGGCGGGTTCGACCGCGCGGTGCTGCTGCTCGTGACCCCGACGGGCACGGGGTGGATGGACCCGGCCGCGCTCGACACCGTTGAGTACTTGCAGCGGGGCGACATCGCCACCGTGGCGATGCAGTACTCCTACCTGCCCAGTGTGCTGGCGCTGCCGACCGACGGCGCCTATGGGGCCGAAAGCGCCCGCGCGCTGTTCCGCGCCGTCTACGGCCGCTGGACCAGCCTGCCCAGGGACGCGCGACCAGCGTTGTACCTCCACGGCGTCAGCCTCGGCGCCCTCAACTCCGACCTCTCGTTCGACCTGCACGACGTCATCGCCGATCCGTTCCACGGCGCCCTGTGGACCGGGCCGCCGTTTCGCGGGGAGCATTGGCGGGCGGTGGTGGCCAGCCGGCACCCGGCGTCGCCAGTGTGGCGCCCGCGATTCCGCGATGGCGCGGTCGTGCGGGTGATGAACCAGGAGGGCGGGCTCGAGCACGGCGAGGCCGCCTGGGGGCCGTTCCGCATCGCCTACCTGGTGTACGGGAGCGACCCGATGACGTTCTTCTCCATCGACTCGCTCTACCGCGAGCCGGCCTGGATGCGCGCGCCACGGGCATTCGACGTGTCGCCGTCGCTCCGCTGGTTCCCGGTCGTGACCACCGTGCAACTGCTGGCCGACATGGCCGTGGCCAACACGACCCCTCCCGGGTACGGCCACACCTTCGCCGCCGAGCACTACATCGACGCCTGGCTGGCGCTGACGGAGCCGGCGGGCTGGGCCGCGCAGGACGTCGCGCGTTTGAAGGCACGGTTCGGCCCTGGGCGCCGAACGCCGCAATGACGCCGCGCACCCGGTGGCTGGCTGCCGTCGCGCTGCTGGTCGCGTCGGTGGCCTCGGCGCAGCCGGCGCCGGACCTGCGCGACGTCGGGCGCGCCGGAGACGGGACGGCCTGGGTCGTCGTGGCCGGCCGCCTCTTGCGCAGCGTGGACCAGGGGCGCGCCTGGCAGGACGTGACGCCGCCGGGGGCGTCCGGGGCGCCTGGCCTGCACGCGCACTTCTCGAGTGCCGCCGAGGCGTGGGTGGCCACGTGGGGTGACGGGGACCGGGGCACGGCAGCCGCGCGGGTCCATCGCACGCTCGACGGCGGGCGCCGAGGACGGGGCGGCGCGCGCGCCGTCGCCCTCGTTCGCCTGGTGTCCTCCTCGAACTTCAGCTACGGGCACCTGTTCCGCACCGATGACGGGGGCGGCACCTGGGAGGCGCTGCCTCCACCCCCGGTGGCGGGCGACGTGTGGTTGCAGGCCGACGGGACGATCTGGCTGGCCGGCGGGCCGTCGGGCGGAGGGGTGTTCGAGTCGCGCGACGGGGGGCGGTCGTGGTCGTCGCACGGCGAGGCGATCGGGGCGCTCGCGGGCGATGGTGACGCGCTCGTCTCGACGCCCGCGACTGGGGAGCGGGGCGACGCCCTCCTCACCGTGGCGGTGACGCGGGAGGGCCACGCGGAATCGGTAATCGTCGGGCGCGACGCCGCATCCGCGCCGTGGCGCGTTCGTGCGAGGCGCCGCGTCGTGCGCGAGCCGCGCCCCGCGCGCGCCGCCGCTGCGGACGACGAGCTGTCGCGCGCGGTGCGCGACCTGCTGGCCGGCGTGCCGCGCGCCACGGCCCTCGTCGGCCGCGCCCTCCCCCTGACGACCGACGTGGTGGCCGACCGGGTCGTCGTCGCCGAGTCGGGCGAGGCCTGGATCCTCGCGCGGTGGGGCCGGTGCGGGGAGGCCAAGCGCGCGTGCGAGCAGGGGGGCCGCCTGTTCGTCACCGCCGACGGCGGCGAGACGCTGCGGGACGTGACGCCCGCCGTCGGGGCCGCGGTTGGCGGAGGGCCGACGGCGAGTGCGCCGCGCGACGTCGCGCTGAGCCAGAACAAGGGGTTCGACAAGTGCACGGCGGCGCGCCCGGCCGACCTGCAGGTGTGGTGGCAGGAGAGTCCGTACCGCGACGTCAACGTCTACATCGGCGGCATCAGCCGCGCCTGCTCGCAGCCGCAGCTCAGCCCCGCCTGGGTGCAGGAGGTCTTCGCGCAGGGCTGGCGGCTGATCCCCACCTGGGTGGGTTACCAGGCACCCTGCACGAGCTGCACGACCTGCCGTCACCGGTTCTCGCGCGACGCGGCCGAGGCCGAGGCCGAGGGCGTGCGCGAGGCCGACCGCGCCGGCGACACCGCCGCGTCGCTCGGCCTGGGGGCGCGGACGGTGATCTACGTCGACCTCGAGGCCTACAACTCCACCGACCTGGAGTGTCGCGCGGCGGCGAGTGCGTTCGTGTCGGGCTGGAGCCGCCGGATGCGCGAGCGCGGCCACGTCGCCGGCGTGTACGGGTCGGCGACCAATGCGTCGCAGGACTGGACCCACGTCGCGCACCGCCCCGATGCCGTGTGGATCGCCAAGTGGGACCTGCGGGAGACGGTGTGGGGACTCACCCCGCTGAGCGACGCCGAGTGGAGCGATCGCCAGCGCATCCACCAGTACCGCGGCGGGCACGACGAGGTGTGGGGCGGCATCACGTTCAACATCGACAACGACATCGAGGACGGCCCCGTGGCCGCCCCGGACGGCGCGGCCCTGCCCGACGCCGCGGGCCCTGACCTCGTCGTCGCCCGGCCGCGGTCAGGCGAGACGATCCAGGCGGCCTCGGTGGTCGTCGAGGGGACCGTGACCGACGCCGGCCGCGGCGATGCCGGGGTCGCCGAGGTGATCGTCAACGGCGTGCCGGCGGACGGTGGCCGCGCCGGCGGTCGCGACGTGGCCGCGTGGCGCCGCGAGGTCCCGCTCGCGCCCGGCGCCAACGTGATCACCGTGGTCGCGCGCGACGCCAGCGACGCGCGCAACGCCACCACGGTGTCCTTCGAGGTGCTGGCCGAGGGAGCGGGCCCGCCCGCGCCGCCCGCGCCGCCGCCACCGGAGGACGGGCCGCGCGTGCTGGCCGGCGGCCTGAGCGACCCGCGCGGGATGGCGATCGACGGCGGCGAGGTCTGGTGGATCGATGGCGCCGGTCGCCTTGGGCGCGTCGGTGTCGACGGCGACGGGCCGGCGCTCGTGCTCGAGGGCCTCGTGGCGCCATCGGCGATCGTCCTTGACGGTCCCGACGCGTTCGTGGCCGACGCGCGGGGCATCTGGCGCGTGCCGCGCTCGCCCGACGCCGCGGAGTCGGCGCAGTTGGTCGTCGGCGCGGAGTCTCCCGCCGGTGCCCTGGTGGTGGCTGGCGACACGTTGTTCTGGACCGAGGCCGCGCGCGGCCTGGTGCTGCGTGCCACACGTCGCGGCGACGACGTGCGGGTGGTCGCGGATGGCGCGACGGGTGCCGTCTCCCTGGCCCTCAGCGCCGGAGGGCTGTTCTGGGTCGAGCGGCCGTCGGGGCTGCTGCGCGCCGTGGGCGCTGATGGGGGCGACGCGCTGCGGCTCGCGTCCGGGGCCACGGCGCCCGCGCTCGTCGTCAGCGACACGCACGTCTACTTCGCGAGCGAGCCGTCGGAGGACGCGCCGGGGCGCCTGCTGCGCGTGGGCCGTGGCGGGGGTGACGCTGAGGTGCTGGTGGAGGGGGCGGGCCGTCCGTGGGCGGTGGACGTTGAGGGGCCGGCCCTGTGGTGGGCGGACGCGACGATGGGCGGCGCCATCTGGCGGGCGCGCGTGGATGGCAGCGCCGCCGAGCGCGTGGCCTCCGCCCTGGCCGAACCCTCGGCGGTGGACGCGAGGGATGGGCACGTGTTCTGGATCGAGCGGGCCGGTGGCGTCGAGGGCGCGGGCCGGATCGTCCGCGCGCCCGTGCCGGCGGCCAGCCAGCCGTAGCTGCACCGCGGCCGTGCGCTCCCGATCGCGTCGACGCCGGCCACATCGACGCCAGGGCGGCGTCCCCGCGGCAGCGGCGCCGCGGGGACGTGGTCGGGGCCTTCGTGTCAGGGCTTCCAGATCTTGCGGATGGACCCGCCCGGGCCCACCAGGTAGAGCGCGCCGTCCGGCCCGGTCTGGATGTCGGTGACGATGCCGAAGCCCGTGCCGAAGAGGATCTCCTCGCCCTCGGTCTCCCAGTCGTCGCGTGCGAGGTTGTCGGCCACCTTGTCCTTCAACCGCTCGTCGTCGAACTCGAACTTGTTCCGCCCGCCGTTGAGGCGGAACCGGTAGAGTTGGCCGGGATTGGTGGATCGGGCCACCGCTGACCCGACGATGAGGTCGCCGTCGTACTGGGCCCCGAGGCCGTCGCCATCGATGAAGCCGAGGCCGGCGGGCGGCACCACCTGTTTCCAGCTGAACTCCGGGTCGCGCAGGTGCGAGCCGGGGATGTCCACCATCGCCTGCTTCGCGCGGTTGGGCGCGTCGGCGATGCTCTCCGCCGGGAAGCGCAGTTGCTGCAGCCCGTTGGGACCGTTGGCCCCGATGCCCGCCGCCACTTCGATGGCCTTGTAGTCCTCGACGCGGTGCAGGGGGCCCATCAACTGCACCCAGCCGCCGTTGAAGCCGCGTTCCACGCGGTTGATCTCGTCGAAGGCCCGCCCGCCGTTCTCGGTGGTCCAGAGGTCGCCCCTCTTCGGGTCGAACGTCATGCCGAAGCTGTTGCGGACGCCGTAGGCGAAGACGCGCTGCAGGTTCGCGCCGACCTGCGCGCCGAGGGTGCCGCCGATGCGCCGCCCGATCTGCTGGCCCGGCACGTAGAACGGGTTGTCGCGCGGCGTGCTGCCGTCGTCGTTGAGGCGCAGGATCACGCCGGTGAGGTGCGCGTCGTCGGGCAGCGGCCCGCCGAACTCGTCGTCGGCGACCTGCCCGCTCGTGTTGGTGACGAGCCCGTCGAGGATGTTCTGCATCCAGCCGCGCCGGCCGTTGTCGCCGATGACGACGTAGAGCTTGCGGTCGGGGCCGAAGCGCAGCACGCCGCCGTTGTGGTTGCCGCGCAGCACCGGCAACGTCGGGTCGGCCACGTTGTTGCGGTCGTTCTGGAACGCGCGCAGGCGGATGATGTTGCGGTCGAAGGTGAGCGTGCTCCCGTTCCACACGAAGCGGTCGACGCGGTTGCCGAGCAGCGGCACGTTGGCCGCCACCGCCGTGTCGCCGCCGGCGGTGCTCTCGGTGTTGAAGAGATAGACCCAGGGCTTGGTGGGGAAGTCGGGGTGGAGCGCGATGCCCAGCAGGCCACGCTCGCTGTTGGAGTTCACGGTGAGATCGAGCACGGCGCCGGGCAGCACGACCCCGCCGGTGACGCGCCTGACCTGCCCCGAGGCCTTCTCGGTGACGAGGATGTCGTCGGGCCCGATGAAGGCCATCGCGATCGGCTGGTTGAGGCCGCTCGCCACCGTCGCCACGCTCAGGTCAGGATCCAGCAGGACCGGCTGGGCGACCGCCTGGGTGGGAGAGATGCACAGGACGCCCGCGAGGACGCCTGCTGAAGCGGTACGCACCACCAGGTTCACGATCCGAGTCGTCATGCCTGCCTCCAGAAGTGTGGCCGTCCGCGTGAAGCGGCGTGCCCAGCCTGTCGGGGAACCAGGCACCGCCAGTGCAAGCTGAGGACCAACTCGCGATCGACGGAAACCGCGGCGCATCCTGCACAGGGAATCGAGGGCTTACGCGGTGCGGAAGCCGTCTTTCGGAAATCGAAAGCGCGGGCGGGGCGGCCAAGGACGACGGCGGGCGTCGCGCTCCAGGCCTTCGACCAGACGCCGCGGGACCAGGGGACGCGCGTCCTGCGCAGGTCGTGCATCCCGTCCGGCGCATCCCGTCCGGCGCATTGACACCGGCCGGCGGGGGGCGTAAAGAGGAGGGGAGTCCTGCACGTCGGCGTGGAGCCGCTTCACGCCGGGCGCACTCCGGACGGGGCATGCCATGGCCTTTGGCAGTCTGCGCCGTCAGCCCTCCGTTCGCGCACGTCATTCCGACCGACCAGTCGTTGTGCCTGTCACCTGTCCCCGCCTCGGGGATCGTGGCGTGCTCACCCTGCCGGCGAACTTCCCGGATCACCAAGAAGGGGGTGGATCATGCCGCGTTTCCGGAGCATCGCAGCCATCTGGTGCGTCATCTTCGCGACGTCGACGACGGTGGGTGCGGGCGAGTGGGGACCCTCGCCTGGCGACTCCCGCACGGCGACGGCGGCTGGCGTCGCGTCGCGCGCGCCGCACGCGGACGCTCCGCCACGGGGCGCGCTGTCGTGGGACTCGCTCTCGAGCCTCCCGGCCGGCGTCAAGCTGCGCTTGCAACTGACCGATGGGTCCGAGGTCGTCGGGCGGCTCGTCTCGGTGCAGGAGGACGCGATCGTCCTCGACCGGAACAAGGTGCGCAAGGGCACCTTCAGCGCACCGGCCGGCTCGTCACTGCGGGATGCCGTGACGTTCCCGCGGTCGACGATCCAGTCGGTCGGGCGACACAAGGGGTGGCCGACGTGGGCGACGGTGGTGATCGTGGTGGTCGTCGTCTACGCGGTGGTTGGGGTGACGGTCCTGAGCAAGGTCGGCAAGTCCTGAGCGCGGGCATTCGTGAGGGCGACCGGGTCGTGGCCCGATCGCCCGCCGAGACGCAGTTCGCGTCGAACCACGGCGCGGTCACCACCACCGTCCGGTGGGCCACCGCGCTGGTTTGCGGGCGGGCCCGTCGTATGCCGGCGGAGACACACGCGCGCTACACACCCTTCGGCCTGGCCCCTGCCAGGCCCAGGAACACGAGCACCGCCCGACTGAGGCGTACGAGGTCCGCGTCTGCCAGCCGGCCGATGCGCGATTCGAGCTTCTCCCGCGGCACGGTCGTGACCTTGTCGACCATCAGGTGGCTTGGCTGGCGCAATCCGTTGCGGCTGGAAGGCTCGACCGCCAGGCGCATCAACGGTGCCTCCACGAGGTGCGTAGTGAAGGGACAGATGGTGACCGAGTTGGTCGCCGAGAAGGCATCGTCCTGCAGGACCACGGCGGGCCGGGGTTTGCCCGCGTGGTCGGGGCCCCCGGCCACGGTCCAGACCTCTCCCCGCTTCATCGGGGGGGCCACTCCGACACCGAGTCGACGAAGGCCTGGTCGTCGGCGTCGTTCTCACTCGTGCCCACGAGCCTGGACTGCCGGCGGGCCTCGCGCCTGAAGCTCGGCGCGTGGACGTCGGGCACCCAGATCTGTATCGGCCTCAGCCCGCGGCGTCGCAGCCGCTCCCGGTGGGCCCGTACCTTCTCACGCGAACCGGACGTCGTCTGCGGCATGTCAGGGCGATCCTGTAGTTACATGTAACCTACCACGAGACGCACGGTCAGGGGCAGGGTGGGTGGAGAAGGTGGCGGGCGGCAAGGGCGACATCGAGGTGAACTGCCACCAGCACGGCGCGGCCACCACCTCGTAGATGCAGATCAACCTGCAGGCCGCGGCCTGACAGGCAGCACGAGACGACGACGCGGCGGCCTGCGGGCACCCGTGTCGTCGACATCGAGCCGCTCGACGCCGGGGACGATGGGAGCCGCGAGCGCGTCGCTGACGCGACCGGGTGACCTGTCCTGTCACACCGCGGGGCTACCCTGCAGTCCTGGCGCAATCGCGCGCCGGACTCCTGCGAGGCGTGCCCATGTCCCTCACCGTCCGAGCCGACCGTTCCCTCATCCGCAGCGCGGGCGGGAGCGTCCGCCACGTGCTGGCGGAGGTCGCCGCGCCCGACGCGCCGTCGCGTACCGCGCGGCCGCCCGTCAACGTGTCTCTCGTGCTCGATCGCTCCGGCTCGATGGGGGCCGAGAAGATCGTCCTCGCGCGCCAGGCGGTCGAGCACGCCCTGCGGCTGCTGAAGCCGCAGGATCGCTTCTCGCTCGTCGTGTTCGACGATGAGGTCGAGGTGGTGGTCGCGGCGACGCCGGCGAGCGGGGAAGCGACGCGTCACGCGCTGCGGGCACTGGCCAAGGTGGACGCACGTGGTTCGACGAACCTCGCGGGCGGCTGGGCGGCCGGGTGCGAGCAGGTGGTGGCGCACCTCGGCGGCGAGACGATCGGCCGCTGCCTGCTGGTGACCGATGGGCAGGCGAACGTGGGGGAGCGCGAGCCCGACGCGCTGTCCCGGCTCGCCGCGGCGATGCGCCAGCGAGGCGTGGCCACGTCCACGTTCGGCATCGGCACGGACTTCGACGAGCGCACCTTGCAGCGCATCGCGGAAGGCGGGCAGGGGCACTTCTACTACGTGGCGACGCCGCGGGCGATTCCCGACCTGCTCACGAGCGAGCTGGGCGATTCGCTGGAGGTCGTCGCCCGTGATGCGGCGCTGGTGGTGCGCGTGCCTGCCGAGGTCGAGGTGGAGCCCGTCGGGCCGTTCCCCGTGGCCGCGGCGGGCCAGGTGGTGCGCGTGGAGCTGGGGGATCTCACCTCCGGCCAGGAGTTGCAGCTGGTGTTGCGGCTGAGGTTCGGGGGCGGTGCCGACGGCGAGACGCGCATCGTCACGTGTTCGCTCGCGGCGAAAGACGAGGCGCTGGGCGTGGTGGGGCGGGACGTCACCTGGACGTTCGCGGATCACGCCAGCAACGACCGCCAGGCCCGCGACCGCGTGGTCGACCGGGCCACGGCCCACGTGTATGCCGCGCTGGCCCGGCAGGAGGCCCTCGCGCTCAACCGTGACGGCCGATACGAGGACGCGCGGCGCGTGCTCGCGAAGGTGGCGGCGAAGATTGCCGCCTACGCGGGCCACGATGCGGAGTTACGGGAGATCGTGCGGAGCCTGCGCGAGGACCTCGAGGCGTTCGCGGCCCACATGGATGCCGTGCAGGCGAAGCAGCGCCACTTCGCGGCGTACTCCATCCAGCATTCGCGGATGGCGGACGGGAAGTCGCGGAAGCGGTGAGGGACGTACGCCCGGCGGCCTGCTGCTGGTCGCCGCCCTCCTGTTCACGCTCGCGGGTGTCGCCGGCCTGGCCCTGACGATCGCCACCGGGGGCCGCCGCCGGTGACGCGGCACGCTCCTGCCGTTGCTCAGTCGTCGCTGACGGCGGTCTCCTTCCCGCCCCGTTTCGCGACGGCAGCGACGGGGCTGACGGCGGTCATCGGCCGGCGCCGACCAGGCGCAGCGGCAGGGTCACCACGGCCCGGAGCAGGTTGAACACGCCTTCCACGGCCAGGCCGAGCAGCCTGAACGGGAGCAGCACCAGCCAGACGATCGGGTAGAGCACCAGGACCAGCAGCGCCAGGGGCCAGCACACCACGAGCAGCAGGAGCCACAACAGGAACTTGATCACCGCACGCCTCCGAGGCGGCCCGCTGGGCCGCACGCCGACACGATCGACGTGTCTGCGGCGGTGAAGGTTGCGGTGGGATGAAGCGCCGCGAGGCCGCGTGCGGCTATTTCGCCGTGTCTTGCGCCTATTGCCGGTAGAGCGCCTCGTCACCGGGGGCGCACGGATGGCCGTGTCGCCTGCCGGGCGGGTGCCCGCTCACGGAAGGAGGCCCGGCATGAAGAGGACATCGCTGTTGGCAGCCGCGCTGGCGGTGTTGTGCGCGCCGGAGTTGGCGCCGGTGTCGGCATCGGGGCCCGGCGCGTACGATCCCAACCAGGTGGGGCCGTACGCGGTCGGTCACACGTCGTTCGTCATCGAGGACGCCAGTCGGACGGCAATCTTCAATACGTTTCCGGGGCCGGTGCCGGTCGCCATCCCGAGGCCAATCCCCATTCACGTGTTCTACCCCGTCGACCCCGCCACGATCAGCGAGACCTCGCCGGAAGCGATGTATCCGCTGGACATGATCTACCGGCCGACGGACCCGAGGTTCATGACCACCTCGAGCGAGTGGGAGGCGCAGGGCATCGACCGCGCCTACCAGGCGCCCACGCCCTCGGCCAACGGGCCGTTCCCGCTGGTGGTCTTCTCGCCGGGGTGGGGCGGGGCCGCGTGGTCGGCCTGGTACGTGGGCACCAGGCTGGCCAGCCACGGCTTCGTCGTCGCCATCCTCTATCACTACGGAGACAGGATCTGGACGTACGAGCCGCCACGGGATCACCTTGGCGTGGCGTCGCTCAACCGCCCGCTCGACATGTCGTTCGCGCTCACGCACCTGCTGGCGAAGAGCGCAACCAACGGTGATCTGCTGGAGGGCGTGATCGATCCCGACAGGGTGGCCGCCTCGGGATGGTCGCTGGGAGGCTACGCGTCGATGACGCTGGCGGCCGGTGACGATCTCGTCTGCGACAAGGTCTATGGGCAGTCCACCGACGACCCGCCGGCGAGCACCTGTGTGCCTGCCGTGCCGGACCCGAGGATTCGAGCCATCGCCACGCTGGACGGCTCGACGCAGCTGCATTGGTTCCACGAGCTGGCGAGAATCGCGGTGCCCACCTTCGGCATCGGGCAGGAGTGGAGCTACCTGGGTGCGTCGATGCCCGGCTGGGAGTCGTGGCAGGCGCGGCTGCATTCCGCCAGCCAGGGGCACCCCGCCTACCGCGTGGACCTGACAGGCGCCTGGCACGTCACCTTCTCGAACGCGTGCGAAGCCCTGCCCATCCTGCTGGCGCACCAGATGGTGAACCCGGCGAACGCCGAGGCGATGCGCAAGGCCCGGTGCGGCGCGCCGCTGCCCACACCCGAAGCGCACCGCATCGTCACGAAGTACCTCGTGGCGTTCCTGAAGGACAACCTGGCGCGGGAACCTGGCTACCAGGACGTGCTGACGCCCGGCCATGCCCTCACCACCGAGCCGATGGCGGAGTTCTTCGTCACCGAGAAGCGGAACGCGCGGACGATCGACGCCGACTGGCCGGATGCCTTCGTCTACTTCGCGCACCAGCCGGGCAAGGCGACCGCCAGGGCGCAGAAGAACCCGGCGGCGTCGCTGCCGGTGGTCCACATGGGGTTCATCGGCCAGCCGTGAACGCAGGCGGCGCGAGGCCGCTGAACGTCAACCCGTGACGCCAGCATCTGCCACGGTCCCATCCAGCGGGCCGGGGCGGAGGCACCGCTCACCTCGCTCGGGCCACGAGGGCCTGACGGGCGGCCACGAGGGCCTGACGGGCGCCCACGAGGGCCTGATGGGCGGCCACGAGGGCTTGAAACGGGCGGCCACGAGGGCCTGATGGGCGGCCACAAGGGCCTGATGGGCGGCCACAAGGGCCTGATGGGCGGCCACGAGGGCCGCCCCTACGGGAGCCAATCGGACGGGTTGTCGAGGATGTACCGCCGGATGCGGGCGAGGTCGGAGGGATCGCGAACGACGTGATCGTGGTAATCGCGTTGCCAGAGCCGTTGGGTGAACGACGGCCAACCGGATTGGCGGACCCCACGGATGTACGCCACGGTGGTGATCGATTTGAACGCCCCCACGACCTCCCCCAACGTAGGGGCGGCCCTTGTGGCCGCCCACTCCGCCCGCGTGGCCGCCCCCGATCCGACCCGCGTGGCCGCCCCCGATCCGACCCGTGTGGCCGCCCCCGATCCGACCCGTGTGGCCGCCCCGGATTCGGTCCGTGTGGCCGCCCCCGATCCGACCCGTGTGGCCGCCCCCGATTCGGTCGGTGTGGTTGCCCCTGATTCGACCCGCGTGGTCGCCGCTGACTCCGCCCGTGCGGCCGCCCGCGCCCCCTCGCCCAGCACCAGGATCAGATGCACGTGATCCGGCATCACCACCGACGTGTCCACCCGGACGTGCGGGAATCTCCCCGGGAGCGAGGCCACGCCCTCGTCGATCATGCGACCCGCCCCGTTGGGTACGAACCGCCCATCCTCCACCGTGCCAAACAGGCGGCGGCGCTCGTGGGTGTCAACCGTGACGAAGTACGCGCCCGGCGACGAGTAGTCGTGACCCGGCAGGCGGTGGACCCGCCGCCGATGCCAAGGGGCCATCACCATGCTCCATGGTGGCATCGTCGCGCGGAACCTGTGCACGCCAGCCCACTCCCCCCTTGTGGCGGCCCACGACTCGGTCCGTGTTGACGTGACGTCGCGTTGCGGCCTCACCACCCGTTCGGGCAGAATCGAGCGGCCACGGCTCTCCGCGCGCGGGAGCGGGAGCGTCGCATCGGCCCCTCGAGGAGAACGATTCATGACGCAGCCACGCACCGGAGAACGCGTTGGCGGATCGAACTGGCGGCGCCGCGCTGTCGCCCCGGTCGTGCTCGCCTTCGTCGTCGCTGGCGGCGCCCAGTCACGCGTGGCAGTGCAGGCCGCGCAGCAGCCGGCCGCGGCCGGGCTGCCCAGCGAGGCGCCCGCGCAGCTCACGCCGACCCTCGACGGCTTCGACCACGAGCGCCGCGACGTGATGATCCCGATGCGCGACGGCGTGAGACTCCACACCGTCATCCTGGTGCCGAAGGGCGCGCGGCGCGCGCCGATTCTCCTGACGCGCACGCCCTACGGCGCGAACGCCCTCACCGCCAAGCTCGAGAGCGCCCACCTCGGATCGGTGCTGTCGGGGCCCGAGGGCGCGGGCGAGGCGCTGGCCAGCTACGACAACCCCACCGACGTCGTCGTGGACGGCGGCTACATCCGCGTGGTGCAGGACATCCGCGGCAAGTACGGATCGGAGGGCGACTACGTCATGAACCGGCCGCTGCGCGGGCCGCAGAACCCGACCGACGTGGACCACGCCACCGACACCTACGACACGATCGACTGGCTGGTGTCGCACGTCACCGAGAGCAACGGCAGGGTCGGTATCATCGGGACGTCGTACGACGGTTTCCTGCCGCTCATGGCGCTGGTTGACCCGCACCCGGCGCTGAAGGCGTCGGTGCCGATGAACCCGATGGTCGACGGCTGGATGGGCGACGACTGGTTCCACAACGGCGCGTTCCGCCAGCAGAACATGCCCTACATGTACGAGCAGGCGGGCACGCGCGCCAACGACGCGAAGTGGTGGTCCACGCACTTCGACGAGTACGACACCTACCTGCAGGCCGGATCGGCCGGTGAGCTTGGGCGGCGGCGTGGCCTCGAGCAGGTGGGCTTCTGGAGGAAGATCCTCGCGCATCCAACCTACGACGCGTTCTGGCGCGACCAGGCGGTCGACAAGATCCTCGCGCGCCTGCCGCTGCAGGTGCCGGTGCTGCTGGTGCACGGCCTGTGGGACCAGGAGGACATCTACGGCGACATCGCCGTCTACAAGGCCATCGAGCCCAAGGACGCGGCCAACGACAAGGTCTTCCTCGTGCTGGGCCCGTGGTACCACGGCCAGCAACTCGAGGACGGCAGCCGGCTCGGCGCGCTGAAGTTCGGCAGCGATACGGCGCTGTACTTCCGCCAGGAGGTGCTGAGGCCGTTCCTCGATCACTTCCTGAAGGACGACGCGCCGCCGATGGACGTGGCGCCGGTCACGGCGTTCGAGACCGGCACCAACCGGTGGCGACGGCTGCCCTCGTGGCCGGCCGGGTGCGCGAGTGGCTGCAGCGTCACCGCGACGCCGCTGTACCTCAACGCGGGCTTGAAGCTCGGTTTCACCGAACCGAAGGCCGGCAACGCGTCCTTCGAAGAGTACGTGTCGGATCCGGCGAAGCCCGTGCCGTTCCGCGCGCGCCCGATTCGGCCGACCGGCTACACCGACGCGCTGTCGTGGTGGCGCTGGCTCGTCGACGATCAGCGCGAGGCCTCGGGCCGTCCCGACGTCGTGTCGTTCGTGTCCGACGTGCTGACGGGGCCGATCAAGATCAGCGGCGAGCCGGTCGCGAACCTGGTCGCGTCCACCAGCGGCACGGACGCCGACTGGGTGGTGAAGCTGATCGACGTCTACCCGGACGAGGTGCCGGGGCAGGCGCACCTGGGCGGCTACCAATTGATGGTGTCGGCCGACATCTTCCGCGGCCGCTACCGCGAGAGCTTCGAGACGCCGAAGGCGATCGAGGCGGGGAAGCCGCTCGCGTACCGGTTCGCGCTGCCGACGGCGAACCACGTGTTCCTGCCGGGCCATCGCGTCATGGTGCAGATCCAGTCGAGCTGGTTCCCGCTCTACGACCGCAACCCGCAGACCTTCGTGCCGAGCATCTTCTGGGCGAAGCCCGGCGACTACCGGAAGGCCGTGCAGCGCATCTTCCACGCGCCCGGCCAGGCGAGCTTCGTCGAGCTGCCGCTGGTGAAGTGAGGCGCGGCGTGGCGCGGCCGGCGATCCGCGCATCGCGGCCTCAACAGTCCTGGCCCGGCACCCGTGTTGCTCTGCCCGAAGTGGCGCGGGTGACTTGCCGGGAATCCCAAGTGTCCGAATTGGCAGATTGGGGCCGTGTGGCTTCGGGGGCGGGCAATCTCAACGGCAATGGAGACGGTGCCCGGAAGCTCTCGGCGGGCCACCAACTGCGGCGTCATCGAAACAGCGGGTGAGCAGCCAGGCGCTGCATCCGCCGGGGCGACGCGAGCACGTGAGGAGACGCAGTGGCAGGCACACGAACCTTCAAGCTCATGGCTGCCGACGGCTCCTTCTACTCGAGTTCGTCGCCGGGCTCCCTGGGCGGATACGCGAGACGGAAGATCTTCGGCCGTCTCGACTGCCCGTCCGCGCGGGCGGCTCTTGCGAGGGGCGGCTATGTGAATCACCGTGTGTTCTTCGCCGACGAGGACACGGCGCGCGCCGCCGGGTATCGGCCTTGCGCCAAGTGCCTGCCCGAGAAGTACAGGGCGTGGAAGGCAGAGCATCCAGGTTGAGCCCTGAAGGGGGTGGCGGCCGGACAACGGGTTGCAGACCTCGTGTAAGTCTGTTTCCTCAATGCCAGGGAATCGACGGACGATGACAGATAGGCGGCTCTGGGAGATCAGCCGCGTTGAGTGGGTGCCGACGGCGTCGCTCTTGACGGGCCGCTTTCTGCGCCGGTGCGAGCGATCGCCGACCGTCCGTCACCCCGGGTGGCGTGACGGGGGGGAGAATCAGTGTGGCGGCAGGGCAGCCGGCAGCCGCCAGCCGGCAGTCCGCAGCCGTCCTGAGGGGCATTCGTGTGGCAGGAGGAGAGATCCTGAAGGGGCAAGGGGATCGCTCGAACGGCTGGGAGGCCGTGGCCGAACGGCTGATCGCCGAGCGCTCGCACATCGGTGCGGCCACGGTGCGGAAGTGGTGCCGCTCGTTGCCGGCGGGCTCGGCAGTCCTGGACCTCGGATGTGGTGCCGGCGTGCCGGTCGCCGGGGTCCTGACAGCCGAGGGCCACGACGTCTACGCGATTGATGCGTCCCCACGTGTGGTCGCGGCGTTCCGGCAGCGTTTCCCGGACGCCCACGTCGCCTGTGAGCCGGTCGAGGAGTCCCCCTTCTTCGGCAGGTGCTACGACGGGATCCTGGCCATCGGCCTGATGTTCCTGCTCCAACCAGATGTTCAGCGGGCGGTCATCAGTCGGGTTGCTGCGGCATTGAATCGCGGGGGACGGTTCCTGTTCACCGCGCCAACGCAAGCGGCGACCTGGGCAGATACGATGACTGGCTTGCAGTCGGTGTCCCTGGGGGATCGGGCCTATCGAGGCGCACTCTCAGACGCGGGTCTGATGGTCGTGGACGAGTACTTCGACGAAGGCGAGAACCACTACTACGACGTCGTCGGCGCATGAGTCGAGTGCAGTCGCGCTCGCCCCGCTCGGATCCAACGCCAAGGTGGAGCCCCAGCTCCAACTTTCCGGGTCCGTCGCCCACACGTCGCGGGGGCACGGCGGCCGCTGGCCTCGTAATTCGACGGAATCAGGCGGAAATTCGTCGAGCCTGCTCGGGCCGCCAACTTGGCACCGCGGTTGCTCTTGTGGAGGGCATCACCCAACGACGCGATGACGCGTCGAGGACAACTTCAGGAAGCGCAGCCGCCTCGGGCGGCAAGGACGAGGGAGACGACGATGGCTGAGAAGATGACGCGCGGTCAGGTGCAGGATCTGCTGGCGAAGTTCGCGA
>JADHED010001736.1_pt1 | contig 17346 bp, 12 predicted proteins | sample 8952041 | NCBI WGS metagenome assembly JADHED01 (sample SAMN16124423, study PRJNA663239) | bioreactor sludge metagenome | isolation source: sludge (control) | place: India:Bengaluru | collected 2018-09-08
ATCACGCCGTTCAACTTCCCGGCGATGGTGCCGATGTGGATGTACCCGATCGCGCTGGCCTGCGGGAACGCCTTCATCCTGAAGCCCTCCGAGAAGGACCCGTCGGCCTCGATGCTCTGCGCGCGCCTGCTGAAGGAGGCCGGCCTGCCCGACGGGCTCTTCACCGTGCTGCACGGCGACAAGGTGGCGGTGGACGCCATCCTGGCGCACCCTGGCATCGCGGCCGTCAGCTTCGTCGGCTCGACGCCCATCGCGCGCTACGTCTACGAGACGGGCACGCGGGCCGGCAAGCGCGTGCAGGCGCTCGGCGGCGCGAAGAACCACATGGTGGTGCTGCCGGACGCCGACCTCGACCTCGCGGCCGATTCGGCCGTCAGCGCCGGCTACGGGTCCACCGGCCAGCGCTGCATGGCGATCTCGGTGGTGGTGGCCGTGGGTGACGTGGGCGACCGGCTGGTGCCGCGCATCGCCGATCGCATCCGCAAGCTGAAGGTGGGCGCGGGGCTCGACGCGGGCGCCGAGATGGGCCCGCTCGTCACCCGCGAGGCCCGCGATCGCGTGGCCGGCTACGTGGAGGCGGGCACGAAGGAGGGCGCCGAGCTCGTGGAGGACGGGCGCACGGTGCGCGTCGAGGGCCACGACGACGGCTTCTTCATCGGGCCGTGCCTCTTCGACCGCGTCACCCCGGGCATGACGATCTACCGGGACGAGATCTTCGGGCCGGTGCTCGGGGTGGTGCGCGCCGCCACCTACGAGGAGGCGCTGAAGATGGTGAACGGCAGCCCGTACGCCAACGGCGTCGCCATCTTCACCAACGACGGCGGCGCGGCCCGCCGCTTCCAGCACGAGGTGCAGGTGGGCATGGTGGGGATCAACGTGCCCATCCCCGTGCCGATGGCCTACTACTCCTTCGGCGGGTGGAAGCAGTCGCTCTTCGGCGACAGCCACGTCCACGGCCGCGAGGGCATCCACTTCTACACGCGCGGGAAGGTGATCACCTCGCGGTGGCCCGACCCGCAGCACCGTGGCGTGAACCTCGGCTTCCCCCAGATGAAGTAGGGGGCCTCCCGCATCGTGCTCGTCGGGGGCCGGCCCCCCGGGGGCGCCCCGCACCCCGGTCCGGCGCCCCGTGGGAGGGGGGGGCCCCGACCCCCCCAGCCGCGGCCCCAATACCAAGGCCCGGGTCAAGCCCCCCCGCGGGGGCCCCCCCCCCGCGCCCGGGGGGCGCACCCCGCGGCCCCCCCCCCCCCCGGGGGGGGGCGCCCCGCGGGGGGGGGGGGGGGCGCGGCCCCGCGGCCCCCCCCCGGCTCACGGGTCGGGCGCCAGTTTCGAGGTGTGGGCCCAGAACCACCAGGCGGAGGCCGAATTCCCAGGTCGAGGTTCCTTGAGTCCACCCGGCTGAAGGGGCGTCAGATCAAGCCTCAGCCCCAGGCCCCAGGCCCCAGGCCCCAGGCCCCAAGCCCCAAGCCCTACCTCACCCACGCCGGCACGACGTCGAGCTCGATGCCGAACACCCAGGGCCCGAGCAGGAGCACCAGCCCGACGATCACCGGCACGAGCGCGACGTTCAGGAGGAAGCCGGCGCGCGCCATTTGCGGCAGCGTCACCGCGCCGCTGCCGAAGACGATGGCGTTGGGGGGCGTGCCGACGGGCAGCATGAAGGCGCAGTTCGAGGCCAGGGCCGCCGGGATCAGGAAGAGCAGCGGGTTCTGGCCGAGGCTGACGGCGGTGGCCGCGACGATGGGCAGGAAGGTGGCGGCCGTCGCCGTGTTGCTCGTCAGTTCCGTGAGCATCAGGATCAGGAACGTGACGAGGCAGAGGACCGCGAGGTCCGGGACGCCGCCGAGCCCGTCGGCGAGGCCGCCGAGGTAGCGCGACACGCCGTGCCGCTCGATCTGGCCGGCGAGGCTGAGGCCGCCGCCGAAGAGCAGCAGCACCTCCCACGGCAGCGTGCGGGTCGAGGCCCAGTCCATCAGGAACCGCCCGCGCCGCGCGTCCACCGGGATGAGGAACATCGCGACGGCGCCGGCGATGGCGATCGTGGTGTCGGACACCAGCGGCGCCGCGCGCGCGATCAGCGGCTGGAAGACCCACGCCAGCGCCGTGGCGGTGAACACGATCGCCACCGACAGTTCCGGCCGCGACAGCGGGCCGAGCCCGGCGCGCTCCCGCGCGATGAGCGCCGCCATGCCGGGCACCTCGACGTCCCCCAGCCTGAAGGAGACGCGCGTCAGCACGACGTAGACGATCGGCAGGGCCGCCAGCATCACCGGCACCCCCAGCAGCATCCACCGGCCGAAGCCCAGTTCCAGCTGGTAGGTGCTGCTCGCGTAGGCCGCCAGCAGGGCGTTCGGCGGCGTGCCGATGAGGGTGGCCATCCCGCCGGTGGTGGCGCCGTAGGCCACCGAGAGCATGAGCGCGGTGTCGAAGCCGCGCAGCGAGGCGCGCGCGCCGGCCTCGCGCGGCAGCAACAGCAGCACCGACGAGGCGATGGGCAGGATCATCATCGCCGTCGCCGTGTTGCTCACCCACATGCTGATGAGCGCCGACGACAGCAGGAAGCCCAGCACGATGCGCCGGGGCCGGGTGCCCATGGCGCCGATCAGCGCGATGGCGAGCCGGCGGTGCAGGTGCCAGCGTTGCATCGCGAGCGCGATGACGAAGCCGCCGAGGAACAGGTAGATGATCGGGTTCGCGTAGGGCGCGGCGGCCTCACGCACGTCGCCGAGGCCGAGCGCCGGGAACAGCAGCAGGGGCAGCAGCGCGGTGACGGGGATGGGCAGCGACTCGGTGATCCACAGCACGGCCATCAGCAGGGCGGCACCGGCCGTGCGCCAGCCCTCGGGGCTGAGGCCATCGGGCGCCGGCAGGATCAGCGTGGCGACGAGCGCCGCGGGCCCAAGCAGCCACCCGGACCACTGCCGCGCGCCGTAGGTGCCGTCCTCGGCGGGCTCGTCGGTGGGGTGATGGGGCGGCTCGGTTCCTGGCGCGTGTGGCATGCGCGACACACTACCCCCTGGCTGCCGCCCAGTCGAGCAGTTCCCTGTCGCGGATCGTATCGCGTGGTCGACGAACGGCGCCGCTCGCCTCCCGCGGTGGTAGATTCCCAGCCGTGACGTTCCAGAAGGCGGCGTGGGTGCTGGCCGTGTGCTGGCTCGTGCAGGGCGCCTCGACGGCGACGGCGCAGCAGCGGCCGTTGCAGACGCAGCTGCCCGAGGGGATCGGCGCGGGGCGGGGGATGGTGGACGTGGGCGCCGAGGTGATTGGCGACGTGGCGTTCCCCGCTTCGGGTCTGGGCGGCGACCTCGTGCGGGCCGCGGTCACCAGCGTCACCGTCGGCCTCGGCGCGATCGTCGATGTCCAGGTGCAGGCCAGCCTCGTCGAGCGGCTCGGCATCGACGAGCGCCGCGACGCGCCGCTCGCCGACGAACTGGTCGTCGAGGGCGCGGGCAGCGCGGGCGTGGGGGCCGTGATCGTCGCCACGAAGATCCGGCTGCTCCCGGAGGGCGCGCGCCGGCCCGCGCTCGGCGTGCGCTTCGCCACGCGCCTGCCGACCATGAGCGCGGAGGACGGCCTGGGCCTCGACACCACGGACGTCGCCCTGACGCTGCTCGCCGCCCGGCGCGCCGGGCCGTTTCGCCTGGCGGGCCACCTCGGCATGGCCATCCTCGCCTCGCCGCTGCGCGGCGACAGCCAGAACGACGTGCTGCTCTACGGCGCGGCCGCGCAGCGCGCGGTGGGGGCGCGGATGACGGTGGTGGCCGAAGCGCAGGGGCGGGTGAACGTCCGTCGTCGCGTGCCCGTGGGCACGGAGTCGTCCGGGCAGGCGCGCGCCGGCATCCGGTGGCGTGCGGCCGGGGGCGTGTTCGACGCGGCCGTCCTCGCCGGGCTCACGCCGCGTGACGGCCACATCGGGATCACCGCGGGCTACACCCGCGTTTTCGACGCCTTCCGCGTCCCGTGACCAGCGCCCTCTTCCCTACCCCCTATTTCCTATTTCCTATTTCCTATTTCCTATTTCCTATCTCCTATTTCCTATCTCCTATTTCCTATTTCCTATTTCCTGCCGTGGATACTTGATCCGCCGGTGGTGCGCGCCCACCAGCACCTGCACGAACGCCTCGCGGATCAGCGCCAGTTCCCTCATCGTCAGCGGGCACTCGTCGAGCTGGCCCTCGGCCTGGACCCGGTCGATGGTGCGCTGCGCCATCTCGCGCAGGCCTTCTTCCGTCGGGTCGTCCATGGCGCGGGCCGTGGCCTCCACCTGGTCGGCAATCATCAGGATGCCGGTCTCGCGCGAGCGCGGCCGCGGGCCCGGGTAGCGGAAGGCGGCCGGGTCCGCCGGGCCCTGCGCTTCGGCGCGCGCGAGGAAGTAGCGCACCAGGCTGGTGCCGTGGTGCTCGCGAACGAAGTCGGCGATGCGCTCGCCGACGCCGTGCTCCTCGACGAGCCGCACGCCCGCGTCGACGTGGCCGATGATCAGCCGTGCGCTCTCGGCCGGGGCGAGCGTGTCGTGCGGGTTGGCGCCGTGCTGGTTCTCCACGAACAGCTCGGGCCGTTCCGTCTTGCCGACGTCGTGGTAGAGGGCGCCCACGCGCGCGAGCAGGCCGTCGGCGTCCACCGCCTGGGCGGCCGCGTCGGCCAGCAGGCCGATCGTCACCGAGTGCTGGAACGTGCCGGGCGTCGTCTCGGTCAATCGCCGCAGCAGCGGGTGCTCGTAGTTCATCAACTCGACCAGCCGGATCCGCGTCATGTGGCCGAAGAGCCACTCGAAGAGCGGGCCCACGGCGAGCAGCGTCAGCCCGGACAACGCGCACCCGGCCAGGGCGCCCGCCACCGTCCACGCCACCGTGCCGGCCGAGGCCTCGCCGGTGAGCAGCGCCAGGCAGGCCGCGACCGGCGCGAGCGCCACGCCGGCGAGCAGGCCGGCGCGCACCACGCACTGGCGCCGGCTGCACTCGGCGGCCAGGTGTCCCGCGACCAGGCCCGCCACCAGCTGGTAGACGACGAAGAGCAGGTCGATCTGCCAGAGCAGGCCGAGGCAGATCGACTGCACGGCGAGGTAGGTGACGGCCGAGGCGTAGGGCAGCACGACGCGTGCGTGCATGAAGGTGGCCGCCGCGGGGAACATCAGCACCAGCGCCGCCTCGGGCAGCGCCGGATAGCGCTCGGCGAGGCTCGCCAGCGACTCGATCCAGACCCGGAACGCGACCGCCGTGCCGCCGAGGCTCGTCACCGCGTACGGGAAGTGGCGCGTCTCGAGCGCGAACCGCAGGTGGTCGCGATCGACCACGACGAAGGCCAGCAGCAGCAGGGCGAACAGCACGCCGCCGCGGCCCAGCAGGCGCTGCCAGGTGGTGCGATCGAGCCGCTGGCTGGCGATGGCGTCGAGCACCAGCAGGGCCTGGCGTGTCACCGGCTGGCCCTCGCCGACGATCAACTGGTTGCGGCGGAAGGTGAGCGACACGGGCAGCACCGAGGCGGCCGCGGCGTCGCGGCGCGCCGCCGTGGCGGCCACGTCGGGCAGCGCGTTGGGGCGGACCCAGCGCACCGCGATCGGCGTGAGCCAGCGCGCGAGTGCCTGGGTGGGCAGGGTCCGGCCGGCCGCCTCCACCGCGAGGCGTGCCGCGCCCACGTCGCGCAGCGCGTCCACGTCGTCGAGACGGGTTTCGCTGCCGCTCGCCGCTTCCACGAGGACGACCGCGAGCGGGCGCGTCGCCCCGTCCGCCAGGCGCTGCAGGCCGGCGACGTCGGGCACCACGGGCGAGGCGTAGGCCGCGGCGACCAGCGTCCCGAAGGCGTCGACGGCCGAGGGCGCGCCGCCGGGCTCCCGCAGGGCGGTGCGCACGTCCTGGGGAAGCGCCTCGCCGAGCGCACGCTCCGCCTCCGCGAGGGCGGCCTCCAGGTCGCGCTCGAGCGCCCGCCGCCGTTCCACCCGGGCCTGGGCCGCCGCGCGGGCGGCGCGGGTGCGCGGCGTGGGGGTCGGTTCGGCGCGGAGGGCCGACAGCTCCCGCGCGAGCGGGCCGATCGGGGCGAGCGCCTCGCGGAATCGCGCCAGCACGGCCGCAGGGACGCCCGGGTCGAAGGTGGCCACGACCGGCGCGCGGCGCGCGGCCTCGCCGCGTTGCTGCCGCGTCGCCTCCTCGTCGGTCACCGAGATGTCGAAGGGCGCACGGATGGCGTGGGGCGCGAACTCGCCCGCCGCGTAGCGGCCGAGCGGGCGCGTCACGTGAGGGGCGCCGAGCAGGGCGAGGCCCACCGCCACGAGCAGCAGCAGGAGGACACGAAGCGCCCGGGCGGGCGTCAGTGCCTCGCGCCAGCTCGCCGTGTGGATCAGCCCGGCCCCGGTCGTCTCGTTGCGCGGCGGGAGGGGGGCGGTCACGACGCTAGAAGATGCCCCTAAGCGGCCGTTTGTTTCCCGCGGGCCGCCGCGCGCTCAGCGGGAGCGCGCGGCGCGGGGTGCGTTGCGACGGGATCGAGCGCCGGCGGGGCACGAGGCGCCCGACCCGGCTCAGCCCGTGATGCGCAGCGTGGCCCGGTACTCCTCGGGCGCGATCGGGCGTGCGCTGAACGGGAAGGGCGAGAGCTGGGTCAGCGACACCGTGAACCGGCCGTAGGTGGCGGGCCGGCTGCCCGCCGTCTGCAGTTCGATGCGCTGGGTGGACCCGCCGTCCAGCGACACCTCGAACACGACCGTGGCGCTGCCGCCGAGGATGCACACGGCGTCGGCCGGACACCGGGAGTCGCCGGTGACGCCCACGAAGCGTACCGTCAGCGACGTGCCGGCGACGGCGGACGTCTGGCCGGGGGCCAGCGTGAGGACCACGTCGACGGGGCGATCCGGTTCCGACGGCGATTCGGTGCAGGCGGGCACGAGCGCCCCGAGGGCCAGGCACCCGAGGAGCGCGAGCACGGGAACACGACGTCCAAGAACACGCATGCGGCCATTTTACGGCCAAGGCGGGCGCGTGGTTCCGGTCCGTGACGAACTGCGCCGCGGGTCGGAAAACCCGGGTCGGGTCCGATTCTCACGTACCCGAGACCCGGCTCGGAAGATGGACCCGACCTGACCCGGCCCCGGTTTCCCCCGGCTCGGAAAGCAGACCCGGGCCCGATCGTTCGAACTGCGCCGCGCGGGGCCCCGAGGCCGAGGAACGATGGCCGAGTCAGGCCCGTGCCCGCGGGCGCGCGACGAAGCGGCGCATGCTGCCAGAGGCGCGGCGGGTGCTGGCGTCGATGTCGAATCCCGCGCGCCGCACCTCGGCTTCGGTGTCCCGGTTGGGATGGCAACCGCCGGTGACCCAGGTCCAGGCCGGCTGGGTGAGATCCTGCAGCGTCGCCTGCCAGGCAACCGGCGAGCGGACGTGCTCGAGCATGCGCAGCACGCCCCCAGGCTCCAGCACGCGGCGCACCTCGGCCAGGCCCGCCGGCACGTCGTCCACGCTGCAGAAGACCAGGCCCGTGGTCACCGTGTCGAACACGCCGTCGCGGAAGGGCAGCGCTTCGGCCCGCGCCTGCACGAGCCAGGCGCCGCGGGCGCGCGACTTCGCCTTGCGCAGGGTGTGGATGCACGGGTCCACGCCGACGGCCGCTGTCGCGCCGCCGAGCCGCTCGAGGTTGCGGCCAGTGCCGCAGCCGAGGTCGAGGACGCGGCCCCTGACTCCCGCCACCAGCCACTGGCGCCACGCGCGCAGGCCGGTGGCTTCGAGCACCGCCATGCCCGCGTCGTAGAGCCAGGGAACCTGTTCGATGCCGCGCACGAGGATCGTTCCGGAAGCGCGTCATTGTCGCACGGCGTTCCGGCGGGCATACTGGCCTCGCCCGCGTCCGCTCGCCATGCGCCTCGTCGTCGCCCGACTCCTCTCGATCGCCGGTCACCCGGCGCTCGTCGTCCCCCTCGCCTCGATGGCCCTCACCTCGTCGCACGGCGCGTCGGCGCGCGAGCTCGGCTACGTGGCCGCCTGCGCCTGGGGCGTCGCCGTGGCGGTGATGGCCTTCTCCTGGGGGCAGGTACGGCGCGGCCGCTGGGCACACGTGGACGCCAGCGTGCGCGGCGAGCGGCGTTCGCTGAACCGCGTCCTGCTGCTGTTGTTCGTCGCCGCGGCGATCGTCGCCGCGTTCCTGCTGGGAGACCGGCGTCCCGCCATGGTCTTCGCCCTCTCCGCCGGCATCGTCGCCTTCGCCATGCTCCTGGCCGGGCGGCTCAAGACATCGCTGCACGTCGCGTTCGCCGCGTTCGCCGCGGCCCTTGGCTGGCCCGCGGCCGCGTGGGTCGCCTGCGGGCTCGCGGGCACCGCCGCCATCGCGTGGTCCAGGCTGGCGCTCGGCCGGCACACGCGCGCCGAGGTGATCGTCGGCGCCGTGGTCGGCGCCATGGCGGGCTTGGCCTGGCTGGCCGTCCCGTGACGGGGGACGACGCGACGGCGGCCCGTCGCGGGCGCTGCGCCCGTTCGTGTCGCCTCGCACCTCGCCTGGACCGGGTCCTCTGCCCGACCTCCAAGACGACCGCCAGCCGGAGGCGGGCAAAGCACGCAATCAGGCTGGCGAGACCCGCTCGACGGCCTGGGGCAGGGGACTAGTCCTGCTCCGGATCCGCCCGTTCCACCTGCGGCTCCACCCGCACCTGCACCTTCTCCCGCACCGCATTGGTGACGATGCAGTAGGCGTCGGCGCGCACGGCGAGCTCGTGCGCCTGCGCGAGCTGCGTGTCGGTGGCGCTCGCGGCGAGCGTGATCCGGGGCCGCAGTGTCAGCCTCGCGAAGGTGAAGGTGGCGCCGTTCTGGTCCACCTCGCCCTCGGCCGTGGTCGCAATGCCCACGACGGGCAGCTTCCGGTGGTCGGCGATGATGCCGAGCGTGATCGAGTAGCAGCTCGCCAGCGCCGACGTGAGCAGTTCCTCGGGGTTCGTGCGGGCGGCCTCGGCGCCGCCGAACTCCGGCGGGACCGAGAGCGGCACGGCGACGCCGGTGCGACCGGTGGTGAGTTCGCCGTGGCCGGCGCGACCGCCGCGCCAGTGGACGGTGACGGGATAGCGATGCGTGAGGGTGGCCATGTCTGACGTGTCAGACGCCCCGGCGCGGCACTTCGTCGCGAAGCCGCCGATCGTGCGCCGCCGCGGCCCATGAACGGCTCAGCTGGACCACGTACCGGCCGGCGCGCCATGCAGCCTGAACGCGGGGTCACGACCGGAGCACCGGCGCGGGATGGCCGGCTCGAGCCTGCCGCCCGTGCCGGCGACCTCCCCGGGCCGCATCCCTGTCGAGGCGGCTGCCGCGGGCCGACTCACACGATTGCGGTCCAGGCCGATAGCTGGGGTGGATGGGACTGCGCCTCGCACGGCGAACGGCGACCCGTGTGCTGCTGGCGGCCTGGGCGGTCGCGACGGCGGCCGTGCCTCCGGCGGCCGCGCTCGATCCCGACCGGGCGCTCACGCAGTACCTGTCCGAGCAGTGGACGAGCCGTCACGGCCTGCCGAGCAACACGGTGCAGGCAATCGCGCAGACGCCCGACGGCTTCCTCTGGGTGGGCACCCAGACGGGCCTGGCCCGGTTCGACGGCGCCCGCTTCGTCGAGGTCGCGCCCGCCGCGGTTCGTGGCCTGAAGGGCGCGAGCGTGCTCGCCCTGTTCGTCGCCCGTGACGGGGCCCTGTGGGTCGGCACCGGCACGGGTCTCGTCGTGCGCGTCGCGGGCCAGCGGGCCGACGTGGTGCCTGCGGCAGACCCCGCCATCGCGCCCACGCGCGTCCGGGCCATCGTCGAGGACGCGTCGGGGGGCGTCTGGGTGGGCGCCTGGGAAGGCCTCTATCGCGTGCGCGGCGGCCTGCTGCACTTGGTGGCGGCCGACACCTGGGGCGTGCACCACCTGGCCGTGGACGCCGGCGGTGTCGTGTGGGGCGGCGCCCGCAACGGCCTGGTCCGCGTGGACGGCAGCGACGTGCGCGTGCTCGACGATGGGGATGGGTTGCCGCGCACGGCGATCCACGGCCTGCAGCCGGCGCGCGGCGGTGGGCTGTGGGTGGGTGTCACCGGCCTGCTGCTGCGTGAGCGCGGCGGCCGCTTCGAGCAGGCCCCCGTCTCCTCGCCCGTGCCCGGGCCGTCGATCCGCGCCCTGCTCGAGGATCGCGACGGCAACGTCTGGGTGGGTGGCTGGGGCGGCCTGGGCCGTTACCGGCAAGGGCGCTTCGAGCCCATGCCGCGGCGTCCCGGGCTGATGGACCAGGTGGTGGTCGCCCTGTTCGAGGACCGTGACGGCAGCCTGTGGATCGGCACGCGCGGCGGCGGCCTCACCCGGTTTCGCGACCCGGCGGTCGTCACCCACAGCCTCGACGAAGGCTTGACGCTGTCGGACGTACAGGGCGTCCTCGCCGATCGTCGCGGGCGCGTGTGGGTGGGGGCTGGCGCCTTCGGCGTCGACCGCCTGGACGGCGGGCGATGGGAACACCTCGGGCACACGCCGCTCGGCCAGCGGCAGCTCTTCTCGATCGCCGAGGACGAGGAGGGGCGCGTGTGGTTCGCGCTCGAGGACGGCCTGGTGGTGCTCGACGGCGAACGCTACCTCGACGTGGCGCTCCCGGGCCGGCCGCGCGACGGCGCCGTGCAGTCGGTCGTCGCGGCGCGTGGTGGCGGGGTGTGGATCGCCTCCGCCGGGAAGCTGTTCCGCGCGCACGGGCGACAGGCCCGACCGGTGCCGCTCGACACGGGCGAGGCCGGTGCGGTGGACCTGATCTTCGGGGAAGCCGCCGACGGTACCCTGCGCTACGGATCGAATCACGGGCTCGCGCTGGCCCGCGACGGCCGGGCTCGCCTGGCCTGGCGATCCGACACCGAGGACCATCGCCCCGTGGCCCTCGCCGAGACGGCCGACGGTGCGCTGTGGCTCGGCACGCGCGGCAAGGGACTGGTGCGGCTGCACGCCGGCCAGGTCACCACGTTCGGCCGGGCGGCCGGGTTGCCCAACGACTACGTCGGCGAGGTGCTCACCGGCCAGGATGGCGCCCTCTGGGTCGCCACGCACTTCGGCATCGCGCGCGTCCCGGACCCCGTCGCGCAGGCGGGTCCCTGGCTCCAGGGCGTCACCGTGCTGGGGCTGGAGGAGGGCATGCGCAGCAACTACTCCGACGACACGGCGCAGCCGGTAGGGGCCGTCGCCCCGGACGGGCGGATCTGGATCGTCACGACGAACGGCGTCGTCGTGGTGGACCCGCGCCGGCTGCCGCAGGCCGCCGCGCCCCCGGCCGCCGTGGTCGAGCGCCTGGTGATTGACGGGCGCGCGGTTGCGTCGGGCGGGTCGGCCCCACCGGGTGAGGGCACGGTGGAGGCGGAGTTCACCGCTCCCGCCCTCGTCGCGGCGCAGCGGGTTCGCTTCCGCTATCGCCTCGACGGCTTCGACGCCGGCTGGATGGAGGCGGGCGAGCGCCGCGCGGTGCGCTACACGAACCTGCCGCCGGGCACCTACCGCTTCGAGCTCGAGGCGCGCCACGAGACGGGGGCGTGGACGAGGCGGGCGGCGCCGGTGTCCTTCACGCTGCAGCCGCACTTCCACCAGACGCTCTGGGCGCGCTGGCTGGCGTTCCTCGCCGTGGTCGCGGCCGTCGGCACCTTCGTCGCCTGGCGCAGCCGTCGTGCCGAGGTGCGCGCCCGGGACCTGCAGCTGGTCGTCGACCGGCGCACGGCCGACCTGCGCCGCGAGGTGGAGCAGCACCGGGCGACCGAGGCGGCCCTGCGTGCCAGCGAGCAGCGCGTGACGCAGGCGGCCTGGGCGCTGCAGCTGGCGCACGACGAGCTGGAGCAGCGCGTCCGGGCCCGCACGAGTGAGCTGGAACTCGAGGTCGCGGAGCGGCGCCGGGCCGAGGCCGCGCTCGTCGAGGCGCGCGACGCGGCCGAAGCCGCCAACCGCGCCAAGAGCGCGTTCCTCGCCACCATGAGCCACGAACTGCGCACGCCGCTCAACGCGGTGATCGGCTACGCCTCGCTGGTGGCCGACGAACTGGCCGAGCGCGGCGTGGCGGAGCCGGCCGGCGACCTCGAACGCATCCGGGCGGCCGGCGTCCACCTGCTCGACCTCGTGAACGACGTCCTCGACGTCTCCAGGATCGAGGCGGGACGGCTCGATCTCAACCTCGGGGTCGTCGACGTCGCTTCGGTGGTCGAGGACGTCGTGGCGCTGCTGCAGCCCCAGGCGCGGACCAACGGCAACCGCCTGTCGGTGGCCGGCGACGCGCCGCCGATGCCCCCGATGGTGACCGACGGGATGCGGCTGAAACAGATCCTCGTCAACCTGGTGTCCAACGCGTGCAAGTTCACCACCGGCGGCGAGGTGTCGGTGCGCGCGTGGGTCGACGCCGATCCCAGTGGCGCCGAGTGGCTGCAGGTGAGCGTCACCGACACCGGCATCGGCATCGACCCGGCCGACCGCGACAAGCTGTTCCGCGCCTTCTCGCAGGTCGATGCGTCGATCAGCCGGCGCCACGGCGGAACCGGCCTGGGGCTCGTGCTCAGCCGCCGCCTGTGCCACCTGCTCGGCGGCGACATCTCGGTGGAGAGCGAACCGGGGCGCGGGTCGCGGTTCGTGGTGCGGCTGCCGGCAGCCCCGCAGCCAGGCACGTGGGCCGCGGACGTCCTCGACCCGCCGGCCCTCACGTCGCCGGACGCGGCGTGACGGATGGTCAACAATTCACAGAAACACTGAGGAAATTCGCACGTTCCCCCCGCGGCGGGTGTAGGATGCCCGTGCGTCCGTTCGAGGTCGTCCGAAGCCGGGGGGGGGTCGTGACCGCACCCGTTCCGCAGGACGTCACTGGCTTGCTCGTCGCCTGGCGCAACGGCGACCGAGACGCGCTGGACCGACTCATCCCGCAGGTCTACGCCGAACTGCGCCGGCTGGCGCACCACTTCATGCGCGCCGAGCGCGCGGGCCACCTGCTGCAGACCACCGCGCTCGTCAACGAGGCCTACCTGCGGATGGTCGACGTCACGCGGGTCTCCTGGCAGAACCGGGCCCACTTCTTCGCCGTCGCGGCGCAGTTGATGCGCCGCGTGCTCGTGGTCGCCGCGCGCGAGCGCGACGCGGTGTAGCGCGGCGGGGGCCGGCAGTTCGCGCCGCGGCCGGACGTGGAGTCGCCGGGGGCGGATCGCTTCATCGACCTCGTGGCGCTCGACGAGGCCCTCGATCGGTTGGCGCAGCTCGATCCGCGCAAGGCGCGCGTTGTCGAACTGCGCTACTTCGGCGGCCTCGACGTGGCGGAGACCGCGGAGGTGCTCTCCGTGTCATCCGACACGGTGATGCGCGACTGGAAGATGGCGCGCCTGTGGCTCTACCGGGAACTCGAGGTGGCCGCCGGCCGGCCCGGGCCTCCGCGACCCGGCGCGTGATCGAGCCGCGCCCGCGCGTCGTCAGCGCACGAGGGGCGAACCCGGCGCCATCCACGTGACGGCCACCCACAGCACCGCGGCGCCCAGCCCCGCCATCACCAGCGTGACGATCGCGGCGCCAGCCGCCGAGGGGGGAACCACGCTCGCCTTGTCGAGCAGTTGCTCGATGGGTCCGGTGGTCGCCGTCACCCCTCCGGGCGTCCCATCGGCCGCCACCATGGCCCCGCGCGACGCCGACCAGGTGCCGGCCACCGACGCGGTGGCGCCCACCGGCAGCACCGTTTCCTCCATCAGCAACCCCTCGAGGCGCCCCGTCGCATCGTCGCGGCGGTAATCGGCGCGGTGCTCGCCGTCCTCGTCGGCGAAGAGCACGCGCACCGTGCCGAGGACGCTGCCGAGGGCGCCGGCCAGTCCCGACGTCACCTCGAAACGGGTGCTGGTGACGTACTGCCGCGCGCGCTGGACGGCGTCCGCGGTCGCGTGGCGCGTGGCCTCGTCCACTATCCAAGGCACGGCCAGCACGCGCACGGCGCGCCGCCGGGTGTCCACGAGGAAGGGACGCGAGGCGAGGCCCCAGTAGACGGGCTCGTCCTGCATCCGCCCGTTGTGCGTCCGCACCTGCCGGAACAGGCGGTAGCTGTAGGCGACGCACGGGGTGCCGGTCAGCGGCGCGAGCAGCGGGGCGGCGGCAGCCCGCACCGTGCCGGTGACGACGGCCGGGCCGTCGCCGTCTGGCAGCGTGCCCTCGGCGGCACGCCCGAGCACCGCGCCGCGTGAGTTGCGGCGGGTGACGAGGCCCGACACCAGCGTCCAGGCGGAGGCGAGCGCGAGCGTGAACTGGAGCGCCGCGGCTGCCGCCACCCAAGGCTGCACGGCGGGATCCACGAGGCCGGCCGTCCGGCGATCGACGACGACGAAGATCGCCGCGGCGAGGGCGAGCAGGGCCACGCAGCCGAGGGCGGTCCTCACGCGAGCACCGGCCACGCCTTCATGGCGGCGGTGCCCGAGAGGTTCGGCCGCTGCGGGTACTGCTGCGAGGGCAGCACCTTGCGGATGCGGTCGAACCAGTCGCGATAGGTGGCCCGCTTCTTCAGCTTGCGGAGCTCGCGCAGGGCCACGAACGTGAAGGCGCCGTTCGGGCGTCCCTCGAACCAGGCGTCGTAGCTGTACTCCACGTCCTGGCAGCCGGACATCAGCAGCGCGGCGTGCCGGCCGGGCGCGCTCCCGGGCCGCGGTCCCCTTCCGGTGCCGAGACGCGCGAGCCGGCGGCGCGGAAGGAACGCCTGCGGCGCGAGGAACCGCACGGTGCGCTGCGGCGCGCCGGCGCCGCGGATCGACGGCGGCGTGCTGATGGGATTGAAGCGCGCGACGGTGCCCGAGTGACACGAGTCCGAGATCATCACGAGGCGCACGCCCGCCGCCCGGCTGCTGAAGATCTCGAACAGCTCGTCGTCGGTGAGTGGCCCCTTCCGCTCCACGTCGTACGGGCAGAGGCACTCGTCGGTGCCGTCGCTCTCGTCGCCGCTCTCGTCGGGCACGAACGATCCGTGGCCCGAGAACTGGACGACGACCGTGTCGCCCTCGACGGCGCGGCCGACGGTGGCGCGCAGCGCCTCGCGCATGGCCTTGCCGGTGGCCTGCCGATCGAGCAGGGTGGCGACCTCGAAGCCGCGGGCCTCCAGTGCCTCGCGCCAGTCGCGCGCGTCGTTGACGCAGCCGGCGAGATCGGCGCCTGTGCCCGGGTAGTCGTTGATGCCGATGCAGAGCGCGAGCCTGGCCATCCGGGAGCCTCCGTTGTGTGGGGACGAACGCGCCCATGCTACCGCGCCTGGCCCGGTCGCCGGCGTGCGCCGGTCGCGTCGGCGGTTGGCCGATTGAGGGACGGTCGAGCCGGCGGGCGGGAGGGGCGGCGGGCCGGACGGTGGCTTCCGCCAGCCCTGACTGCAACCGGCACATCCGTTCGCCTGTCGCTGGCGCCGGTGAACGATGCGGGCTACGATGCGCGAGGCCGCGTCCTGCCCCGGCGCGGCGCCTGCCCGTGCCGCGCCCCGACTCCCGCCACTCGCCATCGCTCCTTCGTTCGAACGCCGCCTGGCGCTCGCGTCGGCGCGGCCCGTCCGCTGTCGCCGGCGTCGGCGGCTGGCTACGGCAGTCCCATCCCCGGCCGCGTGCCGGCAGCCTGGAGGCTGCCTGATGCGGCACGGACGGGCGCTGCGCCTCGGTGCGCTCCTCGTGCTGCTGGCGGTGTGTGCCGCGGCGGCCGTCGCACGGCGCGGCTGGTGGGCCACCGGCGAGGTGGCGTACCGCGGCGTGCACCCCGGCGTCGAGACGGTCGACGGCGTCGGCCTCCACCGGCTCCGCGAGTTCGGCAAGGTGGAGCTGCCCGATCCCGGGTGGCGGCCGTTGCTGGTGCAACTGAGGGTGGCGCCCGCCCCTGGTGCGCCGCAGGGCCGGAGTCGCGCCGTGTTCGCGATCGACGACGAACCGGTCCACCACGCGGAGGTCGGGCCCGGGCCCACGACCGTCGAGTTCGTCGTGCGCGGGCCGGTTGGCCGGGTTGGCGTGCTGGGCGTGCAGGTGACCTCCGAGGCCTTCGACGAAGCCGGACGCGGGGTGGCGGTGGCCGCCGGGCGGGTCGCGCCGGTGGTCGGTGCCGCGCCGATCCTGCGCGCGGCGTTGCCTGGCCTCGTCGTCGGGGTGCTGCTGTGGTGGGCGTGGTTCGGTGGCGACTTGGCGCGCCGGCACACGCCTGGCGCGAGCGACGACGGCGCCTCGACGCCGCTTCGCCCGCGCGCGGCGGCGGTGTGGCGCGAGGCACTGCTGGCCGGCGTGGTGGCCGCCTCGCTGTTCGGCGCGTGGGCCGTGCTGAAGCCGCCGCTGCAGGCCCCCGACGAGTCGCAGCACCTGGTGCGGGTGCTCGCGGCGCCGAACGTGGCGTGGCTGCACCCGAACTCGCGCGTCCCGGTGGACCTGCCGGCCTGCAATCCACTGCTCGACGTGCCGTTCCCGCTGAGCAAGCTGCCGTTCCACGAGGAGGCGCGGCTCACGCGCGGCGACGTGACGGCCCTGCGGGCCGTGCCGTGGCCCGCCACGGCGGGGCAGGTGGCGATCCACACGCAGGCGTGGGCGTACCCGCCAGGCTTCTACCACGCCGTCGCCGCCATCGGCACCCCGGCGTCGGGTGCGGTCGGCGCCACGCCCTACCAGGCCACGTACGTCCATCGCTTCGTGGTCGCGGGGCTCGCCGCGGCGTGCTGGGCCTGGGTGATGGTGGCACTGGCGCGAACCGGCCTGCCACGCAGGCAACGGTGGCTGGCCGTCGGGCTCTGCCTCGCCAACCCCATGGCCGCCTTCGTGGCCGGCAGCGTGAACCCCGACGCGCTCGCCATGCCGCTGATCGTGCTCGCCCTCGTGCACGGGCACGCGGCCATCGTGCACCGTCGTTCGCGCGGCGCGCTCTTCGTGGCGCTGGTGCTCGCGGCGCTCGTCAAGCCCACGGCGCTCGTCGCGATGGCCGCCCTGGCGGCCACGGCCGTACTGCTCGTCGCCACGGGTCGCCTGCGGTGGCAGGAGGCATGCGACGGGCTCCGGCCCGTCGTCGCGGCTGCCGCGGTGTGCTACGTGGCGGTCTACCTGTGGGTGCCCGTCGCGTTCTACAACACGCCGCGCGACTGGGGACTCCTCGAGTACGTCGAACAGGTCGTGACCTATCGGTGGCGACGGTGGGTGGGGTTCTGGGGCACGCTCGGGTGGCTCGACTACCAGGCCCCCGATCCGTACTACGTCGTGCTGCTGGTGCTGCTCGCGCTGAACGTCGCGCTCGCGCTGCCCGGGCTGGTGGACGACTGGCGGCGGCGCGGCGTGCGTGCGTTCCTCGTCGTGGCGTCGGTGGTGCTGGTGGGCGGCGTGCTGGCCGGGGAGTACGCGAACCTCCACCGCGCCGGGCTGACGTTCCAGGGACGCTACGTGCTGCCGG
>JADHED010001737.1_pt1 | contig 17343 bp, 8 predicted proteins | sample 8952041 | NCBI WGS metagenome assembly JADHED01 (sample SAMN16124423, study PRJNA663239) | bioreactor sludge metagenome | isolation source: sludge (control) | place: India:Bengaluru | collected 2018-09-08
TCGCGCTGGCCCCTCCGACCCCCCACGTCCTTGCACAATCCGCCGACGACCGCGACCAGGACGGCCTTCCCGACGCCTGGGAGGTCCAGTTCGGCCTCAACCCCAGGCTGGCGACCGGCGCCGATGGGCCGGACGGCGACCCAGACCAGGACGACCTGACCAACGCCGTCGAGTTCGCCCGCGCCTCCCACCCGCGTACCGTGGTCACGCGGTCGTTCGCGGAGGGCGCCACCGGACCGTTCTTCGACGTCCGCTTCGCGCTGTTCAACGCCAGTGCCTCGACGCCGGCCAGGACGCTGATGCGCTTCCTGCGGAGCGACGGGGTCGTGGTGTCGCGCTTCGTCGAGGTGGCCCCGCGGAGCCGCGTCACCATCGACCCGGAGCGCGAGCCCGGGCTCGAGGACGCGGCCTTCGCGACCATCGTGGAGGCCGACGAGGCCATCGTGGTCGACCGGACGATGAGCTGGAACGAGGCGCATTACGGCAGCCACCTCGAGACCGCCGCACCCGCGCCGTCCTCCACGTGGTACCTCGCCGAGGGCGCCACGCACTCCGGCTTCGACCTCTTCTACCTGCTGCAGAACCCGCACCCCGAGCCCGTCGACGTCACCGTGTCGTACTTCCTGCCCGCCGGGCCCGCCATCGTGCGCGCGTACCGGCTGGAGGCGAACAGCCGCACGAACGTGTGGGTCGACCGCGAGGAACCGGCGCTCGCCTCCACCGACGTGTCCGCCGCCATCACGAGCACGCGCCCGATCGTCGTGGAGCGCGCGATGTACCTGAACGCCGGTGGACAGACGTTCGCGGCGGGCCACGACAGCGCGGGCGTCACCGCGCCGGCCACGCAGTGGTTCCTGGCCGAGGGGGCCACGGGCTCCTACTTCGACCTCTTCGTGCTGGTGGCGAACCCCGGCGACGAGGCCGCCAGCGTCGAGGTGACCTACCTGCTGCCGGATGGCCGCACGCTCGCCCGCGTCCACGACGTCGCGGCCCGCACCCGCTTCACCATCTGGGTGGACCACGAGGACCCGCGCCTGGCCGACACCGCGGTGTCCACCAGCGTGCGCTCGGTCGGCGGTCAGCCGATCGTCGTGGAACGGGCGATGTGGTGGCCCGGCCCCACGCCGGCGACGTGGCAGGAAGCGCACAGCGCCGCGGGCACGACGGCGGGGCACGCGCGCTGGGCCCTGGCCGAGGGCGAGGACGGCGGCCCGTCGGGCGCCGAGACCTACATCCTGGTGGCCAACACGTCCGACCGCGCCGGCACCGCCACCGTGACGCTCCACTACGAGGGCGGAGGCTCGGACACGCGCACGCTCGGCGTCGCGGCGCGCTCGCGCACGACGATCCCGGTACGCCACGACTTCCCCATGGCGCGTGATCGCCGGTTCGCGGCGCTCGTCGAGAGCCGCGACCCGCTGCCGCTCAGCCTGGTGGTGGAGCGCGCCCTCTACTCGGACGCCGGGGGCACGGCGTGGGCGGCGGGGGGCGCCGCGGTGGGCACGCCGATGATCGGGGCCGCCAGCGATGGCTCGATGGGGCCGGTGCTGCCGGTGGTCACCATCGCCGCGAGCGACGCCGAGGCGGGCGAGGGTGGCAACACCGCGTCGTTCGTCGTGCGGCGCACCGGCGACCTCGCGCCGCTCGTGGTCACCTACGCCACGAGCGGGACCGCCATGGCCGGGGCCGACGTCCTCCCGCTGCCGGGGCAGCTCGTCCTGCCCGAGGGCGTCAGCGAGGGCACCATCCTCCTCACGCCCGTGGACGACGCCTTCGCGGAACTCCCCGAGACGGTGACGCTGTCGATGTTCGCCGGCGTCCACTACCGCGTGGGGGCCTCGGGCAGCGCCAGCGCGCTCGTGCTCGACAACGACGAAGGCAACGTGCCGGTGCCCGCCACGCTCGACGATGCGGCGCGGTTCCTGACGCAGGCGACCTTCGGCCCGACCACCCCCGACCTCGAGCGCCTGCGCGCCATCGGGTACGACGCGTGGCTCGACGAGCAGTTCGCCATGCCCGCGAGCTCCTTCCTGGGCTACCTCGATGCCGTCACCGACGAGTACGTGGACGAGCCGCACCTGCAGGAGGCCTGGGTGCAGTACGCGATGACGGCGCCCGACCAGCTGCGGCAGCGCGTGGCGCACGCGCTGCTCGAGATCTTCGTCGTGTCCGACCACAACGGCCTGCAGGGCGCCTCCGTGGAACTCGCCGCCTACATGGACGTGCTGATGGCCAACGCCTTCGGCTCGTATCGCACGCTGCTCGAGCGCGTCACGCTGAACCCCGCGATGGGACGCTTCCTCGACATGCTGAAGAACGACATGGAGGACCCCGAGACCGGCCGGCGTCCCAACGAGAACTACGCGCGCGAAGTGCTGCAGCTGTTCTCGGTCGGCCTCGTGCAGCTGAACCAGGACGGTACCGTGGCGCGCGACGGCCTTGGCCAGCCCCTGCCCACCTACGGCGAGGCGGAGGTGGAGGGCTTCTCGCGCGTGTTCACCGGCTGGACGTTCCACCAGACGGCCAAGCCGTACCGGTTCATGTCGGCCAAGCCCGACTGGCGCAATCCGATGGTGCCGGTGGCCAGCCACCACTCCCCGCGCGAGAAGCGGCTGCTGAACGGGGTGGTGCTCCCGCCGTTCCAGACCCCCGAGCAGGACCTGGCTGCCGCGCTCGACAGCATCGCCTCGCACCCCAACGTCGGCCCGTTCATCAGCCGGCAGCTGATCCAGCGCCTCGTGACCAGCAACCCGTCGCCCGGGTACGTCGCGCGCGTCGCCGCGGTGTTCGCCAACAACGGCGCCGGCGCCCGCGGCGACCTGCGGGCGGTCGTCCGCGCCATCCTGCGCGACGCCGAGGCCCGCGACCCGCGGACCTCGCGCCAGTGGCACTACGGCAAGCTGCGCGAGCCGATGATCCGCTTCGTGACGGTGGCCCGCGCGTTCCGCATGCGGGCGGCCTCCGGCAAGTTCCGCATCTGGGACCTGCACCGCGAGATCGGCCAGGCGGCGTTCAAGGCCCCGAGCGTCTTCAACTTCTTCGAGCCCGGCTACTCGCCGCCCGGGCTGCTGGCCGAGCTCGGCCTCGTGGCGCCCGAGTTCCAGATCACCACCGAGTCGAGCGTCGTGGCGATGTCCAACGCGCTCAAGTGCCTCGTGAACGGCGACTACGGGCCGTACGAGGAGGACCGCCTGCGTCCCGACTACACGCGCGAGCTGGCCCTGGCGGCCACCCCCGACGCGCTGCTCGACCACCTCGACACGCTGCTGTTCGCGGGAGGCATGTCCACCGAGCTGCGCACCATCGTCCGCGACGCCGTGCTCTCGATCCCGAGGTCGAACCCCGAGCGGCGCGTGAAGGCGGCCGTGCTGCTGCTCGTGCGCTCGCCAGAGTTCGCCATCCAGAAGTGACCGCGGGAAGGCACCCATGACCACGATGCGGCATTCTCGGCGCGACTTCTTCCGTGGCGCGTGCGCCACCCTCGGCTACGGCGCCCTGGCGGGCACCATTGGCGACCTCTATCGCCTGAACGCGGTGGCCGCCGCGGGCGGTGACTTCCGCGCGCTCGTGTGCGTGTTCCTCTACGGCGGCAACGACGCCAACAACATGCTCGTGCCCCGCAGCGGCGCCGACTACAGCCTGTACGCGGCGGCGCGGGGCGGGCTGGCCATTCCGCCGGCCTCGAGCTTGCCGATTGCGCCCGCCGCCAGCGACGGGCGCGACTACGGCCTCCACCCGGCGATGCCCGAGCTGCAGCAACTGTTCGGCCAGGGCCGGCTGGCCATCGTCAACAACGTCGGGCCGCTCGTCGCCCCCACGACCAGGGCCGACTGGACCGGCGGGCGCTCGAACGTGCCGCCCAACCTCTTCTCCCACAACGACCAGCAGGTGCTGTGGCAGACGGGCGTCGGCGACGACAGCCTCGCCACCGGCTGGGGCGGGCGCAGCGCCGACCTGCTGCGCTCCCTCAACGACAACGCGTCGGTGTCGATGTCGATCGCCATCGCCGGCAAGAACACCTTCCAGGTGGGACGCGATGTGTTCCAGTTCCAGATCTCACCCGGCGGCGGCTCGAGCTTCGACGACTACGACCCCTCGGGCGACCCGCTCTCCCATGCCCTCGACCGCATGCTCGCCCGCGAGCACATGAACGTCTTCGAGAACGCCTACCGTGACGTGATGAAGCGCGTCATCGAGGCCGAGCTGCGCCTGCGCGAGGCCGTCGCCGCCGCGCCCGACCTGGCCACGCCGTTCCCGGGGTCGGGACTGGCGCAGCAGCTGCGCATGGCCGCGCAGCTCATCGCGGTCCGCGAGCGGCTCGGCCACCGGCGGCAGGTGTACTTCTGTGCCGCGGGCGGCTACGACACGCACGGCGACCAACTCGCCAATCACACCGAGCTGCTCGCCGAGTTGAGCCAGGCGCTCTCGGCCTTCTACGCGGCCACGGTGGAACTCGGCGTCGCGGGCAACGTGACCACCTTCACCGCGTCGGACTTCGGCCGCACGCTCGTGACCAACGGACGCGGATCGGATCACGGGTGGGGCGCGCACCACCTGGTGCTCGGCGGAGCGGTGCGGGGCGGCCAGCTCTACGGCCGCTACCCGATTCTCGCGGTCAACGGCCCCGACGACACCGGCGACGGCCGCTGGATTCCCAGTGCGTCGGTGGAGCAGTACGCGGCCCCGCTCGCCCGCTGGTTCGGCGTCGCGGCGTCGGACCTGCGCCTCGTGCTGCCCAACCTCGGGCGCTTCGACGCCGACGCGTTGCCCTTCATGGCCTGAGCCCGCCGGCCCGACCGCCGCGCCGATCCGCCGCGCCCCTGCGCGGCCGATGGCGTAGAATGACCCGAACCAAGGCAAGGCCCAATGGCCGCGGTCACGCTGCGGGTTGCGTCGTTCGACGCGAACCAGGGTGGGTTCCCGCTGGAACTCCGCGAGGAAGGCGGAGCCGTCACGAGCGGGGTGCTGCCCTCGGACTCGCTCGTGTCGCCGTCCTGGTACATCCCGGCCGCCGAGGTCGTCGCGGCGCCGGACGGGGCGGCCGACGTCGTCACCACCGTGGCGGACGCCAACGCCTCGGGCCGTGACCTGGTCGACTGGCCCGCGCTCGGCGCCTTCCTGTTCGACTGCCTGTTCCCGATCGGGCCGGTGCGCACACGGTGGCAGCAGTTGCCCGCCCGCACCGAGTTGCTCCTCGACATCGAGCCGCAGTCGCTCGCCCGGGTCCCGTGGGAGCTCGCATCGAGCACGGCGCCCGTGCGCCAGCTCGGGCTCACCAACGGGATGAGCCGCCTTCTCGAGCGCAGCGCAGCCGCCTCGCCCCCCGTCTCCGCGTCGTGGCCATTCCGCCTGCTCGTGCTCGTCGGGTGCTCCCAGGCCGACGAGGCCGCGCTCGACGTGACGGCCGAGGTCAGCAGCATCGAGCGCCGCTTCCTGCCCCTCGGTCGATCCGTCGACGTGCGGGTGGAGCGGCGCCCCCTGAAGGACGACTTCCGGAACCTGGTCAAGGAGTGGTCGCCCCAGGTCATCCACTTCGCCGGCCACGGCGAACGCGAGCCCGGCGGCACGGCCATCGGGCTGAAGGTGGAGGCCTCCAGCCCGTGGCTCTGGACCCCCACGCGGGTGCAGCTCGACCTCGCCACCTGGGACTGGGTGCCGCGGTTCGTGTTCCTGAACGCGTGCCGGAGCGCCACCGAGCGCGAGGGGGCCTGGGGGCTGCAACGGAGCTTCGTCGAGTCGGGCGCGACGGCCGTCCTCGCCATGCTGGCCGACGTGCGGGGCGACCGCGCAGGCCTGCTCGCGGCCGAGCTGTACGACCAGTGCGCGCGGGGCAAGACCATCCAGAGCGCGCTGCGCGCCGCCCGCGAGGGCCTCGCGGACGCGCCCGGCGCGCACACGGTCGACTACTCGGTGCCCTCGCTCGTCGCGACGGCGCCCGCCGTCACGCTCTTCGCGCCGCTCACCGCGCCGGCCGACCCGGAGTACCAGCTGTGCCGCGAGTTCGAGGAGGCACGGTTCTTCGCCGACTGCCGCGAACAGCGCCGGCTGCTCACGCAGTGGCTCGCGCCGCCCGTGCCCACCGACGATCCGGGTCCCAACGTCCTCGTCGTGCGGGGACCCAGGAAGATCGGCAAGTCGCACCTGCTCAAGTGGTGCATGGAGAACTGGGCCCTGCTCGGCGCCCGGGTCCGCTACATCGAGGTGCACGACGGGCGGCCGAAGGACTTCCTGTTCCTGCTCCGACAGATCCGCGACGGTGAGTCGGACGGGAACATCGAGACCAAGTTCCTGCACGATGGCCTGCCCCCGGCGGCCTTCCGTCGCTTCAACTGGGAGCTGAACCGGCTGCTCACGACGACGCAGAAGGGGGAGTGGACCCCCAACGAGCCCGACCAGGGTGACCTCGCGCTGCCGCTGACGGCGCGCGGCGAGCGCCGCCTCGAGCCGGTGGTCTGCGCGGCCTACCTGGATGCGCTCGCCCAGGTCGCGGCCGACCGACCGCTCGTGCTGGTGTTCGACATGCTCGGGGGCCCGCGAGGCGAGCGCCTGCTCGATCCCACCGCGGACTTCCTCCAGCTCGTCCTGCACCTGTTCCGCCCCATCGCCCAGGCCAGGAGCCGGTCCATCCGGCTCGTGTTCAGCGTCAGCACGGCCGAGTACGACGACTACCAGCTCAAGCTCCTGCCTGAGGACCGGACGCTGCTCTGCGACCTCCCGCACGACTACACGAACGAGCAGCTGCTGACGCTTGCCGCGGAGATGCTCTGGTTCAGGCTGGACGTGACCGCGCTCGCCGGCGGCGTGCTCGACCTGCCGAGCGAGCCGGACGGCCCGAAGGGGCTGGCGCGGTTGTCCGACGTCGTGATGGTGCTCAAGACCCGGCCCCGTCTCGCCGGGCTCGTCGGGAGGATGCGGTGATCGGCGCGCCGGAGCCCTCACGCGCCCCCCGCGCGACCGGCGCCGAGCAGCTCGCCGCGGACCTGCACCTCGAGCTCTCGCAGCTGGTGGAGGAGCTCCAGGCCGCGCCCCGCGGCAGCACGCTGGCCGACGTGCGCGCGACGATGCTCAGGGCGACCGCGCCCGCCGTGGCCGAGGCCGCCCGGCTCTGCGCGCCGCTGCGGTGGCTCGACGGAACGCTGTACGAACGGGTCTGCGCGGACGTGGCCGGGCGCCCCCCGTTCGAGGAGTTCGCCGCGGCCGCGCCGCTGCAGCGCCTCGGCGCCGGACGCTGGGCCCTCGAGGACGGCCTGCGCGCGCGCCTGCTGGCCGGGTGGCGCGAGGACGAGGCGGGCTGGCGCGCCCTCAACGGCCGGCTCGCGCAGATCTTCCTCGCCGAGGACGGGAAGGAGGCACGGCTCGACGCCCTGTACCACCTCGCCGCCTCGCCGGAGCCGGCCGACGCGATCACGGTCTTCCGCCGCTGGTACCGCGAGGCGGACCGCGCCTTCGACATGGCGCAGTGCAACGCGCTGCTCGAGATGCTCCGCCTGCAGGCCGAGTGGCGGGGCCCGGCCCTCTCCCGCCGGTGGCGCCAGTACCGCCAGTACTACAAGGCGCGGATGCTCTTCGCCGACGACTACCACAAGACGGGCTCGTACCTGCACCGCGACGAGCCGCTCCACGCCTTCACCACGCTGATGGGCGGAGCGAATCGGAGCCCAGGCGCACCGTGGATCTTCCACGTCCACGCCACGGGCGGCACGGGCAAGACGATGTTCCTGCGCTGGCTCCTCTCGCGGTACCTGGTCCCGAGGCGGATCGGGTGCGCGCGGGTCGACTTCGACGACCTCCGCTTCCGCGACGTCGTCGACCATCCGGTGCAGCTGTTCGCCCGGATCGTGGAGCAGTGGGCGCAGCAGGTCGAGGGCACCGCGCTCGAGTCGCTGCTCGAGCGCCTCCACCGCGAGCAGCAGACCCCGGGATGGAACCCGGGCCTGCTCGACGAGCTCCGCCGGCAGCTGGTCGGCGCCGGCGTGAGCGGCCCCATCGTCGTCGTGCTCGACACGCTCGAGGACGCGACGCTCGCCGCGTCGGAGTGGCTGGCCCAGTGCGTGTCGGCGCTCCGCGGCGTGCACGCGTCGCTGCCCGGACTGACGCTGGTGCTGTCCGGGCGCTACGACATCGCGGAACGGACGACGGCGCTGCGGCCGGGCGAGTGGGTGGGCTTCGAGCTGCCGAGGTTCACGCCGCGCGAGGCCGAGACGTACCTCCGGCGCCGGGGCGTCACCGATGCGTCGGTGCGCGCCGCGATCCTCGTGCGCTGCGGCGAGGACGCCGAGACCACCCGCGGCACCCACGCGCCGCAGCGCGACCGCAACCCGTTCAAGCTCGCGGTGTTCGCCGAGCTCGCCCTGGCCCGACGGACGTTGACGGCGGAAGACGTCGCGAGGATGCCGCGCGCCGACGTCGCGTACCTGATCGAGCGCGTCATCCTGCGCATCGCGTCGCAGCCGCTCCGCTGGGTGATTCGCTACGGCGCCGTCGCGCGCCACCTCACCGTGTCGTTCCTCGAGGAGGTGCTGCTGCCCGTGCTGCGGCGCGCCCTGCGCGGCGAGGTCGCCGACGACACCGACGAGCTGCTCGAGTCGTACCAGGGCGTGTGGCAGGCCGAGGCCTCGACGGCCGACGGGCTGACCAGCGTGGAGCTGTGGACAGAGCTCCAGTCGTACGCCCGCGAGCGCGGCTGGATCACGGCGTCGGGCGCGGGTGCCGACGCGGAACTGCGCTTCCACCCGGACGTCGTCGTGCCGATGCGTCACCTGCTGCGCGGCAAGCCCGTCGTCCGGGAGATCCACGCCCGCGCCGCCGAGTCCTACCGCCGGAGGCGCGAGACGGCGGCACCGGACACGCCGCCGGAGGCGCTCGCCCGCCTCGCGTGCGACGAGCTGTTCCACCAGTTCCACCTCGACGGGCCCGGGAGCGTGGACCAGTGGCGGGAGGCCGTGCGGCGCGCCGAGGCGTGGGGCTTCGCCGCGGCGCTGACGATCGCCACGGAGATCCTCCGGAAGGACTACGCCGAAGGGGAACGCGTCCCGATCGAGGGCGTGACGACGCCGGCCGTCCTGTTCGAGGCGCACCGCACGGCCGCCACGCTGATCGTGCGGCAGGCGGGCCCGGCGTTCTCGCACCAGCACCAGCGGTGGAACGAGTTCCGGCGCCACGTCGACACGGCGGTCGCGATCGCGGCCGACTCGCCCGGCGAGCAGCTCGCGCTGCCGCACGCCCTGGCCGCCATGCGCGACGCCCTGGCGAGGGAGGACGCCGGCGAGCGGGTGGCCGTGCTCGGGCAGGCGCTCACGATGTCGTCCGAGCCGCGGGACTGCGTCCTGCTCGGCCGGTGCCTCGCGCGACAGCTCGCGCTGCAGCGATCACCCGAGGCGGCGGTCGTCTACCGCGAGTCGATCCGGCGGCTGGCGGAGGTGCCCGGCACGGTGCACGAGCCGCTGGTCCACCTCGCGCTGGCCGACGTGTACGAGTTCCAGGGGTTGCACCGCGCCGTGATCGAGGCGCAGCGCGCGGCCCTCGACGTGACGACGGCGGGGACGCCGCTCGCGCGGCAGGTGCTCACCCGACAGGCCAACTACGCGCTGGAGATGGGCGACATCGGTGGCGCCGAGCGGGCGCTGGCGCGGCTGGTGGACCGCCGATCCGCGGAGCGCCTGGAGGCCACGAGCGCGGGGGAACCGCCCGACGGCACGCCAGCCGTCCGGCTCCTCATGGCGCGGCTCGCCCTCGCGAACGGCGAGCCGCAGGCCGCGCTGGACCAGTGCGCGGCGGGCCTGCAGGCCTCGCCGCCGAACGCGGACCGCGCCCGCCTGCTCGACCAGGCGGGCGAGGCCTCGGCGCTGCTGTTCGACTTCGCCGGCGCGCGCGGCCGCTGGGCCGACGCGAGCGCCGCGTACGACGCGGAAGGGGGAGACCTGGCCCTGGCCGGCGCGGCGCGCTGCGCGCTGCTCGACGCGCGCATGACCGCGCTCGTGATGGAGCAGTTCGACACCGCGGCGTCGATGATCGAGTCCGCACGGCAGCTCCGCGGGATGAAGGACGTCCGGCTGTCCACCGAACTGCACCTGCTGGACGTCTACGTGATGGTGCGGCAGGGGCGCGTCGGCCCGGCGCGCGACCTGTACGGGAAGCTGAACGCGTCGCAGCGGGCGAACACGCCGGCCCCGCTCCGCGGCCGTGTGCTGCTGTTCGGCCTGCTGTTCGGCCTGCTGGAGGCGGAGGAGGTCGTCGAGCTGCGCGAAGCGGCGGGCGCCATCCTCCCGCTGACGCGCCGCGACCACCTGCTCGGCTGGACGACCCACGCGCAGGACGGCGTCCCGCTCGCGGAGGACGCGGTGCTCGACCTGCTCGCCCTGTTCGCGCGACCCGCCCCGGCGTCGCCACGATTCGTGCCGGCGTACTGCGAGCGCGCCGATCTGTGCCGCGCGCTCGGCCAGCCGGAACTGGCCCGGGCGCAGCTCGCACGCGTCGACACGGCGTGGATCTCGCCCGGCGGCCCGCGCGGCGCGCTGCAGTCGTGGATGCTCCAGCGGGCAAGGCAGCGCCTCGGGCTCTCCACGACGTTCGTCGCGGTCCACGAGCAGGCCCTCGGCTCGGGGCTGGCCGCGCTGCCCGTGCTCGAGGCCATTCGCGTGACGGCGGCCGAGGAGGCGCGCGCGATCCATGACGAGGCGCTCGTGGCCGCGCTCGCGGGCGAGGGCTTTCCACGGCTGGAGAGCCAGCCGTCCTCGTCGTGGCTCGCGCGGGCGCGGGCGCTGTCGCTCCCGCCGCCGCGGATGCCAGGCGACGCGCCGCGGCCTCTGGCGCCCGGGGTGGTCCCGCCTCCCTCGTCGCCCGACGAGCCGCTCGTGGTCAGCGCCGCGGCGGCCGGCGAGCGGATGCTCGAGGCGGCGCGAACTCCGGAACTGGCCATCGACCTGATGATGGCCGACTGGCGCGGCTTCGCCCGGGAGATGTCGGACGTGCTCGTGAGCGCGGGCCTGCCGGCCGATGCGCCCGAGCCCGTGCCCGTGTGGCCGCAGGGTGAGCTCGCGGCGTTGCCGTGGGAACTGGCGACCGTGATCGGGCCGAGCGCCGCCGTGGTCCGCACCTCGTCGCGGGCACGCGCGCGCCAGTGGCCGCCGTGGTCCGTGCAGGTGGGGCGCGTGCACGTGCTGCGCCCCCGCCTGGGCGGCGACCTCATCGGCGACATCTCGCTCGAGAGCGTGAGCGGCGGCACCCTCGAGTCGATCTACGAGAGGCACGACGTGCCTCCCCACGTGTCACACAGCCCCCGCGCCTCGGAGCTGGCCTGGGCCTTCTCCGCCGAGCCCCCGTCGCTCGTGCACGTGGTGGCCTCGGTGCGCGAGAGCAGCGCCGGCGTGAGCCTCGATTTCGAGGAGGCGCACACGCGAGCGGTCTACTACGCGAAGCAGTCGAGCGAGTCGGCGGTGCTCGAGCCGGGCGCCCTGGATCTCGTCTACACGCCGGGCCGCTTCAGCGACCTGCTCGCCAAGGCGCCGTGGCCACCGTGGGTCGTGCTGGACGTGGCCGGCCCCCCCAACCTCGCGGAGGCGCTGCGCATGCTCCTGCTGCGGAACACCTTCGCCGCCCAGCTCTTCGACCTGGGGCACGTGCGGGGCGTGCTGGCCTGCGGCCTCGCGCCGCAGTGGCAACGCCATGAGCTGACGAGCCTGCTGGTGAGGCAGCTCGTCGAGGCCGGTCCGGGCGCGGCGCTGCGGGAGCTGCGCCGGCAGGCGGCCGCGGAGGCATCGACGTCGCTCGAGCGGGTGCTCGCGAGAGGAGCGGTGGCCCTGTGGGCGGCCGAGCCTCGACACGCGGCCGGCGCCGGAGGGCCGGCATGAACGGCCTGGCCGTCCGCCGGCGCGAGGAACTGGCCGCCAAGCTGTCGAGCCTGGACGCCGAGTTCGCGTACTGGAAGACGCAGACGGAGGCGCTCGACACCGGCCTGCGCCGGCACTTCACGCAGGTGCGCCGGCTCGCCGCCACCCTCGACGGCCTGCTGGAGCCCGTCCGCGCCACGATCGGCGCGCTCGCGGCCAAGCCGCCTGGGGCCGTCCTCCAGGAAGCCAGGGACTGCGAGACCGACCTCCTCGCCGCGCACGCGATCTGGGAGGTGTTCCGGTCGAAGCTCGTCCTGCGGCAGACCGAGCACTTCCGCGCGAGGCTGGCGGCCGCCGACGACCTCGCCTACGCGTGCTACGCGCCGGCGCACGAGGCGTTCGGCGGCGAGCCGAAGTCCGCGCCCCTCGTCTACCTCACGTCGACGTGGAGTCCCTTCGCGCGGTCGCGCGACGCGAGCTTCCTCAACGAGGTGCGGGCCGGCTCGGGCACGAGCGGCGCGCTGACCGGCGAGCTGTTCCAGGAGGTCCTCAGCCGGCTGCCCATTCCGCTCGTCGGCCTGCCGTGGTACCAGGCCTTCTACGTGCCCGGCGCGATCCTCCTCGCGCACGAGGTCGGCCACGTCGTGGAGTGGGATTTCGGGCTCACCGACGCCATCGCGGCGGCGCTCGACGGCGCGGGGCTCGAGCACGCGGACGTCTGGAAGGGCTGGGCGTCCGAGATGTTCGCCGACGTCTACGGCTGCCACGCGATGGGACCCGCGTTCGCCGGCGCGCTGATCGACTTCCTCGCGGGCCCGATCGGCGAGATCGCGGGCGAGGAGCGGCGCGGCGGCCGGTACCCGACCCGCGCGCTTCGCGTCGAGCTGGCCGCGAGGGTGCTCGCGCGCCACGGGCACGACGACGCCGCGACGCGGCTGCGCGCCGCCTGGCGGTCGACGTACGGCACGATGTCGGTGATGGGCGAGTTCCTCGCCGAGCTGGACGAGGTCGTCGTCGCGCTGTGCGATGGCCCGTACGCGGGCCACACGCTCGCCGACGTGATCGCGTTCCCTCACGCGGAGAGGGTCGTCGCGCTCGCGGCCGATCACGCGGGCGCCGGCGACAAGGCGAGCCTCGATGGGCAGACGTTCGACGACCCGCGGCTGGTCTTCGCGGCCGCGCAGCACATCCACGAGAACCCCGGCGGACGCAACCTGACGCGCGCGTACGAACTCCTGTCAGCGCGCGCCACCACGGGGGGCGACCACGTCCTGCGGTTCCGGCCGCGCGGTGCGCCCGAATGCGTGCCGCCGGCGGCGCCCACGCCCGAGCAGCTCGACGCCGTCGACCGGCGGAACGGGCGCGCGCTGCGCGCGCTGCTCACGGCAGCGGCGGCAGGTCCTCCACCCGGAGCCGAACCGCCGGATCCCCCAGCACCATGAAGTTGCGCGCGTCGTCGCGCGCCACCCAGAGCCGGCCCAGCTGGCGCGTCGACACGTCGGCGCCGCGCGAGGCGTCGAGTTGCAGTTCCGACAGGGACGTGGACAGCGCGGCCCAGCGCATGTTGAAGCTGTCGGTGGCCTGGCCGATCCGCTCCCCGATGAGCAGGCGGCTCAGCACGTCGCGGAAGCCCTGCACTTGCGAGTTCCCTCGCGGCCCCTGGAACGCGTACGCCCACGCCCGCTCGATGTGGGCGAGCACGGCCAGCGCCCCGCCGGACGGGTGCGCCAGCAGCGCCTGCGGCAGCCGCGAGAAGAACGGCCGCGCCGCCAGCTGACGCGGCGCCGTCCCCAGGCGATCGAACTCGTCGTGCGTGGGGCATCCGCCGCCGTAGCACGCGAACATCACGTGGACCAGGCCCCGGAGCTTCGCGTGCGGCGACAGGTCGGACGCCGCGAACCAGTGCGCCGGGCCGATGTCGCCGTACCCGGGCCAGTCCCGGCACACCAGGGCCCCCTGCGTCGCCTCCTGCAGCGGGTCGGCGCGGTCGAACTCCATGCCGTGGCCGCCGCTGAAGAGCAGCGAGGGCGTCCCCCCCGGCCCGGTGCCCTCGTAGATCCCGGCCAGGGCGTCCTTGGTCGCGTCGACCCCCTTGACCACCCGCAGCGCGAATCGCTGGCGCGTGCCGAGCGGCGACGGCCGTGCGCCGTCACCCTGCTCGAGCGGCGTCGTCACCTGCGCGTTGAAGAGCTGCGTCGCGGCGTCGAAGTCGTGCTCGGGCGAGAAGATGGCCACCTGGCGCGACGTGGCCACCGCCGCCGCGGTCTCGTACTCGATCACGCTCTCGGCATACCGGCGGAAGTCGTCCGCCGTCGGCAGCCACAGCCGTCCCACCGCCCAGTACAGATCGAGCACGTACTGGAACTCGAAGGGCAGCGTGTCGGGCGGACCCACGAGCAGGAGGTAGAACGGCACCCCGTAGTCGGGATTCACGACGTCGAGGCGCACCCCCCGCCGTCCGAGCCACGAGACGGCGGTGTCGCCCGGCAGGAACGACGTGTCCCCGTCGTAGACGACCAGGGGCGACGCGCCCTGGGCCCGGCGGTGCGCGACCAGCGGCGCCAGCGCCTCCTTCACGGCCTGGGGCACGCCGGGCGCGAACAGGATGCCCCATCCCGCCTGGGCGAGGTCGCCCGCGTCGATCCCCCCTTCGAGTGCGAACGCCACGCCCGCAGGGCTGGCACGCTCGGCGAGGGCGACCTCCTCGGGCGGGGGCTCGCGCTCGCGCTCGAGCATCGCCTCGATGGCCGCGTCGGTGACGGGCGCCAGTGGTCGGCCCGTGCGCGCCGACACGCCCAGGGGAATCGGCATCGAGTCCTGATCAGACGGGTTCATGCGACCTCCCAGGCCGCGAGCGCGGCGGCCCAGATCGCGTGCGCGACCTCGGGCCCGTCGATGTCGCTGTGGGCGCCGCTCGCGCCTTCCTTCTGCGCGATGAAGGCGGACGCCTCGAGGTTGTAGACCCGGCCCTTCTCGAAGTCGTAGTCGCCGTCGGCCGGGAGCATCGGCATGTCGACGATGCGCGAGCCGCCGATGCCCCGCAGCCCGAACGACCCGATGGCGCCGTACTTCGGCAGGTTCTGGGCGGCGAAGCTGGGCGTGCCCCCGAAACGCGACGCCAGCGGATAGAACGTGCCCACCGCCGAATCGTGCTTCGACCGCGTCGTGACGATCGGCCCACTCACCTTGCCGTGCGAGAGGATCGGTGCGAAGTAGCCGTCACCGGCCCCGTCGAAGGGGATGGGCGAGGCGTAGCACCACAGTGACACGGCGCCTTGCACGAGCACGAGCGAGTCCACGGGTCGCGGCAGGCTCCCGCGCGCGTCCGGCCCGCCCAGCATCCCGGAGACGACAATCGTGCCGAAGGAGTGACCCATCAGGTGGATGGACGCGGGGCTGGCCTGCTGCAGCGACGCGAGGAACGCGTGCATGCCGCCCTCGCCGACGGTGCGTGCACGCTTCTTCATGGTCCAGTAGGAGAGCTGGCGCAGCGGCCCGAGCACGCCGCCGAGGTCGAGATCGCCGAAACTGGCCCCTTCCTCGTTCGCCGCCTCGTACGCCTCGTCCGGATCGAACGCCTCGCGGTCGGCGTCGGGCGGGGCCGAGACGCCCTCCGAGCCCAGGCCCAGGGCGTGGTCGAGATCGACGTAGGCCTGCCGCACGTGCGGCGGCAGGCGCGCGGGCGCGATGTTGTGCCGCGCCTCGTCGAGGATCACCTGCAGCGGCCGGCGGATCTCGGGGCGGTCGCCCAGCCGGGCCAGGTAGGTGTCGAGCAGCGCCGCGGTCGCCTTCGCCGCGGCGCCGAAGCTGCCGGCGCGGAGTTCCTCGTCGCCCCAGGGCAGGCTCGGCCAGTGGAGCCCAATCAGCTGCGGCCTGAACCCGGCCGGCGCGCTCCGCGCGCGCATGTGGTCTGCGGACTGCAGGAAGGCGCCCATCCACCTCCCGTACTGCTCACGCGCCGCGGGCAGGTCGCCCTTCCAGCCGTGGCAGAAGAAGAACACGTGCGAGGTGCCCTCGTTCCTGGCCTTCGCGAGCAGCCGCTCGCTCATCAGCCCGCCGTCCTCGACGCGCTCCCTGCCCTGCGCGTCGTACGAGATGAGGCCGTACTCGACGTCGGCCCCCGGAATGCGCTCGAACCCCATGACTGACCTCCCGGCGCGCCGCTACCGCGCCTCGGGGAACTCGAGATCCACGAGTCCGCTCCGGTCCACGAAGGGCGTCGGCGCGGCGCCGGCCGCGAAGGCGAGCTCCGCCGACTCCGCGACGCCATAGATCTGCCAGACGCCGTTCTCCATCCCGATGCCGAACGCCTTGTAGCCGAACGCGAGGTAGTCCGGCCCCTCGTAGGTGACGTCGGTCTGCGAGGAGTTCGCCGCGCTGACGCCCACCTTCACGCCGAGCGCGGCCTGGATCTGCGGCACGTCGACGGCGACCTCCGTCGAGGCGTCCTTCTTGCCCACGACGCCGATGGCCTTCGCCTCCAGCACCTCGGTGACGACGAAGGCCTCGACCTCGGACTGTCCGGTGAAGTACCGCTTCACCACGGGACTGGGGCGAAGGTCGCCCTTCGCGAGGAAGTTGCCCACCACGAAGGGGTCGATGCGGCGTGCGCGCACGTCGCGAAAGGCGAACTGCACCGAGCGCGCGTTCTTGTACGCGAAGTCGAGGCTCGGGGCGGTGGCGCCGAACATCCCGTTGAGGGCGTTCGCGAGGATGTCGAGCCCGAGGGAGAGCTTGATGTCGCTCGTCTTCTCGCCCGCGAGGCCGGCGACGGGGTCGGGCTCACCCGGCACCGGCACGGGGACGTCCGACTGCCAGATCTGGTCGAGCGTGCCGAGCCACGCCTTCGACGAGTGGTCTCGCCCGATCACCCCCAGCGGCACGAGGCCGCGCCGTGGCAGGCGCACCACGTTGTACCCGGCATCGTTCAAGTACGTGAGCCGCGGATCCTTGCAGATGCCCATCGTCAACTCCTTGCGTTCTGGTGCACGACCGCGCCGGGAGGCTCGGACGACGGCAGGCGCCCGTCGCGCGCACGCCACCGTTGACGTCCAGCGCCAACCCACCCCTCGGCCACCGCCGTCGCTCCGCGCCGCTCCTCCCGTGTCGTACCCGCGGGTTCGCGGGGCAGGCGCCGCTCGCTCGCCGTGCTCACGTCGCGGCCCGATCGCCGTCGACCCGGGTCAGGAGCGCCAGCGGCCTGTCGGTGCCGACGTAGAGCACGGGCGCACTCCAGTCGCGGCTGTCCAGGTGGCGGCCCGCCACCGCCCGCCGCCCCGTGTTCACCGCGATGTCGATCTCCCGTCCTCGCCCGAGCGCGCCATACAGCTCCCGGCTGAACATCGACGCGGTGCCGACCTGCACGGTCGGGTACTGCATGGCCACGACCGCCGGCACCCCTGCGCGCACCAGCGCGGGCCCGATGCCGGCGAACCGGCCGCCCGGATCGACCTCGGCGCTCGCTCACGCTGTCACCACCACGAGGCGCAGCGCCTGGTGATCCTGCGCGACCTTG
>JADHED010001738.1_pt1 | contig 17315 bp, 12 predicted proteins | sample 8952041 | NCBI WGS metagenome assembly JADHED01 (sample SAMN16124423, study PRJNA663239) | bioreactor sludge metagenome | isolation source: sludge (control) | place: India:Bengaluru | collected 2018-09-08
TGACGTAGCGGAGGAAGCTTTCGAGGACCGACGTGGAAACGGTCGTGCCAATGGCAGGAAGCTCCTTGGAACGCGGCGAGTGGCCAGCCGCCTCGGGCCGTCAGGACCGCCGCGCGTTCGTCCTGTGGCCCGTCGGCGCGTCGGCGATCGGCCCGGGCGTGCGAGCGGCGCGGGTGCCGCGGCCGTGGGCGCGATTATACTGGCGCCGGTGTTTCGCGCGGGCCACCGCGCCCGGGTCGGCCTGGCGCCGTCCGGCCCCCGGAGGACGAATCGATGCCCAGGTCCGCGCCCGACGCCGCAACCGCCGCCGAGCGACGCCTCGTGACGGTGGGACAGCTCGCCGGGGCCATCGCGCACGACTTCAACAACCTGCTCACGGCCATCCTCGGCTACGCCGAGCTGCTGCTCGACGACCTGCCCGGCGACGATCCGCGCCGGGCGGACGTCGTCGAGATCCAGCGGTCGGGAGAGCGTGCCGCGCGGCTCACGCGCCAGCTGCTGGCGTTCAAGCGCAACGCCGACGCACCCGCGCAGCTGCTCTCGTGGCCGTCGTTGCTCGACGAGTTCCAGTCGTTGTTGCAGGCGGCAGCCGGCGACCGGGTGCGCGTGGAAGTGGTGGCGACGAGGGTGCGCGAGGTGAGCCTGCAGAAGGCCGACGCGAGCCACGTGGCGTTCGCGCTCGCGCTGCTCGCGCGCGACGGCATGCCCTCGGGCGGGCGCTGCGTGCTCGAGCCGCGCGAGACCGGGCCGGACCAGGTGGTGGTGCTGGCGACGCTCGAGCCGGAGGCGGGCCCCGGCGTGTGCGACCTGCCGGCCGATCGCCTGGCGGACCTGGAGTGGCTGGTGACGGCGTGCGGCGGCACGCTGGAGGTGACCTCGGAGTGGCCCGCGCGGGCGCGCTTCGCCATCACCTACGGCGTGCAGGCGGGCACGGCCGAGGAGGAGGTCGCGGTGGCGGGGCCCGGGGCCGCCCCCCGCCGGGGGCCCGGGGGGGGGGGGGGCGGGGGGCCGGCGGCGGCCCCGCCCCCGCGCGGTTCGCACGCCGTGGTGCTGCTCGCCGAAGACGAGGCCTCGCTCAGGCAGGTGGTGCGCCGCATGCTGGAGCGCCACGGGCTCACCGTGGTGGACGCGCCGAACGGGGCGGCGGCCCTTTCGCTGTTCCGGGCCCCGGGCGCCGCCTTCGACCTGCTCATCACCGACATCGTCATGCCGGGGACGTCGGGCGTGGCGCTGGCGCGCGCGGTCGCTGCCGAGCATCCCGGCCTGGCGGTGCTGCTGGTGTCGGGCTTCGTGGACACGGCGACGCTGGACCTCGAGGCGCTCGGGACGCCGTGGGCGTTCCTGCCGAAGCCGTTCACGCGCGAGCAGTTGATCGACGCCGTGCAGGCGCTGCTGGCGCGCACGGGGCGGCAGCCGACACAGTAGGCGCGGGCGACGGCGAAAGGTCGCCGGTGTCCCCGATGGCGGTGGGGGCGGGTCTTGGCCGCTCCGTGCCTGCCAGACGAACCCGCACAGCCCCGGCCCGCTCTCGCAGGACAACTCCGACACCTCCCAACCGGCGGGAGGCGACGCGCTCGCGGCGTCCCTCACGGTGGGCGCCCTTTCTCACTTCCTTCGGGGGGTGACGCGTGCCGGCGCGCGCAGTGGTGACACCGAGCGCTACTCGACGCCACCACCGGGCAGCACGCCTTGCCGCACCAGCGTGTCCCGGAGCGGGGCGAAGGCGACGGCCCTCGCCACGAAGCCGGCGCACTGCCCGTCGAGGGCAATCGCCCGCTTGACGTGTGTCACCGCACGGTCGACGTGCCCGGCCAGGGCGTAGGTCTCCGCCACGATCAGCTCCGCCGCCGCGGAGGGGTTGAACTGCGTGAACGCCTCGAGATCGCGGATGCCCTCCTCGGTCCGGCCCGTCTTCAGCGCCAGCAGGCTGAGGTAGATCAACGAGCCTGGCGAGGCGATCCGCGGGTTGTTGCGAAGGGGGGCGATGTCCGCGGTCGCGCCCTCCACGTCGCCGAGCATGAGGCGGCACGCGCCCCGCACCGCCAGCAAGGGGGCCTGGTCCGGATAGTCGAGCATCATGCGATCCAGGACCTCGACGCACTCGGCATAGCGGCGGAGCCGACGGAGGTTGCCGGCCCGGTTGCTGGCCGTGGTCGTCAGGCTGGGCATCAGCTCCATGGACTGCCGGTAGTAGGTCTCCGCGAGCTCCGGGTTCTGGTCGATGCTGCAGGAGTAGATGACCGCGCTGTAGGAATCAGCGAGCAGGGCAAGGGCCTCGGCCGCCCGACCGTCCAGTTCGAGGGCGCGGCTGGCCGCCTGGCGCCAGGTGGACACGTCGCCACTGGCACGTGCGGACAGGGCCAGCGCGATGTGCGCGTCCGGCAGGTCGGGCGCGAGTTGCACGGCCCGTCGGGCGGCCTCGCCGGCGCGGTCCTCGGCGGCCCGCCCGCCGGCCCAAACCGGCTGGGCCAGCCGTCCATAGGTCTTCGCGAGCCAGGCCCACGCCTTGCCGTAGCCTGGGTCCAGGGTGATCGCCCGCTCCAGCGAGATGGCCGCGTCCCGATAGCGGCGCGCGAGATACCGGGCTTCGCCCTCGGCGAAGGCGGCGTGGGCGGCCTCGTGGTCGGTATCGACCCGGGTCGTCAGCATCCGTCGAAGCGGGCCGAGGCCAGACAGGGCAGCCGCCAGGAGGAGGACCGCGGCCACCGCGATCGCGACGGTCGCCTTCCTGGATCGCGGCCGGAGGGGGGCGACCGTGACCCAACCGCCCGTGTCGGCCGGGATCGGCGCGCCCGCCTGGTCGACCGGCGGAGGCTCCTGGTCGCCAGGCGTCCTGGCGGCGAGCCACGCGTCGAGTTCACCCGTGAACGCGTAGGCCGACGAGCGCTGCTTGTGCTCCAGCCGGCGGACCGGGAGCCCCTCGCTCTGCTCCCAGCGCTGGACGGTGCGGATGTCTCGCCGCAGGTGGCCCGCGATGGCCTTCCAGCCATCGAGCCGCTCGCCGCGCTCGTCGTCACCGGTCGCGCGGTCGCTGGTGGGCGGATCGGGTGTCGGCATCGCAGCGTTGGCCATTCTACCCCCGGCCTCCCGGGCGGGCGGCAGCACGACGTCGACCGCGACATTACGCGGCAGGGCCAGATACCGCCTCATGTCGCTTGCGCGGACGCGCCCGAAGGGCGCATCAGGAAGCGTGCCTTCGCTACTTGGCGAGCGTCGCCGCCGCCCTCGGGTGCCGGCGCGAGTCGCCGCTCGAGGGAATGACGGATTGCCTGGGCCCGCGCCACGCCGCGTGCGGCGGCCGGTTCAACGACTTGGCCACGAGGGAAGGGGAGGACGCAAGATGCGAATGCGCGCTTGGACGGTCTGGCTCGTCGTGTTGACGGTGTCGTTCCTGGTGGCAACGGGCTTGCACGCCCAGACCACCGACCGTTCCGGGATCGAGGGTAAGGTCGTCGACCAGAGCGGCGGCGTCCTGCCCGGGGCCACGGTCAGCATCAGCAGCCCGGCGATGCTCGGCGGGGCGCGGACGACCGTCACCGACGAGGAAGGCCGCTACAGGTTCTCGGCGCTGCCGGCTGGCGTCTACCAGGTGTCCTTCGAGCTGGAGGGATTCACGCCCGTCACGCGGGAACTGAGGCTGGAGACGGGCTTCGTCGCCACGATCGATCAGACCCTCGGCGTCGGTGCCCTCGAGGAGTCGGTCACGGTGACCACCGAGTCGCCCGTGGTCGACATCCGGACCACCGCCGTCGCGGCGAACCTGGGGAAGGAGGCGCTCGAGCAGTTGCCGACCTCCCGCAGCATGTGGCAGGCGATGAACCTGGCGCCCGGCATCCGCGTGGCCGGCGTGGACGTCGGCGGCACGGCGGTCGGCACCCAGCAGAACTACTCGAACTACGGCACGTCGACCGGCGGGAACAAGCCCTCGCTCGACGGCGTGGACACGCGCGAGGACGCGGGCGGGTCGGGCTTCTACTACGACTACGGCGCGTTCCAGGAGGTGCAGGTCAAGGCCATGGGCAACGACGCCGAGATGGCCACCCCCGGCACGCAGTTCCTGGCCGTGCTCAAGTCGGGGGGAGACCAGTTCCGCGGGTCGGGCTACTTCGGGTGGGAGACGCCGGATCTGCAGAGCGACAACGTGGACGACGCGTTGCGGGCCCGTGGCGCGAGCGAGGGGAATCCGCTGAAGGCCTATCACGACGCCAACGCCGACCTGGGCGGACCGGTGTTCCGCCAGAAGCTCTGGTTCTACGGTTCCTACCGGCACCAGTTGATCAAGAGCGGCGTCGCCGGGTACGAGTACGCGCCGGGCGTGTCAGGCGACTACAAGGTGACGCTCGAGAACTTCACCGGCAAGCTGACGGGGCAGATCAACCCCCAACACCGGTTCTCGGGGTTCGTCCAGTCCCAGACGAAGGACTACCCCGAGCGCAACGCCGATGCGTTCCGGTACCAGGAATCGACCTGGCACCAGATCTTCAAGCCCCTGGCCGGCAAGGCGGAGTGGTCGTGGGTGGTGTCCGACCGGACGTTCGTGAACGCGTTCGTCGGCCGGTGGAAGTACGTGACCGACGCGCTGAACCGCACGGAGGCGCCGTCGACCTACGACACGGTCACCCTCCGCTACACCGGGAGGTTCCTGACGACGCCCTACGTCGGCGGGCGGGGGCGCTGGCAGTACAACGGGAGCGTGTCGCACTACGTGCCGAGCGGCTTCGGCGGCAGCCACGAAATCAAGGCGGGCCTCGAGTTCACCGACGAGGACCGGACGTACGACGCCCTCCAGTCGGACGGCGGGGACTACCAGCTCCGATTCCAGAACGGCGTGCCGTTCCAGGTCATCGTCTACAACTACCCCTACAACACGCTCAACACGATGCGCACGTACTCGACGTACGTGCGCGACGCCTGGCGCATCGGTGAACGCGCGACCATCAACGCCGGCGTGCGCTTCGAAGGCTACGACGTGACGATCCCGGCCCAGTCCAAGCCCGCGGGTCGGTTCTACCCGGCCGGGGAGTTCGAGAAGATCGACGTCGTGAAGTGGAACAGCTGGGCCCCGCGCGTCGGCGTCGCCTACCCCTTCGACAAGGGCAACCGCACGGTGATGAAGGCGACCTACGGCTGGTTCAACTACGCCATCCAGGCCAACTACGCGGACGCCTTCAACAACAACGCGTCCGCCTCGACCACGTACCGCTGGAACGACCTGAACGGCAACCGCGACTACGACGACGGGGAGTTCGGCGCGTTCGTGACCGCGACGGGCGCGAAGACCGCGGCGCCCAACCCCGACCTGACGCAGCCGAGGACGCACGAGGTGACCGCGTCGCTCGAGCGCCAGATCGCGAGCAACTTCCAGGCGCGCGCGAGCTACGTGTACCGCCGCGAGGTGGACCGCTACCGCACGGTGAACGTGCTGCGGCCCTACGAGGCGTACAGCATCGCGATTCCGGGAGTCGATCCCGGACCAGACGGGATCGTCGGCACGGGCGACGATGGCCGTCCCGTCACCTACTACGAGTACACCGCGGACTACGCCGGCAGCGCGTTCATTCGCAACGTGGAGATGAACGTCCCCGGGTACTCCAACGACTTCCACAGCGTCGAGATCGCCGCCCAGAAGCGGATGTCGAATCGCTGGCAGCTGGTCACGTCGTTCCTCGCGACCCGCATCGACCGGTGGCGGGGCAGCACGGACGCCCTGGCCGGCCCCCCCGTGACGCCCAACGAGGAGCTCTTCTTCCCCAAGATCAACTACTGGGAATGGAGCTACAAGCTGGCGGGCAGCTACGACCTCCCGTACGACATGCAGGTGGCCGCGACCTTCAACAGCCAGAGCGGCGACGTGTGGGGGCGCGAGGCGCGCTTCACGTCGGGCCTGGTGCGCAGCTCGCAGCTGATCGTCTACGTCGAGGATCCCGCGGCCAACCGGCTGCCCACGCAGAACCTGCTGAACTTCCGATTCGAGAAGCGCCAGAAGCTCTGGCGTGGGCGCGCGGCGTTCCAGTTCGACCTGTTCAACGTCACCAACACCAACGTCGAGACGGGCGTCGTGATTCGGTCCGGATCGACGTTCGGCAACGTCACGGGCATCATCCCGCCGCGGGTCGTCAGGCTCGGCGTCAGCTACAGCTTCTGAACAGCCCTTGGCGCCCTGCGCGATGGGATGCGCCGGTCTCCCTCCCGGCGCATCCCCTCGCCAGGGTTCCCGCCCTGCGCCAGCAGGACCGCCGGTCACAGGAGTCCTTCGATGAGACAGCGAATTGCCGCGTGGGCGATGGCCCTGGCCTGTGTGGCCCTGGCGCTCCCTGGCTCGAGCGCCGGCGCCGACGACGGGTTGTTGCGCGACTTCTCGTGGCGCAGCCTCGGACCTGGCAGCGCGTCCGGCCGCATCGTCGACGTCGAGAGCCTGGACGCCGATCCGCGGTTCGTGCTCGTGGCCTCGGCCTCGGGCGGCGTCTGGAAGAGCGAGAACGGGGGCACGACCTTCGCACCGATCTTCGATCGCTACGCGACGGGGTCGATCGGCGACGTCGCGGTCCACCCGCGCAACCCGAAGCTGATCTGGGTGGGCACGGGCGAAGCCAACAACCGCAACGACGTCGGCTGGGGCGACGGGATCTACAAGTCCACCGATGGCGGGGCGACCTTCACGAACGTCGGCCTCGCCGACACCCTCCAGATCGCGCGGATCCTCGTGCACCCGGCCGACCCGGACACCGTGTGGGTGGCGGCCGCCGGCGACCTGTGGGGCGACAAGGGCGACCGCGGCCTCTTCAAGACCGTGGACGGCGGGCGGACGTGGCAGAAGCTCGGGAACGGGCTGCCCGCCGGCACCAGGGCGGGGGCCACCGACATCGTCATGGACCCGTCGAACCCGAACGTGCTGTACGTCGCGTTCTACCAGCGCCTGCGCCGGGCCTACCGCTTCGACTCCGGAGGCCCCGACAGCGGCGTGTTCAAGTCGACCGATGGCGGCAGGACCTGGCGCCGGTTGACGAAGGGGCTCCCCCCGGGTGACCTCGGGCGCATCGGCCTGGCGATCTCGCGCCGGAACCCCCGGGTGGTGATGGCCGTGGTCGAGGCCGCGTTCCAGCCCGACGAGAGGGACCCGGCGTTCGCCGACATGACGCGTCTCGGCAGCGGCGTCTACCGGTCCGAGGACGGCGGCGAGACCTGGCGCTTCCTGAACCGGCACAGCTCGCGGCCGTTCTTCTTCAGCCAGATCCGGATCAACCCGACCAACGACCAGCACGTCTACGTGCTCGACGTCAACTTCTGGCAGTCGAGCGACGGCGGCCGGACGCTCACGCGCGGCGCGCGGGACTTCGGGTACGACTACCACGCCATGTGGCTCGACCCGAGCCAGCACGACCGCTACTACCTCTGCGGCGACAAGGGGCTCTTCGTCACGCACGACCACGGCCGCGCCTTCCACTACTTCGACAACCTGCCGGTGACGCAGTACTACGCGATCGGCGTGGACATGCGAGACCCGTACGTCGTGTACGGCGGCACGCAGGACAACGGCACGTGGGGCGTCTTCAGCTTCACGCGCGACGCGTTCGGCATCCGCAACGACGACACCTGGAAGCTCCACTGGGGCGACGGCATGCACATCGCCACCGACCCGGAGAACTGGCGCCGCGTCTACACCGAGGCCGAGAACGGCAGCTTCCGGCGGTACGACGCGCTCACTTACGCGGAGGTCTTCGGACGCCCCGGCGCGCTCAACGTGTCGAACGTCGAAGACGTCACCGGCAAGCCCAAGCCGGCGGCGCAGCCTGCGACGGACCTGGCGGCGTTCTACGCCCAGATGCGGGCCGACCGCACCTTCAGGTTCAACTGGCAGACGCCGTTCATCGTGTCGCCGCACAACGGCCGGACGATCTACCTCGGCGCGAACCACCTGCTGAAGTCGGTGGACGGCGGGGCGTCGTGGCGCGCCATCAGCGGCGACCTCTCGAACAACGACCCCGAGACGACCCGCCGGGACAGTGGGGGCCTGACGCCCGACAACACCGGAGCCGAGACGCACGCCACCATCGTGTCGGTGTCGGAGTCGCCGCTCGTCGCCGGCGTGTTGTGGGTGGGCACCGACGACGGCAACGTGTGGGTGTCGAGGAACGACGGCGCCGCCTGGACCCGGGTGAACGCCGCGATTCCAGGCGTGCCCCCGAAGCTGTGGGTCAGCCACGTCGAGGCGTCGGCGCACGAGGCCGGCACGGCCTACGTGAGCTTCGACGGCCACCGCAGCGACGACTTCGGCACGTGGATCTTCAAGACCACCGACTACGGCGCGAGCTGGACGAACATCGGCGGCGGCTTGCCGCCGAACCAGCCGATCCACGTGCTGCTGGCCGACCGGAAGAACCCGCGGCTGATCTTCGTGGGCACCGAGTTCGGCGTCCACGTGAGCCTGGACGGCGGGACGTCGTGGCGCCCGCTGATGAACGGCATGCCGACGGTGGCCGTGCACGACCTCGTCGTGCACCCGCGGGACAACGACCTCGTCGCCGGCACGCACGGGCGCGGCCTCTACGTGCTGGACGACATCACCCCGCTCCAGCAGCTGACGCCGGAGGTCCTGTCCAGCCCGTCGCACCTGTTCGCGCAGCGCACGGCGACGTGGTGGGTGGACCAGAGCCGGGGAGGACAGTTCGGTGACAACACGTACGCGGGCCGGAACCCGCCGTCCGTGCGCCCGCCTGGCAACGCGATGGACCGGGCGAAGATCGCCAACACGCCAGTGATCACCTGGTATCTCGCCGCCGCGTCCGAGACGCCGGTGACGCTCGAGGTCCGAAGCCTCGACGGCAACCAGAAGCGGGTGCTGAAGGTTCCCGCCAAGTCCGGCGTCACGCGCCTCGCGTGGGACGGCCGGTTCGACCCGCCTGCCGGCTACACGCCGCCGCCTCCGCCGCCGGGCGAGTCGGCGTTCCTGGCCGCCTTCAGGCAGCCTCCGGGGGCGCTGGCCGGGCCCGGCGTCTACTCGGTGGTGCTGACGACCACCTCGGGGCCGGTGCGGGGAGTCCTGACGATCCGTGAGGACCCGATGGTGAGCGGCGCGCGGTAGGGGCCAGGCGAAGTCGTCGACGTGAGGTTTCGAGGAGGTCGTGTGCGCAACTCGATGATCAAGCTCGTCGTGGCGGTGGTGGCGCTCTCGGTGGCGTCGGGCGGGTACCGGGCCGGGGCCGTCGAGGGCGAGGAATGCACCACGCTGGTGGCGGCCAGGGCCGCGACCAGCCATGGCGGCCCGATGTTCTGGAAGAATCGCGACACCGGCACGCTGTCGAACAAGGTGATGCTCGTCACCGAGCACCCCTACAGCTTCGTCGCGCTCGTGGACGCCGACGACAGCGCTGGGCGCGCCGCCTGGGCCGGCGTGAACGCCGTCGGCTTCGCCATCGCCAACACCGCGTCCTACAACCTGCCCCAGCCCGCCGACGAAGGCCGCGAACAGGAGGGCGTCGTGATGGCCGAGGCGCTGCGGACGTGCCGCACCGTCGACGACCTCGAGCGGCTGATCGAGCGGCGGAAGGGCCGGCGGCTCGGCGTGCGCACGAACTTCTTCGCAATCGACGCGTCGGGCGGTGCCGTGATCATCGAGACGCACAACAACGGCCACACCCGGTACGACGCGTCGAGCTTCCCGGGGAACCGGATCGCGAACACGAACTTCTCGCGCAGCGGGGGCGTGGACGAGGGGGCCGGCTACATGCGCTTCGATCGCGCCAGCGAGCTCCTCGAGACCATCACCGCCGACAGGCTCAACGCCTCGACGGTGTTCGAAATCCTGTCGCGCGACATGGAGCACCCCCTGCTCCAGCACCCGTCGCGCGGGGCCTGGAAGACGCTTCCGGCCGACCGGCCGTACTGGGTGCACAGCAACTACACGATCAACCGCCCGAGCACGGCCTCGGCCGTGGTCGTCGAGGGGGTGAGGCCCGGCCAGGATCCACGCCTGACCACGATGTGGGTGGCGCTGGGCGAGCCGGTGACGACCATCGCGGTGCCCGTCTGGTTCGCCGCCGGCACGCCGCCCGAGGAACTGTGGCAGGGCAAGGCCGCGCCCATCAGCGCGGAGGCCGCACGGCTCAAGGCCGCGCTGCGGCCCTTGAAGAGCCGCGAGCGCAACGAGTACGCCGACGTCACGCGGCTCGACAACGCCGCCGGCACCGGCTGGCTGCCAGGCCTGATGGCGGTGGAGCGGCAGATCATGGCCGACACCGCCGCCTTCCTCGAAACGAACCCCTCCGACGAGGCGCTCGGCGCGTTCCAGCGCAGGATGGCGGCGCGGGCGCTGGCCGCGTTGAAGGCGGTCGAAACGCCATCGCGAACCGACATCCGCGTCACCGCGTCGCTCGTCGCGCCGGCCGTCGCCGAGGGCATCGTCCTGCAGCGCGGCCGGGAGCACGCCAAGGCGGTGGAGAGCTTCGATCGCGCCATCGCCATCGATCCCGGCGATGCCGACGCGCACCTGTTGCGCTGCCGGTCGCTCGCGGCGCTGCGGCGCTACGACGATGCGGTGGGCGCCTGCGGGGCCGCGATCGAGGCCAGGCCCGGCGACGCCGAGGCCCTGCGGGACCGCGGCCACTACCACCTAAACGCCGGGCGTCTCGACGCGGGGCTCGCGGACCTCACGAAGGCGGAGACGATGTCCCCGAAGGACCGGGGCGTGTTCTACCACCTGGGCCTGGCGTACTACCTGAAGGGCGACTTCGACAAGGCCGCCACGGCCTACGAGCGCTGCTCCGACACGTCGGCCACCGACGCCGCGAGGGTCGAGTGCCAGGCGTGGCTCGTGCCGAGCCTCCTGCGGGCGGGGCGTCGTCAGGATGCCAAGGCCCTGCTCGCGCGCCTGCCGTCGTCACCCGTGGCCGGCCATTCGTCGCTCTACCTCGACCGGTTGCTGCTGTTCAAGGGCGTGAAGACGGAGGCCGACCTGGCGGCGACGATGTCCTCGGAGGGCGCGGTGACCGAGACAACCGTCGGCTACGGCATCGGCCTGTGGCACCTGTTGAACGGGAGGCCGGGGCCTGCCCGCACGTACTTCCAGCGTGCGGTCGGCGCGAACCTGCCGACCTCGTGGGGAGCGCGCGCCGCCGAGGCCGAACTGAGGCGGATGGCGGTCCCCGCCACCACCCCGTAGCGTCACCGGGGAGCGGTGGGCGGCGGACCAGGCCACGTCGCGGGCCGGATGAAGCGCGCTGATGTCCGGCATCGGCAACGTCCGCGCGGGGCGCACGCGGGCGCTGCCGTCGATTGGGTGGAGGAACCCAGCCGCGAGCAGGAAGACCGCCCTGGCGACCTGGTCCGGGGTGTCACGCTGTCTCGTGACGTCACGCGGTATGGAGCAGGTACAGGCCCCCGGCCAGCACCAGCAGGCCGCTTGCGTAGCGCAGGGCCGTGACCCCGCGCGAGGTGTCGCTCCACTGCAGGTACCGACGCACCCAGCCGGTGGAGGCTCCGGCCAGCACGATCACCGCGCAATGGCCCAGGCCGTAGGCGGCGATCAGCAGCACGCCGTAGGCGAGGCTCGAACCGGCCACGGCGAAGGTGACGCCGAGCATCGGCGCCATGTAGGCGAACGTGCAGGGACCGAGCGCCACCCCGAACACCAGCCCGAGCAGCAGCGCCGCCGGCCAGCCGCGTCCACGGAAGCGCGCGGTGGAGGGGAGGCTCCAACCGATCGGAACCACGTCGAGCAGTGAGAGACCCACCGCGAAGAACACGACCGCGACCGCGTAGTTGGCCCAGGGGCCGACGTCGCCCGCGAGACGACCCGCGGCGGCCGTGAGCCCGCCGATGACGCCGATGGTCGTGAAGAGGCCGAGGGAGAAGAGACCCGCGATGGCGACACCGCGGCGCGCGGTGACCTGCGATTGACCGTTGACCACCCCGACGACCAGCGGAATGGAGGCGAGGTGGCAGGGGCTCAGGAGCAGGCTGGCGAGTCCCCACGCGAAGGCCGCGGCCAGCGCGAGTGCCGGTTGGCCCTCGACGGCGCGCGAGAGGGTGGTGAGGAGCGCGTCCATCGGGCGATCAGCTCGTGGGGGTCGCTTGGCCGGGCTTCGCGAAGTCGTAGCCCACGCGCTTCCAGGTGGCCAGGATGTCCTCCTTCGAGAGGAAGCCCTGGTGCCGCGTCAACTCGCGGCCGCGCTCGTCGAAGAAGATCTGCGTCGGGATGGCGTAGATGTCGTACGGGTCGCCGGCCGATGGATCCTTCCAGACGTCGATGAAGTCCACCTGCATGCGGCCCGCGTACTCCTGGCGCAGCTCGACCAGGATGGGCGCCATCGCCTTGCACGGGATGCAGCGGTCCGCGCCGAGGTCCACCAGGCGTGGGAGTCCCAGGGGGCGCTCCAGCGGGGCGTGGCTGGCGGAGGGAGCCACGACGGCCGGCGCGGTCGTGGCGCGCGCCGGCGCGGGGGACGTGGGGATCGCCCGCGTGGTGGTGGCCGGGGCCGACGCGGCCGGAGGGGTGGCCGGTGGCGCGGTCGTGGCGGTCGCGGCCTCGCGCGAGGGCTTGCTGGCCAGGACGAGGGCCACCGCGCCTGCCAGAGCGACCACGAGGAGCGAGCGCCAGGACATCAGGCGGTTCCGGGAGACAGCGCGTGCGGTGAGGACGGGAGCCGGCGGCCGGGGCCCGCGACCTCGCTGGTCTCGAGACATGGCCGGCACCTACGCCAGCAGCGGCTTGAGCGACTCCACGGTGGGGACGCGCCCCGACACCTTGATCTCACCATCCACGACGAGCGCCGGCGTGGCCATCACGCCGAAGGCGACGATGTCGTTGATGTCGGTGACCTTCTCGAGCGTGTACTCGAGGCCGAGTTCCTTCGCGGCCTGCTCGGCGTGGTCGGTGAGCATGCGGCACTTGGCGCAGCCGGTGCCGAGAACCTGGAGCTTCTTCACGAGGAGTCCTCCGCGCGCGTGGCGCGCTAGACGAGGGCGCCGAACACGACGCCGGTGACGGTCGACATCACGACGACCAGGGTGACGTAGACGACGGTCTTCTTCAGGCCCATCAGGGAATGCAGCACGAGCATGCTCGGCAGCGAGAGCGCCGGGCCCGCCAGCAGCAGCGCGAGGGCCGGCCCCTTGCCCATGCCCGCGCCCATCAGCCCCTGCAGGATGGGCACCTCGGTGAGGGTGGCGAAGTACATGAACGCGCCCGCCACCGCGGCGAAGAGGTTGGCGCCGATCGAGTTGCCGCCCACCGCGCGGCTGACCCAGTCCGAGGGAATCAGGCCCTCGTGACCGGGGCGGCCGAGGAGCAGGCCCGCGATCAGGACGCCGACGAGGAGCAGCGGCAGGATCTGCTTGGCGAACTCCCAGGTGGCGGCGAACCACTCGCCGCCCTCGCCCGGGTCCGTGCCGGTGACGAAGGCCAGCGCGAGCACCGCCACGGTGAAGGGCACGAGCGGGGCGCCCGGCGAGGCGAACGCGGCGGCGGCGGTGGCGGCGGCCCCGAGCGCCACCTTCCACCAGGCCAGGCCAATCCACCTGGCCAGCATGAACGCGAACGCCAGGCCGAGGACCCCCGTCACCAGCCACTTCGCCGAGAACACGGCGTGCCAGATCCCGCCGGCGGTCTCGGGCGCGCCCCAGTTGGCGAAGACCAGGATCCCCACCATGGACGCGAAGTAGAGGCTGTCCTGCGCGAGGGGCCTCGCGGGGGCGACGACGGGCTGCGTCCTGGCGGCCTCGACCTTCGCGGCCTCTTCCTCGCGGAAGACGAGGTGCATGAGCAGGCCGATGACGACGCTGAAGAGCACCGCGCCGACGGCGCGAGCGATGCCGATCTCCAGGCCCAGCACGCGCGCCGTCAGGATGATCGCCAGCACGTTGATGGCCGGGCCGGAGTAGAGGAAGGCGGAGGCGGGACCGAGGCCGGCGCCGCGCTTGTAGATGCCGCCGAAGAGGGGCAGCACCGTGCAGGAGCACACGGCCAGCACCGTGCCCGAGACCGAGGCCACGGCGTAGGCCAGGGCCTTGTTGGCCCGCGGCCCGAGGTACTTCATGACGGCGGCCTGGCTGACGAACACCGAGATGGCGCCGGCGATGAAGAGGGCCGGGATCAGGCAGAGCAGGACGTGCTCACGGGCGTACCACTTGACGAGGTGGAAGGCCTCGAGCACGGCGCCGTCGAAGCGGGCGGTGTCGACCGGCAGGTGGAAGGTGGCGAGGAAGCCGCCGACCAGCAGCGCGATCCACTTCCACTCGTGTTTCCAGGACATGTCGCCGGGCTCCGGTGGGCGCGGGCGGCGGAGGGCCGGGGACGGGCGGCCGCGTCGGGCGCTCAGACATTTCGGAACATACCGAAATGACGATTCGGTGTCAAGCCCGAGGTGCGACGGCAACGGCGGGCCGCGTGCGACGGCGCCTGATGTCGTCCAGGGTCAGGTCGCCCCGGGTGAGCAGGGGGATCGGCACCGCCTGGACCCGGCCGATCAGCGCGGCGTCGGCCAGCACCTGGGCGTCGGCGGCCACCAGCTCCAGCGCCTGCCGCACCCAGTCCGCGAAGGGGCTGGAGGCATCGAGGGCGTAGTAGACCAGCTTGCCCTCCTTGCGCTCGATCACCAGGCCCGCCCGCCGCAGGTCGTTCAGGTGGCCGGAGACGGTGGAGGCCGCCAGCTGCAGGATCGTGGACAGCTGGCACACGCACAGCTCGCCGGTGCGGAGCATGGCCGCGATGCGCAGGCGCGCGGGGTGGCCGAGGGCCTTGGCGACGGCCACGAACTGGCGATGGGACACGGCGGCAGGCGGCACGGTCACCTCCTCATCTCGACACATCACGAAATATACGTCCGCGCGGTCCAGGTCGCAACGGCCCCCGTGCCCGCCGGTCCGGCGTCGTCACCGGACCGTCGCCAGGTTCGCAGTAGACTGGGGGACCGAGGTGCCGATGACGACCGTCCTGTTCGCCTGTGTCCACAACGCCGGCCGCTCGCAGATGGCCGCCGCGCTCTTCAACCTGGAGGCCGACCCCGCGAAGGCGCGCGCGATCTCGGCCGGGACGCAGCCCGGGCCGCACGTCCACCCCGAGGTGCGCGACGCGATGCTCGAGCTCGGCGTCGACGTCTCCGGCGTGCGGCCGCAGCGACTCACCGACGACCTGGCCCGCCAGGCGCAGGTGCTGATCACGATGGGCTGCGGGGATGCCTGCCCGGTCGTCCCGGGCGCGATGCGCGACGACTGGCCGCTCGAGGATCCGAAGGGCAAGCCGATCGAGCGCGTGCGCGAGATTCGCGAGGAGATCCGGGGGCGGGTGCGCGCGCTGGTGGAGGCGCGCGGCTGGGCGCGCGGGGCCTGACGGCCCCACGGCGTCGGTCGGCCCCGTCGCGCGCCCGCCCGGGCCGCCCGCCTCAGCTCGTCTGCGCGGGGGCCGGGAACCAGTGCCGCGTCCGGTTGCACGCCGCGCACACGCTGAGCATCACCGGCACCTCGATCAGCACGCCCACCACGGTGGCGAGCGCGGCGCCCGACTCCGGCCCGAACAGCGCGATGGCCGTGGCCACCGCCAGCTCGAAGAAGTTGCTCGCGCCGATGAGCGCCCCGGGCGCCGCCACCGCGTACTCCACCCGGAACAGCCGCATCAGCCCGTAGGTGAGCGACGAGTTGAAGTAGACCTGGATCAGGATCGGCACCGCGATCAGCGCGACGTGCAGCGTCTTGCTCGTGATGTTGTCGGCCTGGAACGCGAAGATCAGCACGAGGGTCGCCAGCAGCGCCGCCATGCTCACCGGCGCGAAGCGCGGCAGCAGCACCTGCTCGAACCACTCGCGCCCGCGGCGCGCGATCAGGACGTGCCGCAGCACGACCCCGGCCGCCAGCGGGATCACGATGAACACCACGACCGAGTAGAGCAGCACGATGAAGGGGACGTGCAGCGACGACGCGCCGCTCACCAGGAAGCGCACGATCGGCGCGAACAGCACGAGCATGATCAGGTCGTTCACCGAGACCTGCACCAGCGTGTACGCCGGGTCGCCGTCCGAGAGGTAGCTCCACACGAACACCATCGCGGTGCACGGCGCCGCGGCCAGGATGATGCAGCCCGCGATGTACTGGTCGGCGTCGGTGGGCGGAATCCACGGGCTGAACAGCACCCGGAAGAAGAGCCACGCGATCGCGGCCATCGAGAACGGCTTCACCAGCCAGTTGATGACGAGCGTGATGACCAGGCCGCGCGGGCGCCGGCCCACGTTGCGGATGGCGCCGAAGTCCACCTTCATCATCATCGGCGTGATCATCAGCCAGATCAGCACGGCGATCGGGACGTTGATCTGGCTGCCGCTGCCGAACTCCATCCCCCGCAGGGCGCCGGTGAACGCCGGCACGGCCTTGCCGAGCAGCACGCCGCCGACCATGCAGAGGCCGACCCACAGGCTCAGGTAGCGTTCGAACACGTTGAGGCGCTTGGGCGCGGGCGGCGCGCCGCCGGCCGGGGTCACGACGATGGGTGAGTCGGTCATGGGGTGTCAGTGGTCCAAGTGGAGGGGCGTGCCAGCGAGGTGCAGCAGTCGATCGCGCCCGACCGGGGGCTCGAGGCTCCAGGGCACGCGTGCCACCGTCGTCGCCAGCCGCTCGCGGACCGTGGCGAGGTGGGACGACTCTCGCGCGGCACGCGCGCACAGCACCGCGTCGCGCAGCGACCGGGCCGCGAAGCTCTGGTTCACGACCCACGCGAACGGCTCGATGCCCGCGCGGCGCAGGTCGTCCTGCAGCGCGGCGGCCTCGTGGACGGGCGTGGCCTCGGGCACCGTCACGATCAGCACCCGGGTGTAGCGCGGGTCGCGCAACCGCGGGAGCAGGGCCCGGACCTCGTCCGGCACGTCGCTGCGGGTCCGGGCGACCTCGCGGTGATAGGCCTCGGCCGCGTCCAGCAACAGCACGGTGTGCCCCGTGGGCGCCGTGTCGAGCACCACGGTGCGGTGCGCCCCTTGCGCGACGGTGCGGGCGAAGGCCCGGAACACCGCGATCTCCCCGGTGCACGGCGACCGGAGGTCCTCTTCGAGGACCGCACGGGCGCCCGGGTCCAGCGCGGCCGCGCCGGCCAGCACCTCGTCCGTGTACGCCCTGGTTTCGGCCGCGGGATCGATGCGCGACACCGTGAGCGTGGACGACTCGCCGGCGAGCGTCGCGTCGAGGTGCGCCGCCGGGTCGGTGGTGCTCAGGTGCACGTCGAGGCCGCGCCGGGCCAGCTCCAGCGCAATCGCCGCCGCGATCGTCGTCTTGCCCACGCCACCCTTGCCCATCGTCAGCACCACGCCCCCGGGGGCGTGGTGCTGACGATGGGCAAG
>JADHED010001739.1_pt1 | contig 17296 bp, 20 predicted proteins | sample 8952041 | NCBI WGS metagenome assembly JADHED01 (sample SAMN16124423, study PRJNA663239) | bioreactor sludge metagenome | isolation source: sludge (control) | place: India:Bengaluru | collected 2018-09-08
ACTTTTATGAATTGAATCCGACATTAAATCCTGAAAATTACAGAAAAAAGCGGGAAAGTTGAAAATATGAAATTGTACACAATCTAATACGACATCATAATGAAAAGGAATAAATCTAAGCGGATTCCTAAAATTCTAAAGATAAATAACATTAACAAAAAAGATTTAAAAATCTCTGTCTTGTTTAGCAATGGTGAAGATAGAATTATTGACTTCTGGAAAATTTTTAATGACAAATGGAAAATCAAAAAAAACGATGTTGAATATAAACTCTTAAGCCCAATTGAATTTGCAAAGGTAACAGTCATTAATCATTCTCTGGCATGGGAGAATGTAGAAGTGTGCATAACAGGCAAGAACAATCTTAAACGACAGGTCCCTTACCAAATTGGTGCTGATACTTTATTCGAGCTAAGTGATTTGGACTCATCTATGAGTTTCTCAATAGGTGAAATGTTTCGAAATGCACGCCTAAAAGCAAAAAAATCACAAGTGGAAGTTGCGGAATCTGCGGGAACATCAAGAACCTATATTACACGACTTGAAAATAATCAACAGGATGTTGAAATTATGACATTGAAAAAATTAATTGAAGCCGGCTTGAATAAACATCTTAGAATTTCAATTGTGTAGCTCGCTCACTTCCCCAACAACTCCTTTCGCAACTCGATCCGCTTTTCCGGAGTTATGCGGCCTTCTGCAGCAGCATCATTAATGAGTATCAGTTTTTCAAATTCCTGTTGTGTGAGATATCCATCAGGTCTGCAAAAGGCAAGTTCACACGACTGAATGGCATTTTCGATTTCAATGAGATAACCTCCCATTTCTTCAATAATAAAATACGCCATCACCTGATCTCCCTTCTTACGAATTTTACTCACCACAACTAATGCGCCTTCGGAGCCCGGTTGTAATGCAGGATCAAAACCTTCTTCCGCGGCAAGCGTTTCAAAAATAGTAACAGCCAATCCCGAATAAATAAAATCATACCTGCCATCCGGTAACGACCCCACCCCTAGTGAAAGCGTATCACCTGGTTTTATTTCCCATCCCGCTTTTGTGGTGTATGAGTCCAGCTTCTGCGCTGAGCAAGTGGCGCTAAATAATAGTGCAACCAATAAAATTATTAAAGCTGTAAATGCGGTTCTGATCCCTGTTCTCATCCTGCAAAATTAATTAGCCCAATTAACATATGCCCCAATTCTTGCGGAAACACCCTAATTTAATACCTTTGTGTGCTGAAAATCAATAACCTCTGATTAAACAGAGACATAAAACACTAAAAATGAGCTTATTAGTAGTTGGAACCGTGGCTTTTGATGCCATCGAAACACCTTTCGGAAAAACCGATAAAATTATTGGCGGAGCTGCCACTTATGCATCTTTGGCTGCATCTTACTTTACCCAGGATATTAATCTGGTATCGGTTGTCGGCGACGATTTCCCACAGGCTACCATCGATCAATTAAACGAACATGGTATTCGTACTGAAGGTTTGCAGATAAAGAAAGGTGAAAAATCGTTCTTTTGGGCAGGCCGTTATCATAACGATATGAATACCCGCGATACACTGGCTACTGAATTAAATGTGTTAATGACTTTCGAGCCTGTAATTCCGGAATCCTATCAGGATTGTACCTTTTTGATGCTTGGAAATCTGATGCCTTCCATTCAGATGAAAGTAATGCAATCGTTGCGTGAACGTCCGAAATTAATTGTCATGGATACCATGAATTTTTGGATGGAAACTGCAATGGATGATCTGATGAAAGCAATTGCCATGGTTGATGTGCTTACTATTAATGATGCAGAAGCACGTCAGCTATCAAATGAATATTCACTGGTTAAAGCTGCGCAGAAAATTTTGAAAATGGGCCCCAAGTATCTGATCATTAAAAAAGGTGAACACGGTGCTTTGTTGTTTAATAAAGAACAGGTGTTTTTTGCTCCGGCATTACCTTTAGAAGATGTATTCGATCCAACTGGTGCAGGTGATACTTTCGCTGGTGGTTTTATTGGCTATCTTGCAAGAACCAAAGATGTTTCATTCGAAAATATGAAACGCGGAATTATTTTCGGCTCGGCAATGGCATCTTTTTGTGTAGAAAAATTCGGTACGGAAAGAATTATAAATCTTGATCAGGAAGAAGTGGAAAGCCGCGTACAGGAATTTGTTGATCTGGTTCAGTTCGATATTACTTTGGTGTAATTTCAATTACATCTTAGCAAAAATTAAGCCCAGGTAAAAAAATATTACCGGGGCTTAATTTTTTTATGCTATTTACTTAACCGCCTTCAATAAGCTGTTAACATGCTCCCAATTCACAACATTCCAAAAGGCATTCACATAATCGGCTCGCTTGTTCTGATACTTCAAATAATAGGCGTGTTCCCAAACATCCAATGCAAGCAGCGGAGTTCCTTTTACTTCAGCAATATCCATCAACGGATTATCCTGATTTGCTGTCGATGTAATAGTTAATTTTCCCTTATCAGCAATCAACCATGCCCAACCGGATCCAAAACGTGTGGTTGCAGCTGCATTAAATTGTTCCTGCATTATTTTGAAACTTCCAAATGAATTATTGATTGCTTCTGCAATTTGTCCGTCCGGATTTCCTCCACCTGCAGGCTTCATCAACTTCCAGAATAAACTGTGATTATAATGGCCACCACCATTATTTCGTATAGCCACACTGTACTTTGAAATATTCTTCATCAAATCTTCCAATGAATCACTGGTAAGTCCGGAACCTTTCAAAGCCTTATTCAAATTATCAACATACGCCTTATGGTGTTTCCCATGATGTATTTCCATCGTTTGTGTATCGATGTAAGGCTCTAATGCAGCAGCGCCATAGGGCAATGCCGGAAGCTTAAATAAAAATCCACTATCGTCCTGTGGACTATCTGCGAAAGCTTGTGTACCAACCAATCTCAACCCTGCTCCCGCTACCGTTAGTAAGGCAGCATTTCTGATAAATTTTCTCCTCGACTTTTCCATAGGGTATGTATTTTAATTTATACGTTTAAACGAATAAGATTAAAGCTTCGTTTTTCTCAACTGTTTGACCTTTAGTAATACTTATTTTTTTGACAACTGAATCAGCAGGAGCTTTCAGGATATTCTCCATTTTCATAGCTTCAAGCACAACCAGCTTATCTCCTTTTTTAACTTCTTGTCCCTCACTTACACAAACTTCCACAACCAAACCGGGCATTGGAGCTTTTAACTCGGATACCTTCTTTGATTTCGCTGCATCCATACCAAGTTCATGAAGCAATTCATCGAAACGATCGCGTAACTGAACTTTGTAGACATTGTTGTTGACGCGGATATGTAACAAGCGCTCTTCCTTATCATACTTAATCACTTCGGAATTAAAAGATTTGAGACCGTGAATGATATGGTATATTCCATCCTTTATTTGAGAAACATCAGGAGCTGCAATTTTACCATCTAAAAGTACCGTTCCATCCGATTGCAAATCGACCGATATTTCGCGTTTATCGTTTATAGTGGCTTTGTAAATCATAAAGCAAACTTAACAATTTATTGTCAATTTATCCTTAATTATAGATAACATAGCTAACGTTCAATTGTTAATATCATGTATCAGACTGCATTCCAAAAGCATAACAGACATCTTATCTTTGTCTATATTTTTCAAACATGACTAAAAAAACCGCTGGAGAATCCGGCATTCTTAAAAAGGCAATCCTGAGTGTTTTCAAGAAGCATCCAACCAGGAACCTTAATTACAAACAAGTATCGAAACTCATAAGGCAACTGGATCCTGCCATTGCCGACCGTTTTTTGTTTATCGATGACCCATCTGCCAACAGAGCGCAATTGCTGACTGCAATGGCACAAATGGTTTTGGATGGTGAACTGCAGGAAGTTGATACCGGCCGTTTTCGTGCGATTCCGGAACAGCTTTATATTGAGGGTGTTATAGATATAACAGTCTCGGGGGCAGCCTATGTTATGAACGAAAATTTCGAAGATGATATCGTAATTGCTCCTCGGAATACCGGTACCGCTATGAATGGCGACACCGTGAAAGTGCTGCTTTATGCCAAACGGTCCTCGAAAAGGCAGGAAGGTGAAGTGGTTGAGGTTATTAAAAGAGCTAAGAATGAATTCGCAGGAACGATACAGATTCTTCCAAAATTTGCATTTTTAGTCCCCGACAGCAACAAATCTAATATCGATATTTTTATTCCGCTGTCAAAGCTCAATGGAGCAAAACATGGCCAAAAGGCTGTGGCCAGAATTACAGAGTGGCTGGAGGAAACAAAAAATCCTACCGGAGAAATAATTGAAGTTCTTGGTGATGCAGGTGATAACAATACCGAAATGAATGCCATTTTGGTGGAGTATGGTTTTCCGTTACGCTTTCCAAAGGAAGTTGAAGATGAAGCGGAGAAAATTCCTTACGAGATTGCGGCTGCAGAAATAAAAAAACGTCGTGATATGCGTGGCATTACCACGTTTACGATTGATCCTGTAGATGCAAAGGATTTTGATGATGCACTCTCCGTACAAAAACTGGAAGAAAATAAGTGGGAAATAGGAATTCATATTGCTGATGTTTCACATTACCTGCGTCAGGGAATGAGTATGGATGAAGAAGCATTTGAAAGAGGAACATCTGTATACCTGGTGGATCGTGTTATCCCTATGCTACCGGAAAAACTTTCCAACCATGTTTGTTCACTCCGTCCGAATGAAGATAAACTATGTTACTCAGCAATATTTCATATAGATGCTGATGCCAATGTATTGGATGAATGGTTTGGAAGAACAGTAATTCATTCCGACAAACGGTTTTCTTACGAAGAAGCGCAGGAAGTCATAGAAAAAAAGGAAGGCACTTTGGCAAATGAAATTTTACTACTTGATACTTTAGCAAAAAAATTACGTGCCGGAAGATTTAAACAAGGTGCAATAACATTTGAAAAAGTGGAAGTAAAATTCCGTCTCGATGAAAAAGGAAATCCTACCGGTGTTTACACCAAAGAAAATAAAGATTCCAATAAACTGATCGAAGAATTCATGTTGCTTGCAAATCGTAAAGTAGCAGAGTTCATAGGAAAGCATCATGCGGGCAAAAAAGTAAAAGGAAGTGGTCATGCTTCAAAAGCCCCCACCTTTGTATACCGTATTCACGATTCACCGGTTCCTGAAAAATTACAGAATTTCTCCCTTTTTGCAGGGAAATTTGGTTACCAGATAAACACGCGAAATGAAAAAGAAGTAGCTCATTCACTCAATCAGCTGATGAGTGATGTGCGTGGTAAAAGAGAGCAAAATGTTTTGGAGCAGCTCGCAATACGTACAATGGCAAAAGCTGTTTATACAACTGAAAACATTGGGCATTACGGTTTAGCATTCGACTACTACACACATTTCACATCTCCTATCCGCCGTTATCCGGATGTTTTAGTTCATCGTCTGCTTGATTTGTATCTCCATGCAGGAAAATCTGTGGATGCAAAAGATTATGAAGAGATGTGTCAGCATTCCACTAATATGGAAATCCGTGCCTCTGAAGCTGAAAGAGCATCCATTAAATACAAACAGGTGCAATACTTACAGGATAAGAAAGGTATAGTGTTTGATGGACTTATTTCGGGTGTTACAGAATGGGGATTTTATGTTGAACTAACGGAAAGTAAATGTGAAGGATTGGTTCGTTTGCGCGATATCGGAAACGATTTCTACGAACTGGATGAAAAGAACTACTGCATCATCAGTCACAGGTCAGGTAAAGTCTTTCGTTTAGGTGATGAGGTTCGTGTTGAAATAAAAAATACCGATCTGGTGAAAAAACAAATCGACTTTTTACTAGCGGAACAAGTGGAAACGGAAGAACGAAGAACTAAAAAAACGCCTCCAAAGCATGCGTTGAAACGTAAGCGGAGGTAGGGGTAAAATCTGGTTTTATTTAACTTCCCACTATAGGTGATAGACTCCACAAGGTATCTGGGTTTGACAAGAACCAAAGAAAAATACTATAAATAATTTTCACTGATGTAGCTATAGTATAGCTGTTCTTGATAACTGCATCACATATTTACCTGATTAATAACATTCATTAAATCAACCATGCTTTCCTGACTAACCTGAGTTAATCCGCGGTTTGGGCGGTCGAGATCAATAATAAGAATAAATGATAAGGTTATTACAACGCATAATATCACAGCCGGATACCTTGCATGTGTTGCAGCCAATCCGTTGCCATAACCTAATATCCCAATTGCTAAAGCAGCAAACAACAATAAACCGAGTAGCACTATTTCCGGAACATGATTTGAGATGGCTATGTCGCGTTCTGTTTTAATATCAATTAACTGATTAATAGATGTTGCAAATAATCCGGCGGGGACGGAAAGTGGGTTGTTTTCAGTTGCAGCAAATGCTTCATCCCACATCAGCGTCTGTATTCGTTTTGTTTCACGATTCAAAAGCAACCGTTCATTGGCTGGAATATTTGCTCGCGAAGTTATATTAAACTCCACTTTTACATATTGTTTAAACAATTCCATCATTCGGGCACGTTGGTTTTCCGGAAGTAATTTCGACCGCAATACAGCTGTACCAATGGCATTCGACTCTTTTACAACCATCTGCTTTCTATTATCGAATCGGGAGAGAGCCATAGCAAAGGTAAATCCCAAAAGAAAAGTGAAAATAGTAAGAATAGCTGTTTGAATAGTTGATATTTGAGTTTTCATGGGTGGCGTCATCTCTACTTTAACTTTCAAGCCGATCAGATAACCCATTTCAACAGAAACTACTAAGATCACAAGCGTGATAAATCCAATAAGCCATTGAGGCGTACTATACAAAAGTTCCTGTGTCATTTTTATGCGGTATTAGTAATAGATTCTAATCAAAAGAGAGCCTCTTATAAGGTAATAGCAGATTCGCTTGAGTAAGGTAACACATTTTACCGGAACAAAAACACGATACTGTCAGAATTCTCGCAACAAAGACCCAAATTCCCTATAAATCCTGAGCAATTTAAGTTTATATGCAAATTTACTTAAGAGGTCAGAATAAATTTTACATGTCCAAAAGTTAATGAAATATCAATCAGACTCAGGCATAATCGAAAACCGGTCGGCAACAAATTGCTGCCGACCGGGTAACTTTATTAAAAAATTTCTATTATAGAAAAGTCCCTGGAAAAGATATTAAACTAATCTTAATGGTTTATTACTGCTTAACAACCCTCTTCGTAGCTCTTTCACTTTCATTCAACAGCACAACAGTATAAATTCCCTTTTGTAGCTGGCTGCCGAATAATACTTTACTATCGAAAGAACTTATATCAGAAATTTTCTCAACTTCCTTGCCAAGTAAATCATATACTACCAGACTGTAGTTTGATGCAAAACCGGGATTTTCAATTGAAAAATCGCTGTAAGAAGGATTTGGGTAAACAGAAATTTCATACTCCTGAAATCCTGAAACTCCGTTATTTGACATCGTGCGGCACTGATCGCTGGAAGCAGTACAGAAAGTATAAAGGTATGCCCAATTTGAAATACATCCATATAAATTACGCTGTACTCTGGTATAGTAAGATCCCGGTGCCTGAAATAAAACACTGATCGAGCTATTTGTTTGTGGGAAATTAGGGCCCCAGTTAACATTATTTGTGCTCGCCTGCCAGGTATAACCTGAAGATCCACTTGGAGTAGTAAACAAGTTTCCAGATGTATGTGGTGGTATACAGGAGGGACCATACACACTTAATGAAGTACTCACAGCATTGATTCCTCTTGTTGGAACATTGATCGTCCCGCAATAAGGAGTTGTTACGCCATTCAGCGTTACACTTATTGTGCTGGTGCTGCCCGGAACAGTCGCATTAATAACAGCTGAATTAGTTGTTGTAGTCAACGGAAAGGAAACGCCATTAATAAGAAAATTAGGGTTGCTGGATGTCCATGTATATGTTCCAGAACCGGTGTTGTTACCATTAACTGTAAATGTTGTGCTTGAGGTATTACACGGAGTTGCATTTCCTGTAATTGAAAGGACAGGAGCAGCAGGTACGGCAGAGACAACAATAGAATTAGAATAGACCGTACTAACATTTACCCAGGAACATACCAAGTTTGATCTTTTAAATACAACTTTTACCTGATATGTACCGGGTGTTACAGCAACTCCGTTAAAATAGTCATAAGTCCATGCACCTGAAGCCTGAAAGGTATGCGTACCTAGTGAGCTACCATTCCTGTAAAGTGTTACTTCAAATCTGTAGTTTGGATTTCCCACACACAAATTTGTTGGACCGCAACCGGCTCCCGAACAATACTCATAATAAATTTTGAAATTCTTTGCCTGTGAACCGCACACAGCAAAATTAGCTGAAGAATATCCACCGGGGGGGGAAGGTAGATTGTACTCAAGTGTAGCAAAGGCGGCATAAAGTTTGGACTGGATTACCACCAAACAAACGATGAGATATAATACTTTTTTCATAATAGAAGAGATTTATATAATACCTACTCTTTTGCCGCTTTTCGGTTACCGCGTGTTAACAGACACAAAGCTTCAAGTTTAACGCAGATAATACAATAGTACATAAATATCAAAACACCTATGTCTCAAAAGTACATTTGTACTATGAAATATATTATTGCCTAAAGTTCTAAGGTATCCAATTGCTCCCCATTAATGATGACATTGACTAAAAATCGCAATCGTATAAATATAATATTTCGGATATACAAGAAATGTTTATAAAACAAATGTACTATGCCGGGAGGTAAGCAAAACAGTATTAAAATGAGATGTTACGAATTCGAGTTGATTTTTTCAGAATGAGTAGCATTATTCGAAAGATGCCAGGCAATAACAGTTGTGCATGAATGAAGATGGACAGTTCAGATGAAAGCCTGGAAGAATCCGTTACGCAAAAGAAGAAAATCACCCCACCAGCATGGATTGTAACGTACGACATCTATAACAATCAGCTATTCCCTTGCAAACAACCAGGCGATAAGAGTAAATTACATTACTGTAAAACCTCATACCGCCTGGATAAAAAGTAATAAAATCAGAAAAGAATCCCCACCCTGGAGGAAAATTATAACCCCAAAATCTATTGTTTAACAACTCTTTTCGTAGCTCTTTCACTTTCGTTCATAAGCACAACTGTATAAATTCCTTTTTGCAGTTGGCTGCCAAATCAAACCAGTAATCCTATAACTAATAGAAGTTTGCATTTAAACTTCCCGTGAATTTGCCTTTGTTGTACTTTTAATAAATATTTCATTCAATAAAATACCAAATACTTATTTTAGTAATCTTCCCTCAACAAAGCAAACATCAGCGAATCCTCGTATTTACCTTTATGAAGATAATGTTGCTTTAAAACTGCCTCCTGAATGAAATTATTCTTTTGAAGCAATCTTATGGATGGAAAATTCCATGGAGCGACCAAGGCTTCTATCCGGTTTAAATGTAATTCACTGAACCCATAGGCTATGATAGTTTCAAGTGCTTCGCTCATAAAACCCATTTCTTTGAAATTTTCTTCAATCATATTATAGCCAATTTCTGCCCGGAAATGATCGGGATTCCAGTTATGTATTCCACATCGGCCAATAATTTTTCCTGTTTCTTTGTCATGTAATAGAAAAAGTAAGAAACTCCGATTATAAGTTGCGTAACCTTTCTGCTGCTTTTCCTGTTCTTTCAAAAAGTCTTCCTCATTCCGGTGACCTAAAAGCTGCATAACTTCCGTCTTATTCAGGGTGCTAAAAATGTAATTCATGTCTTCCGGACTGAATCCTTTTAGAATTAACCTTGGAGTTTCGAGAGTTACCAGTTTCATTGTTTTGTTTAGTTGTAAAACAATAACGTGAGGTGAAAAATAAATCTTCACACCTCACGCAGCAATTTATTGTGAGAAACTGATTAGTTCCCGGATTCAAATTTTTCTAATAATTTTAATCACTTCATGGAATGTAGGGCCACATGATTGCCTTCGGTATCCAGAAAGTGCGCCATAAATCCATTTTCACCAATGCTGGTCTTAGGCATAAGCACTTTGCCACCTGCAGCCTCAACCTTTGCCAGTGGTGTACTTAAATCGTCGCCGCCATTGAGGTAAACAACAGTTCCCTTGTCAGATGGTTCGAATCCTTCACCTTTTACAATTCCTCCTCCAACACCATTTTGCATATCACAAGGAAGCATGCCATATCTTCCTCCAGGGAATGGCATTTCAAAAATTTCACCACCATACAACGTTTCATAAAATTTCTTTGCCCGGTCAAAATCATTCACCGGAATTTCAAACCAATTTAGTGCATTTTTCATTGTTTTTCGATTTTGGGTTAAACATGAAGCAAATATATAAAAATGGTTTTAGGAAAAAAGGGGGGGCCGCAAGAAATCAAGTGTTTCCGGAAAGTAAAATAATCTTTAATTAATCCTCAAACCCAAATCGAAACCTCTACCAAATCATCCGTTTCTAATCCTTTTTTTACTCGAACTTCGGCCTTCAAGGGCAACAAATAAGTGTCTTGTTTGGTATCAAACCAGATTGCAGTCATCCATTCTGTATCACCAATTTTTGCCGTCGCCTTTAACCTGCCCCAACCCTCTTCTTCCGATTTTAAAAGCGTTCTTATTTCTTTCGATGTCTTTTTTGGTAAGGAAACAAAATACCAACCATTTGGTCCATCATATTTCCAGACTTTCGCTTTAAATTTGTAAGGAATTCCTTTTATGGATTTGATCATCTTTTGTAAAATTATTCAAAACAAAGTTAATAAGTTGACATACTACTTTTCGATACTACGTTTTAAGCTTCGCCTTAAAGTATCCCGTCAGTCTCCTTAAAACATACCAGCAAGTGTAGCCAAAAAGCAATCCCCCTATGAGCCCTGCAAAGGACCCTGAAAGTAGTGCAGTTTCCGTAGTCCACCATTTCATGATTTTGTTTAGCACCCAAAAACCGGCACTACCCAGGAATATTCCTCCAACTGCTGAACCTAATACTACAAATATTTTAAAACCTGCTGTGTACGATTTTTGATTCAATCCAATGAGTACAGCTGCCGACAAAACACCAATTGAAACCAGTACGCTTATCACCAAAACAACAATAAATGCCAATGCGATTCCAAAGCCAACTCCTAAAAACATAATTCCGAAACCAAATATGGCTATAAAAAATAATCCCGGAGAGAAATCATTTTCCAAATCTGTAGAATAATTTTGAGGAGTGGCGCCTAAGGTATCCGTAATTTGTGTATATTTATCAGTAACAGAAGCATCTAGCGCTTTACAAAAATAATTTGCATAACACAAAAAAGCTATAGCAAGAGCAAAATACTTAACTTCTCTATGCATAATTTTCTAATCAACTTACCAAATTAAATAATGAGTAATAAGAAAGACCCGGCAGCAGAACAAGTAAAATAAATTATATCTGGCTATAACCGTCCTTCTTCCCCAGCAGCTTTATAAGCATCTAATTCAATTTCTTCAGAAATTCTAAAATTAGTTTTTTTGATCTTTTCGAAAATCGGTCTGACTGAAGGAATAAGGTTATTTAACTTGGCTTTTATAATAATTCCTAAAGTTCCTGTCATTTTTAAGCCTAAACCTTCTGCAATCTTTCTGGCCTTAAAATCATCTAATATTAACGTGCTTTCCGGGATTTCTAAAGCTAAAGCTATGGCACTTGATTCGCCCTTGTCAATTTGCAACTCTAGTATACGAACCCGATAAATGTCTTGTACGTTTTGAATTTTTACCCAAGTAGGCAACTTGTCACCAAATTCATCAGCAATTATTGAAGTGGTAAGTATCTCTCCGTATAGTTTATGAAGTAGTTCCAATTCACCAATGTTATTCAGGACGATAAGACAACTTGTATCTGAAATAATAACCCTATGCGTTTGTGACATCTCGACCTAACTCTGAAGCAGGAAAATTGAAGATTGAAACATTATATTTGCTTAAAATTTCGGCGAATGTTCTTTTTGATAACCCGGCTACCTCAGCCGCTTGACCTAATGTTAGTTTACCTTGTTCATACAGTTTTGATGCAACTAAGAGTCGCACTTCCCCATTATCAAGATCCAAATTATCAGGAATATTAACAGTCAGCGTTTTCATATTTCAAATATACGAAATGTTTGATTAGTTTTCAAAAAGGAATAGACGATTTATAAATTTAAGTTATTTTCTACAAATGCTTTTTGAAAAATCAAGCGACCATATTGCATTGATATTCTGATGTTTACACAAGTTTTTGAAATTCGCTAGTTTTACATTTCAATTTGATGCCAAAATTGCCTCCCGTTTTAAGTTCAATTACGAAGATTTAACTCTGCCCACCCACTTCGGAGAATCATCAATTGTTTGTCGCAATACCAAATTCAATTGCGCTGCATGATGTTGAATGTGTCGCATGTTATACATTAAGATTTCAAGAAGGGAAAAGTCTTTATATTCGTTTATCCAACGTTCATTCAATTTTTCAAATGTAAGCAATGAAATCAATTGGTGGGCTTTATCTTTGTAATTGGTCAGATAAGTAATCAACTCATCCTTCGAATAAGTTCTTTCCGGCAATTTTCCGGAAGGATCAAATTCAGAAAATGAGAATGTTGAAGGAGGCACGAATTCATCTGGTTTTGTACTAAGATAGTAGTTTGTCCAGAATAAACAATGGTAAACATTGTACCAAAATCTTGAATTGGTATCCCACTGTTTGTCAGGACACATGATAATTGCATTCTCAAGCATTTCCAAACTCGCACCAAATTGAAACCAAAACGACTCTCTTAAATTTGCATTTACATCCATTTCACTAATTTTATTTATATATGTCATCCGAAACGACTAGATATTTATTTAATTTAATAATGATTTGCAATTTATCAGCTAACTTTCCCCAACAACTGTTTAGCCCGCTCTACAACTTCCATTGGAGTAACTCTGGTCAGACAGCGGTTATCGCCCCATTTACATTCCGTGCTATGGCAATTTCCGCATTCAAGGTCTTCGGATGTGTAAGCAAAAGACCTCCTTCCAAGTGGTCGCCCCCAATAAGCAGGAGAGGCCCCTAAAAATCCAATTGTAGGTGTGTTATTAGTCCAGCTGGCATGCATGAGTCCACCATCATCAGATAGTGAAAGATTAACCTTTCGAATAATATTATATGCTTCCACAGCATTCGTTTGACCTACCATATTTATACAACTGCTTCCTAACCCTTCAGAAAGCATTGTTGTCTTCTGATTAAAAGATGGATATCCAAGCAAAACAAATTTTGCATTTGAATCCACATGCTGCATCCACAACTTAGCAAACGTAAGATAGTTTTGTTGCCCCCATTGTCGCGTTGGAAATGCCCCGCAAGGATTCAGAAATATTAATTTGTCCGTTCCATTCCATCCTTTTTCCATTAATTTTTCTAAACCCGAAAGCTCATTTCTCAAAGAGATTTCTGTGTGTTGAGTAACCGGGCTCAATCCAAGGGCGTTGATGGTGTTATGATATCGATGTAATGCATGTACTCTTGAATAACGATCAAACTGAGCCCATGCTTCGGTTAACAATACTTTTCTGATTGTTCTGGAGTGAATGTTATTCTGTAAATCCACTATGGCATCAAACTTTTCGCGTCTCAATTCAGGGTAAATTTTCAAAAGATCGAGCGCCATTGGCCATCCTCCCCGGGAATGATTTAATACATGCACTTTATCGAATGCAACTACATTATTGGGCAACTCCGAATAGTTTCTGCAAATCAATAAATGTAATTCGATATTCGGGAAAGTCTTCTTAAAAGCTTCTGCTGCCAAAAAAGAAATAAGTGAATCTCCAAAAGCATGAAGCCTGATAAAAAGCACTTTCCCAGGAAGCTTATTTCCCTTCCAGGCACGCGATTTAATTTCCTCTGACTCGGGAAAGATAAACTTCATATACAAATATACGATTTGTTACATTACTCCCACAAAATCCCATTAATTTTTACCGAATGAGACCTTTAAGGGATTACCTCAAATTGTAATAACAACCAAAAGCCAATCCAGCTCTCCACAAAAACGCGGTGATTGGATCATCATTAATTTCGAGTAATCCATAGCGAATTGTTGGTTCGACTCTGAAAAATAACTTATTGTTTAAATTGTATTCGACTCCCACACTCATAGTTGCTGTGACATTCACCGTCTTAATATCATGCAAAAACTCGTGTTTGCTTCGCTTATCTCTACTATCCTTGTACTTCAAAATACTGATTTGTCCTGAACTAACCAAAATATTAGTTGTTAATCCGGCACTTGTAATAAACCGCATCCGATTCTTACCAAAATTCAAAACAACCCGGAGGGGAACATCAAGATAATTATAGTTACTAATAAATCTGACACCTGAGGGAATCATTGAAGAGGAGGTATCGTAAGCATAACCATATCTGGGGTCAATTGGGTCTCCAAAAAATAAATCATTACTTTCAATTTGATAACCCTGTCTGGAGTATTGCATTCCTGTTTCAAAACCAATTTTTTTTGTGATCTGATAGAAAACATTCAATCCAGTAGTAAATCCAAAAATTGGTTCCTCATCGTTGTTACGCAAATTAATGATCATAGCACTACTTGAACTCCCATCATTATTATGCAAAGTACGAAAACAGTAATCGGGTGAAAATACTATTCCAATAGAAATTTGGTCTTTGTTTGTCTTAATTATACTGTCAATGACTTCCTGTCCATTTAATGAAAAGGGAAGTAACATTATAATGACAATCAAAATATTTCTCATGCAGAGCAGGTTAATTTAAAAAAGTGAGACATTAAATTAAATCATATTTAATAATTTCATTTATCAAAATTACTAAGCTAACAACTCCAAATACAGTTCCAGAAATTATATATATTGCACTAAGTCTTTCACGATCTTTCCAAAGTAGGAATAACCCAATAACAGGAATGAAATACAGAAGTATTTCCATTCCGGCTGTTTTTTCATAGTCATTGTTTTCTTTCATTATATTAATTTCTTCTGCCCGATTAGTTTCGACCTAAACTCCAATAATATGCTGCTATCGTTTTATTTTTCTCACTTCATTTCAGCATCTGATTCAACAATAGCACCATTTTAATCTAACATATTTTGCACTAAAGATAAGATTTAATCCGTAAATTACAAAAAGAATTCGTTGTGTATTTGATTGATATTCTATGGTTTAAGACCAAAGATCGTTGGCTTTAATGACATTTAAACGGACAAAGTGACAGAAGCAATGAATTTATCAGTCAGCAAAGCATGCTAAAGATTTACAAAAATTAACAACAACTATTGAATTTAAGACCACCCAATTAATAAACATCTAATTTGATCATTCAAGTATGGGAAACCTAAACTTGCAATCCCATTATAAAAACAATCTAGAATTTTAATCCAAAGCCAAAATTAGCGGACGTTGTCAAAATTAACTGATGATATTGTTCATTCAAAGGCGAATGCCATTCGCGGTGATACAATTCTATGTCTTTAAAATTAGGCATTGTACCCATCATATCTAACTTAGCTAAAACGAAAACATTTGAGATAATAGTATATTTTATCCCTATACTTAACAACGATGCCCATGATGGTGCCGAGCTCATTGAACGTGAATATGATGTTCCGCCATAAGTAGTGTAATCGAAGATTCTTATTTCAGGAGCATAGCATTGGCTCATTCCGAAAGTGAATTTTGCATCAGCCTCTATATTCTGTTTAATTTTAAGAGTCTTTCGAATACCAATCATCATGACTACAATATTCCAACTGCCGACATTGACTGAATTGTCTCCTAATTCCGTTTCAAATGACTTTGAAAGTCCTTTTGAATCGCACCGGTTTGATTGGTAACGCATCACAGCGGCAAAACCAATTTTATCTGGTAAGCCATAATTAAATGAAAAATCTATATTGCTTCCAACCTTGGCTGCACCACCATTGTTTTTCGCCAGGTCGGAAGAAGCGAATTTACCCACCGGAATTACAATCCCTCTCGAAAAAGACGCACTGCCCTTATCCTGTGCAACGGCACTTGTTACATAAAATAAAAAGAGGAGTAATAAGATATAGTTCTTCATGATAGAATAAAGTTATAAATTTCTAAGAAATACAATAGCAAAGGTAAATTTGAAAGGCTGGAGATATGTTTGCATTCCTAAAATCAATAAATCGCTAGCTGCTTACAACTTTGAGAGTTTGAGGGAATTGCAACAAAAGTGTCTTATTGACAAGAAACTTTTCGTATTTAATATCAATGGTTCATTATATTGAATGTTATAGATTTCGAAGTTGATTGAGAATGTGCGATGACTGTATGGTATTAGACTTTCATGAAACATCAACATGGCTTCATTCTAACTATTCTACTTAAACACTTTCCTGTTTTGATAATGTCAGAGTGCAAGATAGAAATCTATCATCAGAATACAATCATATTAAGTCATTCATCGGTTAGATAAGTTAAAAAATCATATTAAAGTATGAGTCCGTCTTTCAATCAATCTGATAAAATGGAAACAATAGAACTATTCATGGTGTTGTATATGACATAAAAGTCCATGCAAATTACATCCCTTGATAAATCAAACAAGATTTAATGCTATTAAAAGCATCTTAAATTGTACTTATCAATATTCCCATTAAAAATCCGGTGAAACTACCTCCCATTCGCCACAATTCTGCCGGATCGTGTAGCTTTAGCGGATGTAAGAGTCAGTATAAACACTCCCGTCCTGCCTTCTAATGCTTTTGAAGTAACTGCTACATCTGTAGCAATCTCCGTATTTATAATATTTTTTCCAGCATAATCATAAACTGTCAATTTAACTGTCCCATGTCCAAATATTTCCGAAGGAGCAGTAATTGTAAACGATCCGTTATTAGGATTAGGAAATATTAACAATTCATTGGTGATTACCGGTGCTTCACTAATTCCTGTTAATTGACTGACAGGAATTTTATAAATGGAAAACCTAGAACGTCCACCACCGGTGCTCACAAACAAGTAATCATCGTTTTGATAAAACCTCCTGAAAGTATAGGTTTCAAATTTAGGGTAAAGACCTGCGTTAAATCCATTCCAGGTACTCCCCGTGTCGGAAGAACTGATAACCCCAATATTTCCGCTTGTGGCAGCTAAAATTAAATTATTAACAATAGTAACATCAGAGCACCATGGTATAGTAAGATTCAGATTAATCCAATTCCAGTTCAAACCCTTATCATGCGAAATATACA
>JADHED010001731.1_pt1 | contig 17295 bp, 15 predicted proteins | sample 8952041 | NCBI WGS metagenome assembly JADHED01 (sample SAMN16124423, study PRJNA663239) | bioreactor sludge metagenome | isolation source: sludge (control) | place: India:Bengaluru | collected 2018-09-08
CCCGCGTTGACGGTGTTCTATACCAGGCAAAGATGGCTGGACGTAACCGGGTTGAGTGTGGCCAGTGAAATCCATCTCTATAGGTGCAGTGGAGTTGCCCGTGGCGGTGGGCTAGGCGGGTTGCTTACCCGCCTGTCCAGGGGGCTCCATCCGCGACCCGGTCCTGGGCGAGCCAGCCCTGGGCATGCCTGCCCCGCGCGACCCGGCCCTTGCCGCCTCTCCCTCTGGCAGCTAGCATCAGCGCGCATGAACGCCGTCTTCCGACCGGCGATACAGGCGCTGCCATGAGCAACTCACCCCCGCCGCCGACCAACGACCGGCCACCTCCCCGCCCTCAGCCTAATAATCCCCTGCATGGGATCACGCTGGAGGCGATCTTGACGGCCCTGGTCGCACATTATGGCTGGGAGGAACTGGCGGATCGCATCCGGCTGCGGTGTTTCGCCCACGAACCGAGCCTGCCATCCAGCCTGAAATTCCTGCGCAAGACCCCTTGGGCGCGGGCCAAGGTGGAAGGGCTCTATCTATTCATGCTGCGCGAGCAGCGTCGGGGCCGGAATGGCCCATAAGCCCGAATGGCCCATAAGCCAGAATGGCACATGGATAAAGAAGGAACTCCCGCGACATGAACCACCAATCCCTTTCATCCTTCATCTGGTCCGTGGCGGACCTCCTGCGCGGTGACTACAAGCAATCCGAGTACGGCCGGGTGATCCTGCCCTTCACCGTGCTGCGGCGCCTGGACTGCGTGCTGGCGGACACCAAGGAGTCAGCGCTGACCGAGTTTGCCCTGCGCACCCAGGCCAAGCTCAATCCCGGGCCCTTCCTGCTGCGGGTGACCGGGCGCGGCTTCTACAACGTCTCCCGGCTGGACATGAAGCGGCTCATGGGCGATCAGGACCACATCGCCGCCAACCTGGAGGGCTACATCGACGGCTTCTCGCCCGAGGTGCGCGACATCTTTGAGCGCTTCGACTTCTTCACCCAGGTGGACCGGCTCCAGCGCGCCGGGCTCCTCTACCAGGTCACCGAGCGCTTCGCCACCATCGACCTGCACCCCGACACCGTCGACAACCACCAGATGGGCCTGGTCTTCGAGGAGCTGATCCGCCGCTTCGCGGAAATCTCCAACGAGACCGCCGGTGAGCACTTCACCCCACGCGATGCCATCCGGCTGATGGTCAACCTGCTGTTCATCGAGGATGACGAGATCCTCAGTCGCCCGGGCGTAGTCCGCAGCCTTTACGACCCCACGGCCGGCACGGGGGGCATGATCTCTACCGGCGAGGAATACCTGGCCGAGCTCAACCCCGACGCCCGCCTGACCCTCTTTGGCCAGGAGCTCAACCCCGAGTCCTACGCCATCTGCAAGGCGGACATGTTGATCAAGGGGCAGAACATCAGCAACATCGTCTTCGGCAACACCCTCTCCGCCGACGGCCTGGTGGGCAAGCTCTTCGACTACATGCTCTCCAATCCCCCCTTCGGCGTGGAGTGGAAGAAGATCGAGGCCGCGATCCGCAAGGAGCACCAGGAAAAGGGCTACGCCGGCCGCTTCGGACCCGGCCTGCCCCGGGTCTCGGACGGCTCGCTGCTGTTTCTGCTGCACCTGCTCTCGAAGATGCGCCCGGCCAGGGACGGCGGCAGCCGCATCGGCATCGTCCTCAACGGCTCGCCGCTCTTCACCGGCGGCGCCGGCTCCGGCGAGAGCGAGATCCGCCGCCACGTGCTGGAGAACGACCTGCTGGAGGCCATCGTCGCCCTGCCCACGGACATGTTCTACAACACCGGCATCGCCACCTATGTCTGGATTCTGAGCAACCGCAAGCCCGCGCACCGCCAGGGCCGGGTCCAGCTCATCGACGCCAGCCACTTCTGGCAGAAGATGCGCAAAAGCCTCGGCAGCAAGCGCAAGGAGATGAGCGAGGAGCACATCGCCCTCGTCACCCGCCTCTTCGGCGACTGCACCGAGGCCCACCTGGCCCTGGTGCTGGACGGCGCCGGCAAGGAGGTCGAGCGCCGCGTGCTGATGCCGGGCGATCTCCCGCCTTCCGCCCCCGAGGAGGGGACCGGGCGCGCCAAGGTCCGGGTGCTGCCCATCTCACGCATATTCCGCACCCAGGATTTCGGCTACCGCACCATCACCGTTGAGCGCCCCCAGCGCGATGAGACTGGCGAGCCCCTGGTCGGCCAGAAGGGCAAGCAGAAGGGCCAACCTCAGCCCGACCCCAAGCTCCGCGACTCCGAGAACGTCCCCCTGACCGAGGACGTCGATGCCTACTTCGCCCGCGAGGTCCTGCCCCACGCCCCGGACGCCTGGATCGACGCCAGCAAGACCAGGATCGGCTACGAGATCCCCTTCAACCGCCACTTCTACGTATTCGAGCCGCCCCGGTCGCTCGCGGCCATCGACGCCGATCTTGCCCAGGTCACCGAGCGCATCAAGGCTCGCATCGCGGAGCTATCGGCGTGAGGGTCGCGCAATGGGTTGTCCAGCCCATCGGCCCCGCCGCCCTGTTGCAGCACCTGGAGACGTTGACTTGAGCACCCTCTCCATCGACATCCCGGACAGCCTCACCGACCAGCTTAGGCAGGTCGCCGCGGACCAGGGCATCACCCTGGATCAGTTTCTCTCCTCGGCAGCGGCCGAGAAACTGAGTGCCCTCATGACCACCGGGTACCTTCGTGAGCGCGCCGCCCGCGGCGACCGGGCCGCCTTTCAGCGGTTTCTCGCCTCATCCCCTGATGCCCCGCCGCTGCCCGGTGACGAGCCTTGACACCATGACCGGAGACCAGCGATGCAGGTGACCGACAAGTTGAGAAGCCAAGTCGCCGAGGCCGTAAAGGTGTCGATGCAGATCGAGGGCTACCCGGCGACGCGATCCAATCAGACCAAGGGGGAAGCTAAAAGGATCATGGAGCACCAGCGAGTCCAAGTATCACTTCCGGACAAGCCGCTGTGTCAGCTCCTTCTGGCTGGGTTGAACAGGGAGGACGGAGCGTGAGTTTTCCACGCTATCCCGCTTACAAGGACTCCGGGGTGGAGTGGCTGGGGGAGGTGCCGGAGGGATGGCATGTATTTGCCCTCAAACGGGACATCGAACTTCTGACGAGCGGGTCAAGGGGGTGGGCGGAGCACTACGCCGATGACGGAGCGCTTTTCCTACGAATAGGCAACTTAACCCGCGACTCGATTGACCTAGATCTCACGGACGTCCAGCACGTCGAGGTTCCCGAGGGAACAGAGGGGCAAAGAACGAGAGTGCAGCCCGGGGATTTGCTCTTTTCTATAACTGCTTATCTGGGATCAGTTGGGGTTGTACCCGAAGCACTGGAAGAAGCCTATGTTAGTCAGCACGTCGCGCTGGTGCGTCTAAAAGGTGGATTACTCTCTGCCCGATGGGTCGCGTACGTCACGCTTTCGACCGTCGGAAAGACATACTTGGCTCTTCGGGGGTATGGCGGTACGAAGATTCAGCTGTCTCTCGACGACGTTGCGGAGTTACCGATCCCGACGCCGTCTTTGCTTGAACAAGGGGCCATCTTTACCTTCCTCGACCGCGAAACCGCCAAGATCGATGCCCTGGTCTCTGACTATCGCGCCCTGATCGAACTACTCCAAGAGAAGCGCCAGGCGGTCATCTCTCACGCCGTCACCAAGGGCCTGGACCCGACGGCGCCGATGAAGGACTCCGGGGTGGAGTGGTTGGGGGAGGTGCCGGAGCATTGGGAGATCGTTCGCCTAAAATGGATTAGCCCTCAGATTACTGTCGGAATAGTCGTCGAGCCTTCCAAGTACTACGTCCAGGACAGGGGTGTGCCAGCGTTGAGATCCCTGAATATCCTGCCTGGTCGAATTGATCTGGAAAATGTAATTCAGATTTCTGAGGAGGCCAATGACGAACTTGAAAAGTCACGACTGATCGAAGGCGACCTCGTTGCAGTGCGCAGCGGACAGCCCGGCACTACGGCTGTAGTACCGAAAGGGATGTCTGGCTTCAACTGCATTGACTTGATAATCATTCGGCGCTCGGCCAAGATCGAATCAGAGTATCTGTGTTGGTATATGAATAGCAATCCAGCACAACGCCAATTCTTGGAAGGTTCTGGAGGTGCCATTCAAAAGCACTTCAATATTGGGACCGCTCTGAATTTGCTTGTAGTGCGGCCGCCTTCCGATGAGCAGGGAGGAATTATGAGCTTCTTGCAGTGTTCAACAAGGGAGCTCGACTGCCTCATCACCGACGCCGAAGACGCCATCACACTCCTCCAGGAACGCCGATCTGCCCTGATCTCCGCCGCCGTCACGGGCAAGATCGACGTGCGCGGCCTGGTGGAGATGGAGGAAGCATGAGTACCCACCACGAAATCGCCTTCGAGGACGACATCTGCCACCACCTGGCCGCCCACGACTGGCTCTACGACGGCCCCCAGGACCACCAGCACTTTAACCGCGCCCTGGCACTGTATCCCGCCGACCTCATCACCTGGGTTCAGACCAGCCAGCCCCAGGCCTGGGAGGCCCTGGAGAAGCGCTACGGCGCCGCGGCGGCGGACACCCTGCTCGCCCGGGTGCGCGACCAGATCGACGCCCGCGGCACCCTGGACGTGCTGCGTCACGGGGTCTCGCTGCTGGGGCCGAAGAAGCCCATCGCCCTCGCCCAGTTCAAGCCCGCCTTCGGGGTGAACGCGGAACTCGCGGCCCGCTATGCCGCCAAGCGCCTGCGTGTGGTGCGGCAACTGCGCTACTCCCTGTATAGCGAGAATTGCCTGGACCTGGGGCTGTTCCTCAACGGCATCCCGGTCGCCACGGCGGAGCTGAAGACTGACTTCACCCAGTCCGTCGCGGACGCCGTGGACCAGTACCGCTTCGACCGCGCCCCCCGGCCCCAGACTGGCCAGGGGGGCGCCAAGGGGCGCGGGGCCAAGCCCGAGCCCCTGCTGTCCTTCCCCAACGGCGCCCTGGTGCACTTCGCGGTCAGCAACTCCCAGGTGCGTATGGCCACCCGGCTGCGGGGCAAGGAGACCCTTTTCCTGCCCTTCGACCAGGGCGACGGCGGCGGCGCCGGCAACCCGTTGAACCCCGCCGGGCATCGCACCGCCTACCTCTGGGAGCGGATCTGGCAGCGGGACTCCTGGCTGGAGATCCTCGGGCGCTTCATCATCGCCCGGCGCAACCCCAAGCAGCAGCTCGAGCGCTATATCTTCCCGCGCTACCACCAGTGGGACGCGACCCGCGCCCTGGTGCTCACGGTGATCGCCGAGGGCGTCGGGGGCCGCTACCTCATCCAGCACTCCGCCGGCTCGGGCAAGACCAACACCATCGCCTGGACCGCCCACTTCTTCGCCGACCTGCACGACGCCGCCGATCGCAAGGTCTTCGACTCGGTGATCGTGGTCTCCGACCGCACCGTGCTCGACGCCCAGCTCCAGGAGGCGATTTACGACTTCCAGCGCACCACTGGCGTGGTGGCGGTGATCACCGATCAGGAGGGCAGCAAGAGCGGCGCCCTGGCGCGGGCCCTGGCGGCGGGGAAGAAGATCATCGTCTGCACCCTCCAGACCTTCCCCCGCGCCCTGGCGGCGGTGCGCGAACTGGCGGCGACCGAGGGCAAGCGCTTCGCGGTGATCGCCGACGAGGCCCACAGCTCCCAGAGCGGCGAGGCGGCCGCCAGGCTGAAAGAGGTCCTCTCCCCGGAAGAACTCGCCGACCTGGCCGACGGCGGCGAGGTCAGCGGCGAGGACCTGCTGGTGGCCCAGATGGCCGCCCGGGCGCGGGACGCTGGCATCACCTTCGTCGCCCTCACCGCCACCCCCAAGGCCAATACCCTGGAGCTCTTCGGCCGCCGGCCGGACCCGGACCGGCCGGCGGGCCCGGACAACCTGCCCGCCGCCGTCCACGTCTATTCCATGCGCCAGGCCATCGAGGAGGGCTTTATCCTAGACGTGCTGCGCAACTACACGCCTTACAGCCTGGCCTTCAAACTCGCCACCGGCGACCGGGAGCTGAACGAGCGGGAGGTCGAGCGCGCCACGGCCCTGAAGGGCCTGATGCGCTGGGTGCGCCTGCACCCCTACAACATTGCCCAGAAGGTACAGGTGGTGGTCGAGCACTACCGCGCCGTGGTGGCCCCGCTGCTCGACGGCCAGGCCAAGGCCATGGTGGTGCTCGGCAGCCGCGTCGAGGCAGTGCGCTGGCAGCTCGCCATGACGCAATACATCGCCGATCAGGGCTACCCCCTGGGGGTCCTGGTGGCCTTCTCCGGGGAGGTGAACGACCCCGAATCCGGCCCCGACCCCTTCACCGAGCGCGGCGCGGCCCTCAATCCAGGGCTCAGGGGCCGCGACATCCGCGATGCCTTCGCCACCGGCGACTACCAGTTGCTGCTGGTGGCGAACAAGTTCCAGACCGGCTTCGACCAGCCGTTGCTGTGCGGTATGTACATCGACAAGCGCCTGGCCGGGGTGCAGGCGGTGCAGACCCTCTCCCGGCTGAACCGCGCCTACCAGGGGATTCAGGGGGTCAAGGACACCACCTATGTCCTGGACTTCGTCAACGACCCCGACGAGATCCTGGCGGCCTTCAAGCCCTACTACGAGACGGCGGCCCTCGCCGGCGTCACCGATCCCAACCTGGTCTTCGACCTGCGTGCCAAGCTCGACGCCGCCGGCCACTACGACGACCACGAGATCGAGCGCCTGGTGGGGGTGGAGCTCAACCCCAAGGCCACCCAGCAGCAGCTCAGCGCCGCCCTCGCGCCCGTCGCCGACCGGCTGATCAAGCAGTTCGCCGCGGCCAAGCAGGCCCTCGCGGCGGCCACGGCCACGGGCGACGCCCGCGCCGAGCAGGCGGCCCGGGAGACCATGGAGGCCCTGCTGCTGTTCAAGCGCGACCTGGGCACCTTTCTGCGGATCTATACCTTCCTGTCGCAGATATTCGACTACGGCATTACCGATATCGAAAAGCGGGCCATCTTCTTCCGCCGGCTGCTGCCGCTCCTGGAATTCGGGCGCGAGCGCGAGCAGGTGGATCTGTCCCAGGTGCGCCTCACCCACTTTGCCCTGCGCGGCCGGTCCCTGCGGGACCTCGCCCTGGCCCGCGGCGTGGGGGACGCCACCGCCGATTACCGGCTCGACCCCCTGTCCGCTCCCGGCTCCGGCGCGGTGCAAGATCCCCAGCGCGCCCTGCTCGCGGAGATCATCCAGGCGGTCAACGACCTCTTTGGGGGCGAGCTGAGCGACGAGGACAAACTGGTCTACGTCAACGAAGTCCTGAAGACCAAGCTGCTCCAGTCCGAGATCCTGGTGCGGCAGGCCGCGAGCAATACCAAGGAGCAGTTCGCCAGCTCCCCCAACCTGGAAGAGGGACTGCTCGACGCCATCATCGACGCCCTGGACGACCATCTGGCCATGGGTCAGCAGGCGCTCAACTCCGACCAGGTGCGCGCGGGGATCAAGCGCGTCCTGCTGGGACCCGGCCAATTGTGGGAGGCGCTGCGGGCGCGGGCGAGCGCCCTTGCCGAGGCAGCTTGAACGCGACCTCGACCAGGGCGATCTTTGACGCCCGCATCGGGGTGGGTGCTCAGGGAGACGACAGAGGCCATGACTGACGAAACCAACCGTTTGAACATCAGAATTAAGCAACGCAAAGGAGGCAATGAGATGTGGATAACCATTGGCGGTGCGTGGTGAGCAAGGCTTACGCTGACGGCCAGTTCGGAGACCTGTTCGCGGCCGCCCTGGCCTGTCTGCGCGAGCGCGACCCCGAGGCCAAGCAGCGGGCGACGCGTCAGGCCGCGGCGGACTGGCGCGCCGGACGCCTGGCCCTGGATGAGTCCTGCCCCGTCGATCCCCTGACAGAGCCCGGCCGGCCCGCGCGCCCGGAACTGGTTCACCCCCGCGACCTGGCCAAGCGCTCCGCCCGCGCCAGCAAGGGCGGCGGCAAGGGACGGGCGGCCCTCATCCATGCCGTGGCCCACATCGAGTTCAACGCCATCAACCTGGCCTGGGATGCCGTCCAGCGCTTCCGCGGTCTGCCCCGGGCCTATTACGACGACTGGGTGCGGGTGGCGGACGAGGAGGCCCTGCACTTCGGCCTGATGCGCGACCGGCTCCGCGCCCTGGGTTATGACTATGGCGACTTCCCCGCCCATGATGGCCTCTGGTCCATGGCCCTGCGCACCGCGGCCGACCCCCTGGAGCGCATGGCCCTGGTTCCCCGGGTCATGGAGGCCCGGGGCCTGGATGTCACGCCCGGCATGATGGCCCGCTTCCGTGAAGCCGGGGATGAGGAGACGGCGGCCCGCCTGGCGGTCATCCTCCGCGACGAGGTCGGTCACGTGGCCGCCGGTACCCGCTGGTTCCGCTACCTGTGCGTCGCAAGGGGGCTGGACCCGGAGACCCGCTATTTTGAACTGCTCGGCGCCCACCTCGGCGAGAGCATCCGCTGCCCCCTCAACCTGGACGACCGGCGCCAGGCCGGCTTTGCCGAGACTGAACTGGAACGGCTCCAGGCCCTGTGCCAGCGGCCCGCGCCGGCTTAGCCGGCACCGGGAACGGTGCCCAACACCAGTCGCTGCCAGCCCCCGGGACCGACCATCAGCGCCTCACCCTGACCCTCACGCCACTCCGCCAGGACCAGGCGCTGTGCGGGTTGGCCATCCAGGGACAGGGCATGATCCCCTGGTTGATGGGTGTGGCCGTGGATCAGCCGGCGGGCGCCCTGGCGCCGCAAGGTTTCCAGTACGGAATCAGGATTGACGTCCATGATCGTCAGGGATTTGCCGGCGATGGCCGCCATGCTGCGCCGTCGGTAATCCTGTGCCAGGGCGCGGCGCCGCTCCAGTCGCCGCCACAGAAAGAGCCGTTTGACGATCGGGTTGCGGATGACGCGGCGAAAACGCTGATAGGCCAGGTCGTCGGTACACAGCAGATCGCCGTGCATCAGCAGGGTCGGGGTCCCGTAGAGGTCGATGCGGGTCGGATCGGCCAGTAGCTCGCAGCCGGTGTCTGCTAAAAAACGACGGCCGACGAGAAAGTCGCGGTTGCCGGGCAGGATGGCGCAGCGGGTGCCGCTGGCCGTCAAGTCCCGCAGGGCGGCACGGATGGCGGGGTAGGGGGGCTCATCGTCGTCATCGCCGATCCAGGCGTCGAAGAGGTCACCCAGGATATAGAGGGCCTCGGCCTCCCGGGCCTGCCGGCCCAGGAAGTCGAGGAACAGGGCTACCGTCGCCGGCCGTTCCGGTGCCAGATGGAGGTCCGAGATGAAGAGGCTGGCGCTCATGGGCTGGGATGGCCGCGGCTTCGGTCTGGCGCCTGTCGACCGCGGCGGGGCCATTCGACCGAGGTGGGGATTGGCTATTCCACCACGACGGCCTTTTCGATCACCACGTCCTCCACCGGCACATCCTGGTGGCCCTGGCGATTGCCCGTCTTCACCCCCTTGATCTTATTAACGACGTCCATGCCCTCGGTGACCTTGCCGAAGACGCAGTAGCCCCAGCCGTCCTGACCGGGATAGTCCAGGAAGCCATTGTCGGCGACGTTGATGAAGAACTGGGCGCTGGCGGAATGGGGGTCCATGGTCCGCGCCATGGCGATGGTTCCGGTCTTGTTCTTGAGGCCGTTCTTGGCTTCATTGGGGATGGACTCGCGGGTGGGCTTCTGCATGAAGCGGGTGTCCATGCCGCCGCCCTGGATCATGAAGCCATTGATGACGCGATGGAAAATAGTCCCGTCATAATGACCGTCGCGGACGTAATCCTCGAAGTTTTTGGCGGTGATCGGGGCCTTGTCGAAGTCGAGTTCGATGGCGATATCGCCGTGATTGGTGGTGAGTCTGATCATGGAAGCAATCTCTGGTTGGCGAGGCTAAAGGGATGGGATGCTGATTGGCGCCGGCTCAGCCGTCGCTGCGGCTGGCCTTCTCGATCACGATGGTCTCCAGGGGCACATCCTTGGGGAACATGCCCTTGGCCCCGGTGGGGGTCGTAGCGATGGCATCCACCACGCTCATGCCGTCCGTGACCCGGCCAAAGACGGCATAACCCCAGCCCCGCGGGTTCTTGCCGCTGTGGTCGAGGAAGGCATTGTCTTTGTGATTAATGAAGAACTGGGCCGTGGCCGAGTTGGGATCGTTGGTGCGGGCCATGGCAAGGGTACCGCGCTCGTTCTTTAGGCCGTTATCGGCCTCGTTGGGGATGGGATCACGGGTCGCCTTTTTTTCCAGGTCGGCGGTGAATCCACCCCCCTGGATCATGAAGTCCGGGATGACACGGTGGAAGATGGTGCCGTCATAGAAGCCAGCATCCACGTAAGCCAGAAAATTGGCCACCGATTGGGGGGCCTGGTCCGGATAGAGTTCGATGACGATAAGGCCCTGGCGAGGGTCAGGGTCAAGAGGGCAAGGCCAGCGAGCAAAAATCTCCGCATGTAGGGTTACTCCTGGTGGGACGGAAGGGGGGCGGGGGATACCGCGGCATGAACTGAACCCGCATGGTAAGGGCTGGAAGGACGCGGGAAAACCCCTCGCCGCGGAATGCTGGGGATGGCGGAGGATTTGCGGTGTTGGCCGGGTCGCGGTTTCCGCCTGATGGGTGGCTCTGCTACCATCTTCGCCGCCTGGGCGTGACAGCGCTGTTAAGGTTTAGGCACCCCACCTGGGTCCATCACCATCGGGGCCATGTCGAGCCCCTCCTCATTTCAGTTAGTCACGGTTAGCGTGAAACACTCCAGTGGAGACTTTCATCGTCTGGGGTGTGGCTGGCAAACCATGAAAGTTAGTCCGGCAACGCCCCGCAAGCGCTGGCCGAACCTTGTTCCGCTTCATCCCTATTCCGGTCCATTTCCCCCCATGCTCCAGATCTACAACAGCCTGACCCGCCGCAAGGCCGACTTCGTCCCCCTGGAACCTGGCAAGGTCCGCATGTACGTCTGTGGCATGACGGTTTATGACCTCTGTCACCTGGGGCACGCCCGGGTGATGGTGGTGTTCGACGTGGTTTACCGCTACCTGCGCCATCTGGGTTACGCCGTGACCTATGTGCGTAACATCACCGACATCGATGACAAGATCATCAACCGCGCCAATGAGCGCGGCGAGGCCTTCGGCGACCTGACGGCACGGTTCATTCAGGCCATGCACGAGGACGCCACCGCCCTAGGGGTCTTGCCCCCCACGGAGGAACCCCGGGCGACCGCCCACATCGACGAGATCCTGGCCATGATCCAGACCCTCATCGCCAAGGGCCATGCCTACGCCGCGGACAACGGGGACGTCTACTATGCCGTGGGCAGCTTCCCCGGCTATGGCCGCCTGTCCGGCAAGGACCCGGCGGAGCTGCGCGCCGGGAGTCGCGTCGAGCCGGGGGAGGCCAAGCGTGACCCCCTGGACTTCGCCTTGTGGAAGAGTGCCAAGCCCGGCGAGCCCGCTTGGGCTTCCCCCTGGGGCCCCGGCCGCCCCGGCTGGCATATCGAATGCTCCGCCATGTCCACCTGTGCTCTGGGCAACCACTTCGACATCCATGGCGGTGGCGCGGACCTCCAGTTTCCCCACCATGAGAACGAGATCGCCCAGTCCGAGGGCGCGACCGGCGAGCCCTTCGTCGAGGTCTGGATGCACAACGGCTTCGTGCGCGTCAACGAGGAGAAGATGTCCAAGTCCCTAGGCAACTTCTTCACCGTCCGCGAGATCCTCGACCGCTACCGGCCGGAGGAGGTGCGGTATTTCATCCTCACCAGTCACTACCGCAGCCCCCTCAACTATGACGAGGAGCACCTGGAACAGGCCCGCGGCGCCCTGACGCGCTTCTACACTGCCTTGCGCGGACTCCCGTCTCCCCCGGCACCGACGGGCATGGATGGTGGGGAGACCGGTAGCGAAACCGTCAGCGAAACCGTTGGTGAACCCCTTGGCGAACCCTCTGGCGCGTTTGGTCATGGGGCCGGCGGCACCCAGGCCAGCGCCCGGTCCGCGGCGGCCGCGTCCTCGGGAGCTACCCTGGCCGTGGCCGGGGCTGGTCAGTTCCGGGCGCGCTTCAGCGCCGCCATGGATGATGATTTCAACACCCCCGAGGCCTTGGCGGTCCTATTCGACCTGGCGCGGGAACTGAACCGCGCCCGCGGCGAGGACGAAACCCGGGCCGCCGATCTCGCTAACGAACTGCGTGCCCTGGGCGGGGTGCTGGGCTTGTTGCGGGATGACCCCGAGGCCTACCTGCGCGGTGGCGCCACCGTGGCCGGGCTAAGCGATGACGCCATCACCGGCCTTATCCAGCGCCGGGCCGCCGCGCGCCAGGCCCGGAATTGGGCCGAGGCCGACCGGCTGCGCGATGAACTCCAGACGGCGGGCATTGTGCTGGAAGACGGCCCCGCCGGCACGACCTGGCGGCGGGGCTAATGCTTAGCACCCGTCCATCAACCGCTTACCGAACCGTGAAGGCCCCCTAGGGGGGCATATCGGGAACCGGAAAATGGACTTTTTTCGGCAAAAGAGCGAGGACCCTACTCTTAGGGGGCAGATCCGGGTCTAGGCATGCCTAGCGACAGGTCTGGTAAGAGCTTGGGGCTGCTGAGGGGCGGCGCCGGCGCAGAGATGGACGCTCAGCCCTGAACATGCAGCCTGGCCGCTTGCAAGGTGTTCTCCAGCAGGCTGGCGATGGTCATGGGTCCTACGCCGCCCGGCACCGGGGTGATCCAGGAAGCCCGCTCGGCCACTGGCGCGAAGTCCACGTCGCCCACCAGGTTTCCCGCCGCGGTGCGGTTGATGCCTACATCGATGACGATGGCCCCCTCCTTGACCCAGTCTCCCTGCACGAAGTGCGGCCGACCGACGGCGGCCACTACCAGATCGGCATTGCTGATCTTGCCGGGCAGGTCCCGGGTACGGCTGTGGCAGATGCTGATGGTGCAGCGCGCCGCCAGCAATTCCAGGGCCATGGGCCGACCGACGATATTGGACTGACCGATGATGAGGGCGTCGAGGCCCTCCAGGTTGCGGCCCGTGCGCTCCAGCAGGGTCATCACCCCTTTGGGCGTGCAGGGGCGCAGCAGGGGCATGCGCAAGGTCAGCCGACCGACATTGTAGGGATGGAAGCCATCCACGTCCTTGGTCGGCAGGATGCGCTCGATGACCTGCTCCTCGTCGATGTGGTCCGGCAAGGGCAACTGGACCAGGATGCCGTCGATCGCCTCCCGGGCATTGAGGTCGTCAATCAACGCCAGCAAGACCGCGGCGGGGGTGTCAGGCGGCAACTGATGCAGCTCGGAATGAAACCCCACCTCGGCGCAGGCCGCCCGCTTGTTGCGCACGTAAACCTGCGAGGCGGCGTTGTCACCCACCAGCACCACCGCCAGCCCCGGTTGGCGTTTGCCCGCCGCGACCATGGCCTCGACCTGGGTCCTGATGCCGGCGCGAATCTCCGCCGCGATGGCCTTACCATCGAGAATCTGGGCGCTCATGGGATTTACCTGGGGTCAGTTGGAAAGGGCCAAATCATAGCCACCTGCCGGGGCAATGCAACCAAACACGGCCAAAAAAACCCGGGTGGCCGATTGACGTGAAAAACCCCCTTGCGTATGATGCCGAGTCTTCGATTTCCGGACTCAGTCCGAAAGCGGGGTATAGCGCAGCCTGGTAGCGCGCCTGCTTTGGGAGCAGGATGTCGGGGGTTCAAATCCCTCTACCCCGACCACCTTCCCTAGCGAACTTAAAAGCCCCGGTAGCTCAGCCGGATAGAGCAACGGCCTTCTAAGCCGTGGGTCGGGGGTTCGAGTCCCTCCCGGGGTGCCATTTTGGCTTCCGAGAGTGACCACGACACCGATCGCTTGGAAGCCGTTATCAGGGATTTTGGTTTAGATGGTGGACGTAGCTCAGTTGGTAGAGCACAGGATTGTGGCTCCTGCGGTCGTGGGTTCGATTCCCATCGTCCACCCCAAAATGATATAATTTCGCCCGCGTTCGGGCCGTTAGCTCAGCTGGTAGAGCAGTGGACTCTTAATCCATTGGTCGAAGGTTCGAATCCTTCACGGCCCACCAAAATCAAAGGCTTAGGACTAATAATCCTAAGCCTTTTGCTTTTGTGGATGGAATTTTCATCATGGCCTGAACCCAATTAGCACGGGTGTTGGTGGATTGGTCGGAGGCGTGGAGGCTGAATCGTGTTGGGGGCATAAAAAAACCCCTTAGCGGTCTCCCCGCCGAGGCGGATCAACAGAAAGGGGCCGTGTTAAGGAGATCAATAGTGTCAGCGGTGGCGATAAGCAACATTCGGGAGCGCGGTGGATCCCTCTGGCATCCCGATTAGGCTTTAGCGTCCATGGACATCCTCTTCCTTGATGATTGGTTGGTGGCCGTCAACAAACCGTCTGGCCTGCTCGTTCATCGAAGTCTGATCGATAAGCACGAGACCGACTTTGTCCTGCAGCGGGTGCGCAACCAGCTTGGCCGACGGGTCTATCCGGTGCATCGCCTGGATAAGCCTACCTCCGGCATCCTGATGCTCGCCCTGGATCCTGGGACGGCACGCGCGATGACAGCCCGGTTTATCGCCGGCCAGGTCGAGAAGACCTATCGCGCCATCGTGCGTGGCTTCCCCGAACCGGTGGGGGTGATCGACTATGCCTTGCGTGAAGAGTTCGATCCTCTGGCCGATGCGCGTGCAGATCGCGACAAGGACTCCCAAGCGGCGGTTACCCAATATCGGCGGCTCGCTACCGTCGAACTTCCCCACGGCGTGGGCCGCTACCCTACCGCCCGTTATGCCCTGGTCGAGCTACAACCCAAGACCGGCCGTAAGCATCAGCTTCGCCGGCACACCTCAAGCATATCTTCCATCCCATCATCGGCGATACGACCCATGGCGACGGCCGCCATAACCGGTTCTTTTACGAGCGCTTCGACAACCGGCGCCTGCTGTTGGCCGCGACGGCGCTGCGATTCCGTCATCCCCAAACCGAGGAGGCGCTGGTTCTGACGGCCCCGCCGGCAGCGGATTTCCAGCGCATCGTGTCGGCACTGAGCTGGGATGCTTGAGCATTGGCCTGGTGCCGATAGGGTTCCGAGGGCCGCGCACCAATTGAACTGGGGTATGAAAGTGGGGGTAAAACGCAAAAAGGGCCTCGCGGCCCTATCTAACTTTTGGCTAAGTGTCTGTTTTAAATGGCGCGCCCGGAGAGATTCGAACTCCCGACCCTCTGGTTCGTAGCTAGGTTTTTTTAGGGATTACAGTCACTTAACCCGGCCCATCCTGGCCCATGAATACCTTGATATGTCAGTGAGTTGCGTCTATTATTGGGCTTATCCCGATTCACCCCGGCCCACCCGTAGCAGAAACCTAAGTGGGGGTAAAAGTGGGGGTAAAGGATAGGCCCCAAACAGACGGGCCCCGAGCCGGCTGGAACCCGACCCGAGGCCCTGACCATCAACCGACCTGACACAGAGGCCCGGCAATGGCTGCGACAAATTCTAACGCAAGGTCCGGTATTTCCCGCACCGAAAACCGGCTGACCGATACCGCCCTGCGGAAAACCAAACTGCCCGATACCGGCAAGCTGCCCATCAACGACGGTGGAGGTATCCGCGGCATCCTGACTGAAGCCGGCGCCCGCCGCGTGGCCCGGCTGAGCTTCTTTTTCAAAATCGACTACAAGCAACATGAGCTGTACCTAGGCACCTGGCCCGATACAAGCCTGGCTGAAATGCGGGCGAAGCGGGATCACGCCCGCAACCTGGCCCGGCAAGGGATCAACCCGATTGAAGCCGCGAAGGAGGAGAAGGCCGCCGCTGAGCGGGCCAAGGCCGAAGCAGAGGCCGCCCGCGCCATCGCTGAAGCCAAGCCCACCGTCGGGGATGTTTTCGACCGCTGGGACCGGCTGCACCTGTCACAAGCCTACAAGGATGGTGGGGCCGAAGTGCGCCGCTACTTCACCACCGAAATACTACCCGCCCTGGGCGATGCGCCGATTGACAGCCTGACCCGCGCCAACGTCGCCGCCGTGGTGGATAGCGTCCTGGCCCGGGGCAAGCCCTCCGCCGCGAAAGCCCTGCTGGGCTGCTTTCGGCAATTTCTCCGCTGGTCGGTAGCCCGCGGGTATCTGGACACCGACCCGAGCGCGGCCCTGGCCAAATCCAGCATCAAGACCAACGGCCCGCGGGAGCGGGTTTTGAGCGCGGAGGAGGTAAAGCTACTGCCCAAACTTCTCCCCGCGGCCGGGCTGCCGAAGTGGGCGCCTCATGCGGTATGGGTCATCCTGGCCACCGCCTGCCGCGTGAGCGAGCTGCTGGAAAGCCGCTGGGATGATTTTGATCTGGATAACTGCGAGTGGCGCATACCCGACACCAAGAGCGGCCGGCCGCATGTAGTGGACCTTTCCGACTTCGCCATCCTGCACCTGCGGGAAATGGACAAGCTGCGCAACGGGCCTTTTCTGGTCAATGGCCGCCAGACGGGCGAGGAAATCATGCCGATCAGCGACAAGGCCCTTACCAAGAGCCTGAAGGACCGCCAGCGCCCCGCGGGATTCGTGCCGCTGAAGAATCGCACCATCACCCACCCTCACGCCCTCAACCTGCCTGGTGGCCCCTGGACGCCTCACGATCTGCGCCGCAGCGCCGCGACCTTCATGCAAGGACTGGGGGTCTTGCCCGTCATCATCGAGCGATGTTTGAACCATGCCGAGCCGAATAGCCTGGTGCGGGTATACCAGAGGTACGACTACCGGCCGGAGCGAAAAGACGCCTTCAACCGCCTGGGACACCACCTGGAGGAGCTGGCGGAGGGCAAGCCTGGCAAAGTGGTTGCCTTACGGAGGGCCTGAGCCATGTCAAACCAACCAGACCGGCCGGGTTATGATGATCTGCTAAGGCTACTCAACGAGGCAAATGAACTGATCGCCAATCAAGGCGCGTGCATCAGAGAGCTGCTAGACGAAAACGACCGATACGCGCGGGCCCTCAGTCAATCGGAAATAGACGCGGAAGAGTTATTTGTTGAGGCTGGTTATTGGGAGCGCCTCTGGTCAGAGACCATTCGGTTTTATGGTCACAAACAAGGGCGGCTGGGCGAAATGATGAAAAAGGCCCGTGAGCGGTTATCCGGGAGCTGTTATGCCTATGCAGTCAATCCGGAGAAAGACGCAGTAGCGGAAAAACTTTTTGCTGAAGCCGCCGGCGATGAGTGGCCGAAGATCAAGGAGCATTACCTAAAGCGCAAGAGCAGGGAATTCTCAAGGATGTACAACCCAGGTAACTATTCAGGTTGTACTTGCTTAACAAGCAGCTAAGCAAGTAAATTTCAC
>JADHED010001720.1_pt1 | contig 17274 bp, 12 predicted proteins | sample 8952041 | NCBI WGS metagenome assembly JADHED01 (sample SAMN16124423, study PRJNA663239) | bioreactor sludge metagenome | isolation source: sludge (control) | place: India:Bengaluru | collected 2018-09-08
GTCTCGCAGCCGTTGGACTGGGCGTTGCCGTCGCAGTTCGCGAAACCGGCGTTGCAGGCGATGCCGCAGGCGCCGGCGGTGCAGGTCGGAATGCCGTTGCTGCCGGAGCAGACGGTGCCGCAGGACCCGCAGTGGGCGGTGCTCGTGAGCGTGTCGGCGCAGGTGCCCCCGCACTCGGACTCGGTGATGCCGCAGAGCGGCCCCGCGCTGCAGCCGTCCGCACCGCACGTGCCCTCGACGCACCTCCCGCTGCAGCAGTCACCCGCGGCGCCGCACAGGAGAGGGGCCGGCGCGCAGTGTGGCCCGCAGAGGTCGGAGGCGTCGAGCGTCCTCGGCCCGTCGCTCGCGGCGCCCGCGGGCCCCTCGCCTTCACCGTTGGTTCCCGTCACGAGATACCAGAACACGGTGCAAGGTGCCGGAGTATCGCCGAGGATCGGTCCCGTGGTCGTTGCCGTGAACGCGCCGAGCGAGCAGGAGTCGGTGGCCGGCGAGAGGAGATCGTGAAGGCTGCCGAGGCTGCCCTGGTAAACCGTGTACTGGGTGGCACCGGGCGTCGATGCCCAAGTGAGGCAGTCCGTGGTCCCAGGACACCAGGCGAGGCCCGTCACCTCGTCCGGGGGCGCCGCGTGCGCGGGAGGGGATGCGGGCGGGAGCGCGAGCCCGACGACGAGAGCGATCAGTATGGTGCGGCGACGAGCACGTCGGTTTGCGCGCATGACCACCCCCGATCGACGCGTCCGTCCGGCGCGCCGCAGGTCCTGACCCGGCGCTGTGTGTGAACAGAAAGTACGACGAGCGCGCGGCGGCAGCGGCTGCAATCAAGGCGAAGCGCGGGCACCTCGCATGGTGGCGCCGAGATTGTGGGTGCCGGACGGCGTCCCGCCGACGAGAAGAGGGTCGCTCGGATTTTGGGCTTGCGTCCGCCACTCTCCGGCGGCCGACCGCCGTGGGCGGCGCCTTCGGGCGCCGCGCGCGCGCGCCAACATTCTGGGCGCCACTATGGGCACCTCGCGGAGCGTGCGTTCTCCAAGTTGGATAATGCGAAGTGCTATCGACCCCGGTTCCATGGCGGTCCGGCGGAGCCCGCTCAGGGCGACCTGCGCGGAGAAGCTTCAGAGATGGGCGTCATGCTAGTGAGGTGTCCGATGACCCCTAACCAGACGCAGCGCTTGCGCCGAATCGTCGAAGGGAGGTGTCGGTCCCGTCGGACGCTGGCCGTCTGCGTGCTGGCGCTGCTGCCGCTGCAGCTCCTGTTCGGGGTGGCGCGTCACGAGGGGAGCCACGTCGTCGCCGTCCTCGCGGCCGGCGGAAGCGTGGCCAAGGTGGAGATCCTGCCGGGCGGCAGGCTGACGGGACGCACCTATTTCAGGCCGCCTGCGTCGGCGTGGGGCATGGGACTCGGGTTGATCGCGCCATACCTGGTCGCGACGGGCAATGCGTTGGCGTGCCTTCCTGTCCTTCGCAGGCTGCGCGCGGGGCTCTGGAGAACGCAGGCGTTCGCCGCGCTCGCCGCGTCCCCCTTGATCGACACGGCCTGGAACTACTCGGGCAGCCTGTGATCGGCCCGCGGCGACGTGTCGCGATGGCTCGCGCTCGCGCCGGCCGGAGTCGTCCACCCGGTCATGACCGTGCTGCTGGCGGTGCAGATCGCGGTCCTGTTCGCCGCGGGACGCGAGCTCGCGCGGCCTGCAGGCCCCGATGCCGCGGGGAAGCCGTCGAGGTCCGCCCCCGACGCCTAGGCCGCCGCGCCGGGCAGGACGGCGGCGCCGGACCCCGCGGCGTCACTTCAACTTTGCCTCCGCGCTCTTCCGGATCGCCTCGCGGCGCCGCTCGTCCTGCGCGGCCGGGTCGGCCGGCAGCAGGTCGAGAGCGCGCTTGGCGCTCGCGCGCGCCAGCTCCGGCTGGCCGGCCGCGACGTAGGCGTCGGCGAGGCTGTCCTGCGCGTTGGCCGACACGGGGTAGGCCTCGGCGATGAACTTCAGGATCGCGAGGCCGCCCTTGACGTCGCCCGTGCGGAGGCGCTCGTAGCCGAGCTCGTTGAGGATGTCTTCGGGCGGCGCCGCGATGCGGGGATCACTGGCGCGCGCCTGGGCCAGCTGGGCCATCGCCGCGGCCGCGTCCCCCGGCTCTTCGAGCGCCGTCAGCGTCTCCACGCCGCGCGGCACGGCGACCGGCGCGGCGGCGGGCGCCTTCCCGGGGGTCCGGACGAGCGTCGTGAGGTACCAGTCCGTGATGGTCTCCTCGAACTCCGGGTGCGCCTTGAAGATCTCGGCGCCGTGCTTGCCGTCGGGGTAGCTGACGAGGCGCTTGCCCGGGTTCGGGTGCAGGCGGTACAGCCACTGCGTCGTGGTGATCGTCTCGGGATACTGGTCGTCGTCGGCGTAGCCGAAGAGGATCGGCAGCCCCGGGGACGCGCGCAGGAACCGGCGCCCCTCGGCGTTGGTCGGTCCCGCGAGCAGCACGAGCGACTTGACCTCCGGATGGCGGCGCGCCGCCTGGATCGCGTTGTTCACGCCGCAGCTCGCGCCGGCGACGCCGATGACCTCGCGGTTCACCCCCGGCTGGGAGACCAGGTAGCGGAACGCGGCATCGACGTCGTCCGGCCACTTGGTCACGGCGGTGCGGCCGAACCGCTCGGCGGCGCCGCCCTCGCTCTCGCCGAAGTGGCGCAGGTCGAACGTCATGACGTTGAGCCCCGCCTTGGCGAGCCGCCGCGCGAGGCCGTCCCAAATCCGCCGGTCCTGGTCGCACTGGTGCAGCAGCAGGACGCCGGGGGCGGGCGCGGGCTTCGCCGCGGGGAAGAACGTCCCCTTGAGCTTCGTGCCGTCGGCCGACGCGAGGTCGACGACGCGCGCGCCAGCAGGGTCGGTCGGCGCAGACGCCGCGGGGTCCGTCGGCGCAGCGGCGGGTTCGGCTGCGAGAACGGCGGGGAAGACGGCGACCGCGAGGAGGACGGGGAAGATGGCGACGGCGAGGAGAACGGGGAAGGCGGCGACGGGGTGCGGGGAACGGGGGCCGGGAACGGGGCGCGGACGCTGGGACATGGGACGCCTCGCTTTCGCGGCATTCTCGTCCGCGGGGCGGGCGCCGGTGACGCGGGCGGCGACGTCGAGAGCCCGATGCGGGACGACCGGTGGGCCGGTCGGTACGAACGGCCCACCCGGCGGTGCGCGGGCGCCCGGCCCGGCCCGTGTACGCCCGGGGCTTGTCCGTACCCCTCGCCCGGGTCTATCCTGGCCATGACAATGATCATGGCCATGGTAATTGTCGTGGCCATGCTAGGTAAACCGGGATAGGCCGCGATAGACCGCGGCTGACGGCCGCCGAACAGCCGCTGGGGGATCCATGCCTCTGTCCAACCGCAGCCGTGCGCAGGAGATCCCGCTCGGTGACGCGTTTCGCAGAGCCGGCTGGAAAGTCCGCCGCCCGTCGCGGGCCTTGCAGGCCGGCTGGGACCTCTCCGTGTCGCGGGACGACGTCGCCTACGTCGTGGTCGTCAAGCAGGCAACGGAAGGTCGACGGGACCGCATGCTCCCGCTGCTCGCGGAGGCGATCCTCCGCGCGCAGGCCGCCGCGGCGGACGACCCGGGGTCCCGGCCGCTCGCCGTCGTCGCGTCGCCGTTCGTCAGGCCGAAGCTCGCGGACGAACTCCTGCAATTCGCCGTACGGCATGCCCCGTTGGTGGCCGCCGGCGTGGTCGATGCGCATGGCCTTCTCGCGTTCGTCGGCGCGGGACTCGAACGGCTCAACGCCAGACCCAAGCCTCGCGCGCGGAAACCTGCGGGCGTCGAGAAGTCCGGCGACCTGTTTTCCGACGTGAACCAGTGGATGCTGAAGATCCTGCTCGCGCCGGAGATCGACGAGCCGTATCTCGCGGCACCGCGTGGCGCGTGCCACAGTGCCTCCGACCTCGCCCGCGCCGCGGAGGTGTCGCTGATCAGCGCCTCCAGGCTGGTCCGTCAGCTCGAGAAGGAGAAGTTCCTCGATCCGGAGGTGCGGCCCCTGCAGTTGGTCTGGATGCCGGAGCTGCTGCGGCGCTGGCGCGCGGCAGCCATGCGGCCGCACCGCGAGTGGCCCCTCCGCTTCGCCCTGCGCGTGGAGCCGGGTCGCGAGATGGAGCGCGTCGCGGAGCTGATGCGTTGGCTGTCCATGCGCGAAGCGCGCGGCGGGAGAACTCAGCGCGGGCCGCAGCCCGCCCGCGCGTGCCTGGGGCTCTTCGCTGCGGCCGACGCGCTGGGCGTCGGCCACGTCAGAGGCGCCAGTCCGCACGTCTACGTGGAGAGGCTCGAAGACCTGGACCTCGAGGAACTCGGGCTCGTCCGCGTCGCCGAGGGACAGCAGGCGGAGGTCATCCTTCGGGAGGCCCGGGCACGGCGCTCGATCTTCAACGGCGCCGTTTCGCGCGGTGGCGTGTGTGTGGTCGACGCCCTCCAGGTGTGGCTCGACCTGGTGGACCACTCCTCCCGCGGGGCGGCGCAGGCGCGGGAGATCGAACGCTCGGCCTTGCGGGCACTGTTCGGGCAGCACCGGTGACCGCGGGCGAGTCGGACATCGAGGCTTTCGCCCGGTTCATCGAGGCCGTGCGTCCCGCGCTGCGGGACCTGGTCGTCATTGGCGGCTGGGCGTACCGCCTCTACCACCACCTGCCGCAGGTCCTCGGGCAGGATCGCGTTCCGCTGATGACGCTCGACGCGGACGTCGCAATCGACCCGGCCGTCGCCAGCCGCGACCTGGATCTCGCGCCCCGACTCCGGGAGGCGGGGTTCAGACCCGATCCCACGGGAGATGAGCGTCCGCCCGTCGTCCAGTGGCGATCGCAGTACACGGTCGGTTTCTACGTGGAGTTCCTGACGTCACGGCGCGGTGATGGGAGGTCGCGCAAGGGACGCTCTGCGAGCACGAGGCTCATCGGCGGGGTGTCCGCACAGCAACTCCCGCATGTGGACCTTCTGCTCGAGAGCCCCTGGAGCGTGCACCTGGACCCGGTGACAGGCTACGTGTTGTCGGCACCGGCCGACGTGAGGGTACCCAATCCCGCCAGCTTCATCGCCCAGAAGCTCCTGATCCACCACAGGCGAAATCCCGAGGAACGCGCCAAGGACATCGCGTACGTGTTCGCCAGCGCGGACCTCCTTGGTGATCGCCTGGATTCCGCCCGTCGTGCCTGGCAGGACGTCATCGCACCCACGCTCCCAGGGCGAACCGCGAGGAGGGTGGCCGCCTTGGCGAGTTCCCTGTTCGAAGAAGCGACCGACGATATCCGGGGGGCCGCGCTGGAACTCGAACGCGCCGGACGCCGGCACGATCCGGCGACGATCCGGATCACCTGCAGGACGGCGCTGCGCACGCTATTCGGGTGACAGCCGATCATCGACCGCGCGGCGGCCGGAGAACGAGCGGCGGGGGCGCCGATCGCGCCCCCGCCGCCCGGCGTCACTTCGCCGCGGTCTTCTGCGCGGTCTCCTCGGCGATGATCTCGTCGAGGAACGACTTCGGCAGGGCATTCTTCAGCGCGAGCGCCGCGAGCTTGATCCGCTCGGTGATGCGCTCGATCGTCGCGTCGTCGGCCGTGATGCCGCGCTGCTCGAGGAAGCGCTTCGTCGAGTGGTGGCCCGTGCCGCGGCCGGCCACGATGACGAGGTCCTCGCGGCCCGTGGTGCTCGGCTTGTACGGGTGCATGCCGTAGCGGCCGACCTCGGTCTTGGCGAGGTTCTCGATGACGTGGACGATGATCCCCGACTCGACCTCGAAGATCCCCGGGCCGCCGACCGGCTTGTTGCGGGCCCGCTCGACCTTCGAGATCTCGGCGACGATGTCCGAGACGTTCGCGAGCTTCGCGAGGTCGATGCCGCAGTCGACGTCGCACAGGTGCTGGAGGGCGAGGGCGACCTCCTCGGTCGCGACGTTGCCCGTCCGCTCGCCGATGCCGTTGACCGACGTGTGGACCATGTCGGCGCCGGCGGAGACGGCCATGACGGAGTTGGCTGTCGCGAGGCCGAAGTCGTTGTGGATGTGCAGGCCGATCGGCTTGCCGGTCCACTCGCGCAGCTTGCGGATGTGCTTGAACATCGCGAGCGGGTGGGCCATGCCGAAGGTGTCGGCGACGGTGATCCGGTCGACGTCCACCTTCTGCACGAACAGCTTGAAGAACTTCTCGAAGTACTCGGCGGGGACGCGGAAGGCGTCCCACCCCATGAACTCGACGTAGCGGCCGAGCCGGCGGAACTCCTGCGCGTACTCGGCGACCTCATCGATCAGCCCCTCGGGCGTCTTCTTGTAGACGTCGCGGAGGAAGTAGGGGTTGATCGCGATCTCGAGGAGCACGCCGTCCGGCATCAGGTCGACGCAGGCCTTGACGTCCGCTTCCTTGACCCGGCAGAGCGGGACGATCTTCGCGCGGAGCCCCATCCCGGTGAGCTGCCGGATGACGTCCTGGTCTTCCGGCGTCGCGGGCAGGCCCGGCTCGATCGAGTGGACGCCGAGCTTGTCCAGCTCGAGCGCGATCAGGATCTTCTCCTCGGGCGTGAACGCGATGCGCGGCGCCTGCTCCCCGTCGCGGAGCGTGACGTCGTGGATGAGGACCTTCTGCGGCGGGGTCACGTCCGCCTGCACGTCCGGGCCGAAGTAGAAGGGCGACACCCACTTGTCCTTCGTGAAGAAGGGGGCGTCGAGATCGACGCCGTAGGCCGGGTTCTTCAGCATCGCGTTCCTCCGTTCCGCGCTGTCGGGGTTCCTGCGGTCACGCCGCGTCCTGGCGCCTTCGAGGCCCCCGCCCAGGGGACCGTGGAGAGCGTATAGCGTTCCGCATCGTGATGCAAGTGTACCACGATGCGGACTTGGCGGCTCTCCCGGCCGGCCGTTCCCGAGACGTCAGGTCACCGTCCGGCCGGAGGCGACGCCTGTCCCGCGAACGCCTCCGCGACCTTCCGCGCGAGCGACGGCGTGTCCGCGTAGGAGATGTTCGCGATCACGGCCACGACGAGGCCGCGCTCGGGGAGGGTGACGAAGGACGCGACCGGCCCGCCCAGCACGGCGCCGTCGTGGCCGGCGACGCGCGTCGCCGCGCCGTTCAGCGTGACGGTGTCGAGGTCCCAGCCGAGGCCGTAGCCCGTCTCCTCGCCGGAGTTCAGCCGCAGCGACGACTGGAGGAGCTGGACGGTTTCCGGCTTCAGCAGACGCCCGTCGCGCAGGGCGAGGCCGAAGCGCACCAGGTCGGACGGGGTGGACAGGAGGCCGCTGGCGCCCGCGTAGCAGGAGTGGTCGAGCGGGCGCATCAGGTGCAGGCCGTAGCGCGGGTCGGCGCCGTAGCGCGGGAAGTAGGACGTCGCGCGGCCCGGGACGGCCGTCGGCTGGCCGCGCGGCGGCTCCGCCGCCGTGGTGGTGTCGGCGAGCGTGTCCCGCATCCCGAGCGGCGCGAAGACCTCGCTCTGCATGAAGGCGTGCAGCGGCGTGCCCGCGGCCGACTCGATCGCCGCGCTCACGAGGATCCAGCCGTAGCTCGAGAAGCGAAACCGGGTCCCTGGCTCGAAGAGCAGCGTGCGGTGCGCGAAGTACGGCAGCGCGTCCAGCGGCCGCCCGCAGTGCGGCGCGAAGAGCGGCCCCTCGTCGCCGCCGTCGGTCCGGAGCCCGGCGACGTGCCCCATCAGCCGGCGCAGCGTCACGGGCGACGGCTTCGCCGGGAACTCGGGGACGTACGCCTGGATCTCCCGGTCCAGGTCGAGCCGGCCCTGCTCGATCAGCAAGCCGGCCGCGGCCGAGGTGAGCACCGTCGAGGCGGTGCCGATCCTGAACCGCGTCTCCGGCGTGACGGGCACGCGCGCGTCGAGGTCCGCGAAGCCGAAGCCCTCGGCCCAGACGATCGCGCCGTCGACGCCGACCGCGACCGAGACGCCGGGGAGGCTCTGCGCGGCGAGCCCGTCGCGCAGGATCCGGCGCGCGTGGTCCACGGCCGCGGCCCACGCCGGCGACGGGTTCGCCGCGGGCGCGGACGGCACCGCCCGCGCGTCCCGGTGCAGCGGCGGCGTGTTGACCATGTACGCGTGCAGCCCGAAGAGGAACGTGATCAGCCCGCCGACCCCGACGAGCCCCAGCGCGAGCACGACCCTGACCGGCTTCCAGTTGTCCGACACGTGTCCTCCGCGGCGCCCGGGGCGGGCGGCGCCGGCGTGAATGGAAGCAGGGTCCTGTGCGTTTCCCGTCGCGGCCACGTGCAGAAGCCGTGCCTTTCGACCGGCTGCCCCGGCCCGCCCGGCGCGGGCGGGCGGCCGCCACGAGAACCCGTGGCGACCTGCTGTAAGCTCTCGGCCAAGTGGCAACGCAAGATCCTGCCGGGGCAGGCGGGACAGCTCGAAGGGACCTCGCGGCGCGGGGAGGAGGGCCTCCGCGGGCGAGGACGGTCGGGAGGTCGTGGATGTTCGCCTTGAGGATCGAGCCCGTCGCCGGGCCCGTCGTGTTCGTGCCGCTGCGCCCGTCGGAGAGCGCGGAGGCGATCGCCCGGAAGGCCGAGGGCTGGATGAACGAGCCGCACGTGAGGCGGCTGGAAGTGTGGAGCCTCGACCCGCGCGGCCTGCGGGAAGCGGTGATCTGGGGCTCCGACCGCGACGCCCCCGGGCAGCTCGAGCATGCCGTCCGGGACCGGCGGGCACGGACGGCGCGCCCGCCGGCTCGCTGAACAGGGCGCATACCGCGCGCCCGCCGGCTCGCTGATCCGGGCGCGTCAGGGGCAGGCGTTCCCCGACGCCGCGATGCCGGCGTCGCGCGGCGCCGCCTGCGTGCCGTCGTCGTAGGTGCCGGCGCCGCAGCCGTTGACCGCGCGGACGAGCAGCCACAGCGCGTCGCCGGCCCCGGGGGACTGCGGCACGGCCACCGTCGTCTCGCCGAGGCCGCTCGCCTGGCAGGCGTCGGTCGCGGCCGCGAAGTCGCCGCCGGCGCGCAGCGCCGCGACGCGGCCGCGCACGACGTCGTAGCTGCCGGCGTTGACGGTGCCCGCCCAGTGCAGCGTCGCGGGGTCGCCGAAGCCGACGCCCGCCGCGGCGCCGGGGGCGACGCCCGCGGCGGCGGCGCGCTCGTTGCTGGGCGGCGACTCGCCGAAGCCCGGCGCGTCGCAGGCGGCGGTGACGACGTAGGCGTACGCGCCGTCGGCGGGGACCGACGCGTCGCGGTAGGTCGTGGCCGTCAGCGGCATGCCGGCGAGCTTCGCGTACGGGCCGCCGGCCGTCGGGCCGCGGTACACGTTGTAGCCCGCGACCGCGCCGCCGCCGGCGCCCGGGGTCCACGCGAGGTCCACGCCGGTGCAGCCGCCGGCGGCCGCCGTCAGCGTCGGCGGGGCGGGCGCGACGCACGCGGTGCCCGGCGCGCAGACGCCGACGATCTGCGCGTTCTGCACGCGCACGGTGTCCACGTACCAGCCCGCCCCGGCGATCGCCGCGTCGTCCCCCTGGTGCCAGCGCAGCTGGACGTCGCGGTTGAGCAGCGCGGGGTCCGCGCCCAGGTTGACCACGACCTGCGTCATGGCGCCGAGGGTGCCGTTGCACCAGGCGAACTTGCCGGCCAGCGGGTTGGTGGACGCGCTGATGCGGCCGTTGTACGCGCCCGCGGTGAACCAGGCCTCCGGCACGACGGTCCACGTCGCGCCGCCGTCCTTCGTGATCTCCAGCGTCGCGCCGTCGGGGCAGGCGAGCGCCGCGCCGTGGAACTGGTACGTGTGCCAGAAGCTGACGGTGGTCTGCGGCCCGACGCCGATCACCGGGCCGACCAGCACCTTGTCCGACACCGTCGCCGCGCTGGCCGCGAACCACGAGTGCGTGCCGTCGTTCTTGCGCGCCGTGGACCAGGCCCAGTTGAGCGGACCCGTCGGCGCGGCCTTCGTCCAGCCCGCGCGGTCGAAGCCGCCGCCCGACTGCGCGCCCTCGAACGTGTCGGTCCAGTTGTCCGGCGTGATCGCGCCGGTCGCCTGCGCCGACGCGCGCACGAGGTTCGTGTCCTCCTGGGCGCTGACGCTCTCGGTCGCGCGCACGACGTAGGTGTAGGTCACGCGGTCCGCGACGCCGGTCGCGTCCACGAACGACGTGCCGTACACGCCGGACGCGATCCGATTCGCGGGGCCCGGGACGAAGTCAGCCGTCGTGCCGCGGTAGACGTTGTAGCTCACCGTGCCCGAGCACGGCGCCGCGGCCGGGGCCCACGCCAGCGCGATCGCGCAGGTGCCCGCGCCCTGGTTGCCCGCGGAGAGGACGCCGCCGAACGACGGCGCGAGCCGGCAGCGGCCGGTCGCGAGCGCGCTCGTCTCGGCCGACGCCACGGACGTGCAGATCTCGTCCACGGCCTTGATCACGTAGTGGTAGCGCGTCCCGCCCGAGACCCCCTCGTCGCGGAAGACGTACGTCCCGCTGCCGCCGGCGCCCGGGCTCGTGTCGTCCACGCTGCCGACCGCCGCGTAGGGGCCGCCCGCGGCGAGCGCGCGCAGCACCTGGTAGCGCACGATCCCCGCCGCCGGGGAGTCGTCCCAACGCACCTCGATCAGATTGTCCGACGGCGCTTCGGCCGCCGGGTCGGGCGGCGCCGGCGCGGCCGCGCAGCCGCACTGGTCGAACTTGAAGGCCGCGATCCGCGTGCCGCCGCTGCCGCCGTACTGCGTCGTGAACCAGAACGTGCAGTCGTCGGCGGGATCGACGCCCATGCCGGCGTAGTCCCCCCAGCGCTCGTTGTTGGTCTTCGAGTTCGTCGCGTCGACGATGCGGTGCTCGCCCTGCGGCGTCGTGCCGGGCGGGTCCGTCACGAGCCGGCCCGCGTAGTAGATCGACGGGTAGTAGGGCGCCGACGCGCCCGTGCGGGTGTAGCCGACCGCGATGTTCCCCTGGCCGTCCATCGCGGCGGACGCGACCGCGCGGTGCACGCCCGGCTCGCCGCCGATCACGCCTTCCTGCACGAGCGACCAGCCGGCGTCTGTCGCCCCCGCCGCCTTGCGCAGCTCGAACCAGCGCACCGCCGCCTGGTCGGTGCCCGAGACGTCGGTCACGAACGCGCCGACGATCGCCTGGTGGTCGGCGAAGTTGCGGTAGTGCAGCGGGAAGTGGATCGGCTCGCGGATCGGGTCGATCTTCTGGCTCGTGTCCGGCTGCGGCATGCAGTTCCAGGTGCCGCCGAGGCCGCACAGGGTCATGTCGTAGTCGGCCATCGGGATGTTCGGCAGCTTCTGCAGCTTCGAGTTCGCCGGCGTCGCCCAGTCCACGGCGAGCGACCAGAGCTCGAAGTAGTCCGCGTCGGGCGTGTGGGCGCCGACCTGCGCCTCGTCGTCGTACGGGCGCATGAAGATCGCCGGCTCGTTCGCGGGCGGCGGGTTCGGGCCCTGCATGCCCGCCGGCAGCACGAGCTGGAAGCCGGAGTTGGGCAGGTTCGGGACCGTGAACTTCTGGAACGTCGCGGGCAGGCCCTGCAGCATCTTCGCGCGGTCGAAGGCGAAGACGTCGCGGCCCGACGAGCCGGCGTTCGCGCCCATCAGGTACGAGCCGGCCGCGCCGAGCGGCCAGACGCCGTACTTCGGGAAGTCGGTCAGGCTGCTCTCGACGGCGAAGGTGTACGCGTAGTAGGTGCCGGTCGGGTCGCCGCTCGTGGACACGTAGACGCAGACGTTGCCGCCGCTGCTCGGCAGCTCGGTCAGGATCCAGCGGTCCGCCATCCGGTCGTACAGGACCACGGAATCGCAGAACCCGTTGCGGCAGGGGGAGGCCGACGTCAGCGAGTCCATCTCGAAGGTCTTGAGCGCCTGGCCCGTCGCCTTGTCGAAGACGCGCACCGTCGAGACCGACAGGTTGACGCCCTGGACGTAGTGGTTCGGGCCGACGTCGCCGTTGGTGTCCGGCGGCGAGGACGTCGAGGTCTGCCCGGCGTAGTCGTGGACCAGCGTGCCGAAGCCGTCCGGCTGCGCGTCCGAGCCCGTGTCCGCGCCGGCGCCGTTCGCGGCGCCGTTCCCGGCGCCGCCGCCTGTCCGCCCGCCCGTCGGGCCGCCGGTCCGCCCGCGCGTCGGGCCGTCCGTCCGCCCGCGCGTCGGGCCGCCGGTCCGCCCGCGCGTCGGGCCGTCCGTCGGGCCGCAGCGCGGGGTCGTCGAGCAGCGCGCGGACGCGCGCGATCCGCGGGTCGCCGGCCTGGTCGTCGGGTTCCGTCCCACCGGACAGCAGCGCGAGCCGGGCGCGCGCCGCGGCCGCCACGCCGGGCTCCGCGCCGTGTGCCAGCGCCCGCAGCGTCTCGACCTCGTCGAGGTCCTCGACGGCGTCCACCCGCGCGGCCGCCGCCGGCGCGGACCGCGCGAGCGCCGCGAGGTCGGCCTGGGACAGCCGCGCGCGGGCGGCGCGCCGCACGTCGGGATCGGCGTCGCCGCCGGCCACCGCCTTCAGGGTGGCGGCGTCGGTCGTCCGGTCGGCCGCGGCGCGGCGGATCGTCCAATCCGGGTGATTGCGGGCGATCCCGGCCACTTCCGGGCCGTCGGGCAGACGCTGCAGCGCCGCGCCGCGCACGGCCGCGCTGGCGTCCCTGCGGCAGAGGCGCTCGAGGACCGCGCGGTCCGACAGCCGCGCCGTCGCGGCGACGCGGACCTCGGCCGCGGGGTCGGACGTCGCGAGCCGGCGCGCGAGGCCGTCGGTGTCGTCGGGAGGCAGGCCCGCGAGCGCGGCGGCCCGCGCACGGCCGTCCGGGTCGCCGTCCAGCACGCGGCGCAGCACCGCCGGGTCGGCAACGCGCGCGACGGCCGCGCGCCGGACCTCGGCCGCCGTGTCCGTCGTCGCGAGCCGCGCCAGCAGGGCCGGGTCGTCGAGCCGCGCGGCGGCGCGGGCGCGCACGCGGGCGTCGGACTCCGCCGCCGCGACGCGGGCGAGCACGGCCGGGTCCGCGAGCACGTCCACCGCGGCCCAGCGGATCCGCGCGTCCGGGTCGTCCGTCGCGAGCCGGTCCAGCAGCGCGCGGTCCGTGATGCGCCGGATCGCGGCCGCGCGCAGGGCGTTGTCTTCCCGGCCCGCGGCGAGGGCCGCGAGCGCGGCCGGGTCGTCGAGGCGGCGGATCGCCGCGAGCCGCAGCTCGCGGTCCTCGCCGGCGTCCGTCGCGATCGCGGCGAGGACCTGCTGGTCCGCGAGGTGCCGGACCGCGGCGAGCCGCAGCCCCCGGTCGACTTCCTCGGCCGCAGAGGTAGGGGCGGGCCTCCCGCGCAGCGGGATGGTCCGCCCGCGCGCGAGCGCCGCGAGCAGCTCCTGGTTCCCCACCCGCGCCAGCACCGCGTCGCGGGTCCCCGCGTCGTCGACCTGCCGCAGCAACGCCACCCGCCGCGCCTCGTCGCGGATCAGCGGCAGCGCCAGCGGGCGCAGCTCGCCCGACGCGTCGCCCCGCACGACCTCGGCCAGGGGCTCGTCGCCGGTGATCCCGCGCAGCGCGCGCAGGCGCACGTTGCGGGCGGGGTCGCGCAGCGCGATCGCGACCAGCAGGCCGGCGTCGTCGCCGAGCCGCGCGACGGCCTCCTCGCGCACGAACGGGTCGGGGTCCCCGAGCGCCGCCGTCAGCCACAGCACGCGGTTCGTCGTGCGCGCGACCGCGGCCTGGCGCACGACCCAGTTCGCGTCCGCGGCGAGCGCGCGCAGCGCGTCCTCGTCGGTCAGCCGCGCGATCGCCGCGACGCGCGTCTCCTCGCGCGGCGCGTGCCGCGCGACGTCGGCCAGCGCGTCCTGGCCCGCGAGGCGGCCGACCGCGTCGAGCTGCGCGGCGAGGTCCGGCGCCGTCGTCGCGACCGCCGCGAACCGCGCGTCCTCCGCGGCCGGCGGCGCCGGCGCCTCCGCGGCAAGGGCGGCGCCGCGCGCGACCGCGAGGCCCACGCAGAGCAGGCAGGCCGTTCTCACGAGACCTCCGGGGCCCTGGGAGGGAGGGGAGAAGAGGGGGACGGGAAAGATACGCCGTCCCGGCGCCCGCGGGCGGCGGGCGATACCATGGCCGCCGCGATGGACGGGACGCCTCACGACGGGACGCCTCACGACGGGACGCCTCACGACGGGACGCCTCACGATGGGACGCCTCAGCACGGGACGCCTCACGACGGGACGCCCCACGACGGGATGCCCCACGACTGGGCCGGCGCGATCGAGGCCGTCTACCGCGCGGAATCGCGCGCGGTGCTCGCCACGCTGATCCGCCTCGTCGGCGACTTCGACCTCGCCGAGGAGGCCGTGCACGAGGCGTTCCGGGCGGCGCTCGAGCAGTGGCCGCGCGACGGGATGCCGGACCACCCGCGCGCCTGGCTGATCGCGACCGGGCGGCACAAGGCGCTCGACCAGCGCCGGCGGCAGGCGCGCTTCGCGCCGCTCGACGAGGACGTGCACGACGCGGCGGTGGGCGGCGGCGAGCCGGATCTCGATCCCGTCGCGGTGGCGGACGACCAGCTGCGGCTGATCTTCGTCTGCTGCCACCCCGCGCTCGCCCCCGACGCGCAGGTCGCGCTGACGCTGCGCGAGGTCTGCGGGCTCACCACCGAGCAGATCGCGGCGGCGTTCCTCGCGCGCCCGGCGACGATCGCGCAGCGGATCGTGCGGGCCAAGGCCAAGATCCGCGACGCGCGGATCCCGTACGAGGTCCCGCGCGCCGCCGACCTGCCGGACCGGCTCGACTCCGTCCTCCGCGTCGTGTACCTCGTCTTCAACGAGGGCTACGCCGCCAGCTCGGGCGACGCGCTGCAGCGGGCCGACCTGGCGTCCGAGGCGATCCGGCTCGCGCGGCTGCTGGCCGGACTGCTGGACGAGCCCGAGGCGCGCGGCCTGCTCGCGCTGATGCTGCTGCACGACGCGCGGCGCGCGGCGCGGACCACGCCCGAGGGCGACCTCGTGCTGCTCGAGGAGCAGGACCGGCGGCTCTGGAACCGCGAGCAGATCGACGAGGGCGTGGCGCTGGTGGACGCGGTCTTCGCCGGCGGCCGCGTCGGGGCGTACACGATCCAGGCCGCGATCGCGGCGGCGCACGCGCGGGCGCCCGCGGCGGCCGCCACCGACTGGGACCGGATCGTCGCCCTGTACGACCTGCTGTCGCGGCTGGAGCCGTCGCCCGTGGTCGAGCTCAACCGCGCCGTCGCCGTCGCGATGCGCGACGGGGCCGCCGCGGGCCTCGACCTCGTGGACGCGCTGCTCGCGCGCGGCGACCTCGGCGAGTACCACCTCGCCCACGCGGCCCGCGCCGACCTCTGCCGCCGGCTCGGCCGCCCCGCCGACGCCCGCGAGGCGTACGCGCGCGCGCTCGCGCTGACCCGCCAGCCGGCCGAGCAGCGCTTCCTGCGACGGCGGCTCGCGGAACTGGGGGAGGGCTGATCGGGCTTCTTCGTCGAGGAGCGGCCCCATTCTTCTTCGATGAGCGCCCTTTTTCGTCGAGGCGCGCCCGCCGGGCCGTCGATCCGGCGCCCGTCCGTTCGACTCTCCCGAGAGGACGCGGGCGATGCCGCGGGCGGCCCGGGCGCGCGGGCGGCCCGGGCGGCGCGCGCGGACAAGGAGAGGAGAAGGACGATGCAGTACCTCTGTCTGGTGTACGCCGACGAGCGGGCGCTCGAGGACATGGACGACCGCGAGTGCCTCGCCTTCGACGCGAGCCTCCGCGCGAGCGGGCACGCCATCGCGTCCGAGGCGCTCGAGCCGGTCGCGTCGGCGACGTCGGTCCGCGTCCGCAACGGCCGCGTCGCGGTCACCGACGGGCCCTTCGCGGAGACCAAGGAGCAGCTCGCCGGGTTCTACCTGGTCGAGGCGCGCGACCTCAACGAGGCGATCCAACTCGCGGCCCGCATCCCGCCGGCGCGCGTGGGCACGATCGAGGTCCGCCCGGTCCGGCCCATCCGCACGCAGGCGTAGCCGCGACGCCGGCACGGCCGAGGTCTTGATCGGGCCGCGCGGGTCCGGGATCATCCGCGCGGAGGATCCCGTGAATCGACCGCTGCCCCTCGGCGTGATGTGCATCGTCCTGCTGTCCGTCGTCTCGTGCGCCACCGGCGGCGGCGGCGGGGCCGGGGCCGGCGGCGCCACGAACGACCTGCCGGCCGAGGAGGTCCGCGGCCACTACGCCGCGCGGGACGGCGAGAGCTGGTTCACGCCCTGCGGCGCCCCGGCGGCGGACGCGATGTGGGTCACGTTCACCGGGGAGTCCGTGCCGCAGGCCGACCAGGCGCGGGAGACCGGGACCTTCAAGCCCGGCGAGCGCGCGTTCGTGCGGTTCTCCGCGGCGGTGGTCACCGACGGCCGCGTCGGCCCCCGCGGGCCCGGCAAGCCGGCCCTGCTCGTGCGCCGGATCCTCGAGGCGCGCCCTGCGTCCGACTCCGATTGCCCGCCCTCCGTCGCGCCGTCGGCCGCGCCGCCGACCTGACCCCCTCGGCGGTCCACGGTCACTTGCCGGACGATTCTCACGGCCCGCCACGCCCCGCGTGACGCGTCACGCGCCCGCGGGACACGTCTCGAGCCGGCTCGCGCGCCCGTCGGCGGGGCGCACGCCCGGGCTCCGCGGGAACGAGCGGGTGACGCCGCAGAGAGCGTTCGCTGGTGCCCGCCGCAAACTTCCGGCAATTGACCGTGGAGGTGCGCACCCCCGTGGCGCTGCGGGCGGCCGCGAGGGTGCGCACCATCACCGTGGCGCGTAGGCGCACAGGTGCACAGGCGCCGGCGGCGGACGGCGCAGGCGCAGAACCGGCTACGACAGGCCGAGGCGGGTCTGGGCCGGGTCGCGCTCGATCGGCGGGGCAGCGCCGTGCGCCTCGGAGCCGGTCGCGCCGAGGCTCCCCGGCGCGCTGCCGCGCAGCGCGAGCAGGGCGTGCCGCTCGTCCTCGATCTCGCGCGCGGTGCGGAAGCCGGCCGCGCGCAGGAGCGGCAGCGGCGGGCACCAGCCCGACAGCGCGTGCTGCAGGAAGAAGCCCTGCACCACGACGGGCAGCAGCAGCCAGCGCTTGCGGCCGAGGACGCCGGCCGTGAGGCCGGCGAGCGACAGCGACGAGGAGACCGTCTCGAGCGCCCGCTCGATGTCCCACTCGCGGTCGAGTTCGCGCAGGCGCTGGTCCACCTCGCCGGGGTGCGCCGCGTAATAGGCGACGCTCATCGCGCCGCGCTTCCGGATGCGTTGGTTGACGCGGGGAGCGGTCTGTCGCTCCACGCGGGTCGACGTCTCCGCGCTCATGTTCCGATGCTACCCGCCGGTGCCGCCGGCACGCCGACGTGGTCGCGACAGCCCTCTTGCGGCGCGCGTGGCGGCCATTCGAGAGGCGCGACGCGGGCGCCCCGG
>JADHED010001741.1_pt1 | contig 17269 bp, 13 predicted proteins | sample 8952041 | NCBI WGS metagenome assembly JADHED01 (sample SAMN16124423, study PRJNA663239) | bioreactor sludge metagenome | isolation source: sludge (control) | place: India:Bengaluru | collected 2018-09-08
TTAAAGGACAAAAATCCTAATAAGCCGGCGTGGACACAATCTGTCATCCGGCTCAATCCCGCCGAAGAGGTATACGAGGCCTTGAAGCTCGGCCTTCACGATTATGTCGGGAAGAACGGGTTTAAGGGGACCATCATCGGCCTGTCGGGCGGCATCGACTCGGCGCTTGTCGCCGCGCTCGCCGTCGATGCGCTGGGCGGGGAGAACGTCACGACCGTTTTCATGCCTTCGAAGTATACGTCGCGCGAGTCCCGCGAAGACGCCTATCAGCTCGCGGGCAATCTCGGGGCCCGCATCATCGACATTCCCATAGACGGCATTCTCGCGGGTTATCTCGAGAACCTGAAAACCCTGTTCGCGGGGATGAAGGAAGATATAACGGAAGAGAACCTGCAGGCGCGTATACGCGGCAATATCCTGATGGCGCTTTCGAACAAGTTCGGCTATCTTGTTCTGACGACCGGCAACAAATCGGAAATGAGCGTGGGATACGCGACGCTTTACGGGGACATGGCGGGGGGGTTTGCCGTGATCAAGGATGTCCCGAAGACGATCGTGTACGAGATATGCGCATGGCGGAACGGGCAGGCGCCCGTCATCCCGGAGAGGATCCTCACCAAGGAACCGACGGCGGAACTGAAAGCGGGCCAGAAAGACAGCGACAGCCTCCCGCCGTACGATCATCTCGATCAGATATTGAAAAGATATGTGGAGGAGGACAAGGAACCGACAGCCCGTGATTTCCCCGTTCTGCCCGCAGCGGAGATCGCCCGCGTGCTCAGGATGGTCGATTTGAGCGAATACAAGCGGCGCCAGTCCCCCCCCGGGATAAAGATCACCCCGAAGGCCTTCGGAAAAGACCGCCGGATGCCTATCACCAACAGGTTCAAGCCTTCGCAATGATGAGCACCCTTCAGCCGCGCCCGCCCTATTCCTTCGCGATTATCGTATCGTAAAGCTCCGGCTGCCTGTATGTATCTTAGGCCCCTGCCCTATAAAGTTTTTCTATTTTTTCCTATCATTTATTTCGGCGGTGGTATATATATGGTTTTAATACAACAATACCAAAAAAAGGAGGTGAAACAGCATGAAGAAGGCATTGGTTTTTATTTTCGCACTGGTGATCGGTCTTTCCTTAACATTGACAGGCTTTGCCGCCGACGAGAAAAAGGCGACACCTGCAACCCCGGCGACACCCGCGGGCCCGGCCACTCCGCCGGAAAAGGTTGACGCACCGAAGGAAAAACCGGTAAAGAAAGCCAAAAAGGCAAAAAAGCCGAAAAAAGCCAAAAAGGTGAAAAAAGCAAAAAAGGCAGCCCCTCCCGAGGAGAAGCCGGCAGAGGCAAAATAAGCGGTTAACCGGAGAAAAGCAAAAATGTTAAGGGGAGAAGAACTTCTCCCATTATTTCATTCTGAAATATCCGGGCAATCCTGTCTGTACCCCCGCTTCCCTGACTTTTTTGGAGACAGTGCCGGGGAGTTCCCGCTACCGCCTCTTTGTCCGGCACATGACGATCTATGGTATAATACGCGCACGAATGAGAAAGATAATTATCGATATCGACAACACCCTGTGGGATTTCGCCCCGGCCCTTTATGCCCGGCTTCACAAGATCCATCCGGGGTTCCCCGACCCCTCGCAATGGCATTCATGGAGTTTCTGGAAAGGGCTCATTTCACCGGAAAGACTTTATCGTGCCATCCGGGACGTTCATATGGAGCAGGACCGTTTCCAACCGTACAATGAGGCCCGGGGGTTTCTGGGCAGGCTCAAGGAAAACGGTTTTTATATCGTGATCGCCAGTCACAGGGAAAAAGAGACCCTTCCTGCCACGCGCAGGTGGCTCGAGAAGAATGCCCTTCCCTTTGACGAGATACACTTAAGCTACGACAAGTCCGTCCTTTTCGACTGGTGCTGGGCCATCATCGATGACAGCCCGGTGACCCTCGACAAGGCGCGCTCGGCCGGCATCATCCGCGCCGGCCTCAAAAACCCCTGGAACGAACGCGAAGACCACCCCCTGTTTGCCAGTCTGCACGAGATCTACGACTACCTCCAAACGAAATGCGCGTCGGGTAAGTAAAAAAAGAGACTCTCACACCCTCACGCCTTACAAATAAGAAAGCCCCCGCCGCCTTTCGGCAAACGGAGGCTCAAAGTTCGATACAGAATACTTATTTGATAGCCTTATGATACGACTGGAGCGATTTTACCTTGATCTCGCCCTTGTTTGCGAGGGAGGCCTTGATGCCTTCGGCGGTCGCCTTTGCAGCTGCAGCTGTCGTAATGTAGGGAATCTTGTATTTGATGGCCGTCTTGCGTATGTAGGAGTCGTCATACTTGCTGCTCTTGCCGGAAGGCGTGTTGATGACGAGCTGGATCTCCTTGTTGTGAATGGCGTCGACAATGTTCGGCCTGCCTTCGTGGACCTTCTTGACGAGCCTGCTCTTGACCCCGTGCCCGGCAAGGAATTTATGGGTGCCTTCGGTCGCTATGATGGTGAAGCCCATTTTGACGAGCTGCTTCACGACATCGAGGACCTCCGCTTTGTCCTGGTCAATGATAGTCACAAGGACATTTCCCGACCGGGGCAGCCTCTGGCCCGCCGCCTCCTGGGATTTGGCGAATGCAAGCCCGAAGGAATTGGCCATTCCGAGCACCTCGCCGGTCGATTTCATCTCGGGGCCGAGTGTCGGGTCAACCTCGGGGAACATGTTGAAGGGGAAGACGGATTCTTTGACCCCCACGTGCGGGTATTGCTTATGCGTGAGGTCCATGTCCTTCAGTTTTTTCCCGAGCATGAGCCGGGTCGCGATGCGTGCCATCTGGACGCCGGTCACCTTCGAAACGAGGGGGACGGTCCGGCTTGCCCGCGGGTTTGCCTCGAGGATATAGACCTTGTCATGAGAGATGGCGTACTGGATGTTCATGAGGCCGACGACCTTGAGCTCCTTCGCCAGCTTCTTCGTGTATTCGTTGATCGTCTCGATATGTTTTTCTGACAGGGTCTTTGGCGGTATTGCGCAGGCGCTGTCGCCGGAATGTACACCGGCAAGCTCGATGTGTTCCATAATGGACGGGACGAATGCGTCCTTGCCGTCGGAGATGGCGTCCGCCTCGACCTCTATCGCGGCTTCCAGGAATTTATCAATGAGGATCGGCCTGCCGGGTGTGATATCGACAGCGGCATTTACGTACGACTTGAGCATTTCATCGTCGTAGACCACCTCCATGCCCCGCCCTCCGAGGACGTAAGACGGGCGGACCATAAGGGGGTACCCGATGCGCCGCGCAGCCTCGAGGGCCTCTTCGAGCACGACGGCCGTTCCGCTTTCCGGCTGGGGGATGCCGATCTTTTTTATTATCTGGCTGAACCGCTTGCGGTCCTCGGCTATGTCGATGCTCTCGGGCGACGTTCCGAGTATCTTCACCCCTGCGTCCTCGAGCTGCCGCGCGAGGTTGAGCGGCGTCTGGCCGCCAAACTGGACGATGGCGCCGATCGGTTTTTCCTTCTGGTAGATGCTCAGGACGTCCTCCACGGTGAGCGGCTCGAAATAGAGCTTGTCCGATGTGTCGTAGTCCGTGGAGACCGTTTCGGGGTTGCAGTTGACCATTATTGATTCGTATCCCTCATCCCGGAGAGTGAAGGCGGCGTGAACGCATGTGTAGTCGAACTCGATGCCCTGGCCGATGCGGTTGGGGCCGCCGCCTAAGATCATGACCTTCTTGCGTTTGCTGACCGCAACCTCGTCGGGGGCGTTGTACGTCGAATAATAATAGGCTGCATCGGCCCCGCTGACCGGCACCTTACACCAGGCCTCGTTCTTCCCCAACGCTGAGCGCCTGCGCCGTACCTCGGTCTCCGGTATGTCGAGGATCATGGACAGGTACCTGTCGGAGAACCCGTCCTCCTTTGCCTTTATGAGAAGGTGGTCGGGAAGGGAGCCGCCCTTGTGCTTCAGCATCTCCTCTTCGAGGTCGAGAAGCTCCTTCATCTGCCCGATAAACCAGTGCTTGATCTTCGTCTTCTCGAAAAGCTCGTCGATCGTGGCGCCTTTTCGCAGCGCCTCGTACATGATGAACTGCCTTTCCGACGACGGCTCATTGAGAAGCCGCATCAGGTGATCGAGGGGCATCTCATTGAAATTCTTTGCGAAACCGAGACCGTACCTCTTCGTCTCGAGTGAACGGATCGCCTTCTGGAAGGCCTCTTTGTAGTTCTTGCCGATGCTCATCGCCTCACCGACGGCCTTCATCTGGGTCCCGAGCCTGTCTTCGGCTTCGCTGAACTTTTCGAATGCCCAGCGGGCAAACTTGATGACAACGTAGTCGCCGGACGGGACGTACTCGTCGAGCCCCGATCCGCGATAATACGGGATGTCCTTGAGGGTATACCCGCCCGCCAGCTTTGCGGAGATAAAGGCGATGGGGAACCCCGTCGCTTTCGACGCAAGGGCCGACGACCGCGATGTCCTCGGGTTTATCTCGATGACCACGATGCGGCCGGTTTCCGGGTTATGGGCAAACTGGATGTTCGTGCCGCCGATCACCTGTATCGCTTCAACGATCCGGTACGAATAGTCCTGAAGCTTTTTCTGGACCTCCTCGGAAATGGTGAGCATCGGCGCGCAGCAGAAGGAATCCCCCGTATGGACGCCCATCGGGTCTATGTTCTCGATGAAGCATACGGTGATCATCTTGTTCTCGGCGTCCCGGACGACCTCGAGCTCGAGTTCTTCCCAGCCGACCACCGCCTCCTCGATGAGTATCTGCCCGATGAGGCTTGCCGAGATGCCGCGGTTCGCTATGGTATTCAACTCGTCCTTGTTATAGGCTATGCCGCCCCCGGTCCCTCCCATTGTATAGGCGGGGCGGATAACGACGGGGTATCCCAGCCGGTCTGCAATGGCAAGGGCCTCTTCCACCGAGTAGGCGAGCGCGCTTTCGGGCATGGGGATGCCCAGTTTGGCCATCGTCTTTTTGAATTCGTCCCGGTCTTCGCCGCGTTCGATCGCATCGGCCTGAACGCCGATTATACGCACGCCGTGCTTTTCGAGTATTCCCTTCCGCGAAAGCTCGGCCGCGAGGTTAAGGCCTGTCTGGCCGCCCAGGTTCGGGAGCAGGCCCTGTGGCTTCTCTTTTTCTATTATCTTTTCAATGACCTCTATCGTAAGCGGTTCGACGTACGTCCTGTCGGCCATGCCCGGGTCGGTCATGATCGTGGCGGGATTCGAGTTTACAAGAACTATCTTATACCCGGCGGCACGCAGGGCCTTGCATGCCTGCGTTCCCGAATAGTCGAATTCACATGCCTGGCCGATGATGATCGGGCCGGAACCGATAATGAGCACTTTTTCAATGCCTTTGATCCTGCTGGGTTTTTTCATGGGGGGATTTCCTTTCGGATTTGCTCTGCATCGTAACAAAAGAACGTGAGCGAGTCAAGGGTTTTCAGGCCATGGCAAGGGCCCCCGTGCATCACATTGCCCGTATTTTTTGTATTGTTGATCGGTTTTTGCGGTCAAAGGACATATTTGCATCGAATCGCTGCCATTCAGCGTGTTTCTTGACCGGATTGTCATCGTTCAACGAACAAATTTGTATCAGATTGCCTGATTGAATGGCGGTGAAGCGGGGTCCTTGAGCGACTGTTGGGCCCTTGCGCCCGGGAGGGTAAGGCAGAAGACGAGAATGACCGCAAACAGCACGATCTTCAGGAATACAGCCCCCCTTCCCATAGACCTTCGTTTTCTGAAAGAAATGGGTGCAAATTGCATTGTATTGAGATCGGAATATTTCTTTCTCGGTTTTCTTGCTGTGTGCAAGATGATCAGCAGGCCGAGGATGGCGACAAGAACAGAAAAGAATTGCCGCGTCCCTGGGTTCAAGGCAAGATGGCCGGATGATACACCGAAATAATCGATAATAAAAGACCCGAGCCCGGACCAGAGGAAGAACTGGCCCGTTGTCTTGCCCCGGCCGCTTTCGGCGCGCCCCGCAATGACGAGAAGGATAAAGAATACGATGAGGCCCTTGAGCGCCTCGTACAGCGCTACGGGATGCCTGAACCCTTCAATGCCGGGGTATCTGACCCCCCACCACGCGCCGGTGACGGACCCGTACAGTTCACCGTTCAGATGGTTGCCGATCCGGACCATGAGGAGCAGAAGGCAAAACGGGACGATAACCTCGTCGGCGATGGCAATGAACTGTTTCCTGTAGAGCAGGGAAAACAGAAGGACCCCCGCCATCAACCCTGCCACGACCCCCGTTATCGCCATCCCGCCGTGCCAGAACGATGCCATTTCCAGGTACTTGCCGTTGAACACGCTTCGTTCATAGATAAAAACGTCAAAAGCGCGTCCGCCCAGCAGACTGAAGACGGCTAGAATAAGCGAAAGATCGAGGGCCCGTGACGAGGATATCCCGATGTATCCGCGCCGGACGATCAGCCATAGAAAGATAAAGACGAACCCTATCGCATATGCAAGCCCGTGGTACCAGAGACTGATCCCCGATATTGCGGCGAATGCCGGATCGGTATTGAGGACATAGGGCCCGTCGAATAAGATTGCAACCCCCCTGACAGATGAGCTTATAGTTTTCCCGTTTCTCTCATTCTCCTATTCCCGCAGAGCCGTTGTCAACCGAAGAATAAGCGAGACCCTCCCGTTGCGGGAGGGAATTGAGGGGCGTGAGAACTAAATGGGGTGGTATGGGGGGTTATGCTTCAGATTTTTCGAAAGCGTCCTTTGGTGCGTTGCAGATCGGGCAACTCCAATCGTCCGAAAGCGATTCAAACGGGGCCTTCTCTACGCTTTCATCGTATTTGTAACCGCATATTGAACATGTGTAGACCATAATACAAGCCTCCTTGATGTTTTTTTAAGACCTTTCTTTTTCGGCAGCCGCGCAGTCTCCACAGATACCGTAGAAATCAACATGGTTGCCGACTATCTTAAATCCATGCTTCTCATCCTCGGTGAGCCCGAGCGGAAATTCGGTAAAAATGTCCACGACTTTGCTGCATTGTGTGCAGATCAGGTGATGGTGCGGCCCGACATTGGGATCGAACCGCTTTTTCGCGGGGTCTATGGAAAGCTCCACGACCCTTCCCTGTTCTTTCAGAATTTCCATCGTATTGTAGACGGTTGCCAGGGACATCGTGGGAAACTCGCCGCGCAGAGACCCGTATATGTCGGCTGCACTGGGGTGTGTCACATTTCCGTCGAGGTATTTCATTATCGCTATCCTCTGCGGTGTCATCTTCATCGACTTATGCTGATCTATCTCCATATAATAACCATTATCAACTAATATAGAATACTAACTAAGAATAGTTCGTGTCAAGTACTTTTTTAAAGAATCTTTCAGCGGATATGTTTTTTCCGGAAAGCCCGGATCATCCGCCATCCAGCGTGGAATGTTCGGCCTTCAGAAACCAGGCGGCCGGGTCATCGAAATACTCCCCGGCGTCCCGGAGCGAGAGATAGTGCTCGTACTCGATGGACGACAGGAGTTCGAAAAAGGCCTTTTCACGCTCATCTGTCGAGGATGCGGCGAGCTGTTTGTAAAAAATAACGCCTTTTTCCTCAAATTCCGCCCCTGTCCTTATCGCCTCACGGTCATCCGCGTCGCCCACCCCCGCCTTGCCTGCATTCTTAAGCGCGTTCAACAGGATATCGCGGACGTTGGTCCGGTTAATGGTCAGCGGCAGCGTCTCAGGCCACCGGCCGCGGGCCGTCCATTCTTCGTGCAGTCGTTTCAACCTCTCGTAATGTTCCGCCTCATCCTCGGCGATACGTTCAAACATCGCCCTGCCAACGGGATTGTTCGTTCTTGCCGCATTCTTAAGATAAAAATCCCTCTCCCGGACCTCATTATTCAGCGCCACTTCCAGCGCTTTCACCCTTTCCCCGTTACCCATAACGCACCTCCCGTATAATTTGATTAAATATAGGGCCGGAAATGGAAAGAAGCAAGGTGACAGGCGATGGGCGATAGGCAATGGGGGATACAGGGTAATAGCTGAGGGGTGATCGGAACCGATAAACACGATGGGTAACGGGGTTTTCCTATTGCCCATAGCCCATTGCCTGTCGCCCGTTTTCTTTATATTATCAACCGGTCCGTGATCACTTCGTCTATCGTTTGTTTGCCGAGGAGGGCCATGAGGAGGCGGTCGATGCCGACACTGACACCGGTGCAGTCGTGCCGTATCGATCGAAGCGAATCGAGAAACGCCTGATCGGGGGGAAATTGCCGTTTTCCGAGGCGGGCCCTTTCGCAGTTGTCATTCTCGAAACGCCTGCGCTGTTCGGCGGGGTCGGTCAGTTCGCTGTAGCCGTTCGCAATTTCGAGGCCGCCGATGTACAGCTCGAACCGCTCGACCATGTTCGGCCTGTCGTTGCGCTTTTTTGCCATTGTCGAGATAGAAGAGGGCCACCCGTATATGAAATAGGGCCGGTCAGCCGGCAGCACGTTTTCTATCTCCTGTATGAAAACCTTGAAAAAAAGGCTGTTCCAATCATCTTTGTCGTCAATCCCCAAAAAACCCTTATCCTCAAGGGCGGCAAAGAGGGCGTCCCGGTCAAGAGGAAAAGGGTCGAAGCCCAGGATGTCCTCAAAAAGCCGGTCAAGCTCGTAGGTGGTGAAGGCGCCGGCGAACCTTCTCTTTTGTATCGCGGGAAGGCGTTCCGCGACATATCCGACGAGCTCGCCCGTCTCGGCCATGATATCCCGGCACGAACCTTCGCGGTACCATTCGAGCATCGTAAACTCAGTATTATGGACCTCTTTGAGGTCTTCGACCCTCCATACCTTGCAGATCTCGAAGATCCTTTCGTGTCCCGATCGCAGGAGTTTCTTGAGATTCATCTCGGGTGACGTGTGGAGGAAGAACGGTCCCTTTCCGGCAACCTGGACCTCAAGGGGATCGATGTGGGGGTCGGGCGGCGCGGTCGCCATAAGGTGCGCCGTCTCCACCTCGATGTAATCCCGCGCGTAAAAGAACTCGCGTGTGAGCCTCAGCACGTCATGCCGCGTTTTCAGGATGTCGATCATCCGCTGTGCAGGGTTGTTTGACATGGGCCCCCGTTATGCCAGATTATTGCAATTCACCGGGTAAATCAGTATACTGTGTCCGAGTCCCTACGGAGAGGTGACCGAGTAGGCCGAAGGTGCTCGCCTGCTAAGCGAGTGTACGGTGAAAGCTGTACCCAGGGTTCAAATCCCTGCCTCTCCGCCATTCACAATGCCCCTACCCGGAAGTTCGGGCCCTCCCTATCTTCCTTTCCAGGACATCTCTTAGTTCACGGAAGCTCTCTTCGAGTTCGGGCAATTTCTGCTGCATCGAAGGCAGGTCGTCCGCCTTTCCCCTGAGCTCCATCTCGTACGCGATCAGCCGGAGCCTTTCGGCGCCGATATTCGCCGCGGCACCTTTTATTGTATGGGCGCCGCGTTCAACTTTCCGGATATCGCCCGCCGCGGCATGTTCCTTTAATGTTTCGATCTGGCGCGGAGTGTCCTCGAGAAAGGCCTGCAGTACCGTTACCGCCAGTTCCCGGTCGTCCATGAGCAACTCGTCCATCACTTTATCGTCAAAGACCGGGGCCCCGCCTTTCTTTCCGGTGACTTTTGCCGGCGACCCGGGAGTGGACAACCCGTTGTCATCGGGGTTCGCCCATTTACGGATCATCTTCTCCAGTTCTTTCGGCATGACGGGCTTGCTCAGATAGTCGTTCATGCCGGCCTCGAGGCAGCGTTCTTTGTCCCCCTGCATGGCGTGGGCGGTCATCGCGATGATCGGCACCGCGTGGTCCCTGACCGGGGACCCGGGATCGCGTATGCGCCGCGTTGCTTCCAGGCCGTCCATCTCGGGCATCTGTACATCCATCAGCACGAGGCCATACGGGATCGTCTCGAGGGCCCGGACAGCCTCCGCGCCGTTCGCCACGGCATCGGAGCGAAAGCCCAGCCTCTTCAGGATTCCCATCGCCACCTGCTGGTTTGTGATATTGTCTTCCGCGATAAGGATTCTCAACCCGCTTCGCCGCATCTCACGGACCGTGTGGCGTGTCACTATGGGGGTTCCTTCCCCGCGATCTCCCGCGGATGCCAGAACGGTCTTGAGGCAGCCCAGGAGTTCGGACTGCCGGACGGGCTTCGTCAGGTACCCCGAAAAACCTGCTTCTTCCATTTTCCGGGCATCCCCGCGCTGCCCGAGCGAAGACAGAAGGACCGTTTGGGTGCCGGCGAGCTTTCCGTCGCTGAGGATCATCCGCCCGAGGGCGACACCGTCCATGCCGGGCATCTGGATATCGATGATCGTTACTCTGAACGGGTCTCCCTGTTCTGCGGCCGCATAGAGCAATTCGATCGCACCGGGGGCGTCACCCGCCTCGTTCACCCGTAACTCCCATGCCTTTAGCTGGCCCGCCAGGACCTCGCGGTTCGTCTTATTGTCATCGACTACGAGAACGCGAACGCCTTTGAGTTCCACGGAAGGCGTTCCCCGTTCCTGTTTCGTGTCGGGCTGTTTCGCAAAACGGGCGGTGAATGAAAATTCCGATCCCGCGCCGACGTCGCTTGCAAGCGTGATAGAGCCGCCCATCATTCCCACAAGCTCTCTGGCGATGGCAAGTCCCAGCCCGGTGCCTCCGTACTTGCGTGTTGTCGATGCATCGGCCTGTGTGAACTTCTCGAAGAGGATGGCCTGCTTGTCCGGGGGGATGCCGATGCCGGTGTCCTTGATGGAGAAGAGGATGCATGTCCCGCTTTCCGTCTCCGAAACGAGGTTCGCCCGGATGGCGACCTCTCCTTTGTGCGTAAATTTTACTGCATTGCCCGCAAGATTGGTGAGGACCTGGCGAAGGCGCCCGGGATCGCCGCGCAGGAAAGTGGGAACATCCGGGGAAACCCCGCAGATAAGTTCCAGTCCTTTTTCATGGGCCTGCGCGGACAACATCGTGGCGAAGTCATCGAGAAGGGAGCGAAGATCGAAGTCCAGTTCCTCAAGCTCAAGCTTGCCCGCTTCTATCTTCGAGAAATCGAGGATCTGGTTTATAAGGGCGAGAAGCACCTCTGCACTCGACCGGACCGTTTCCGCATAGTGCCGCTGCTCATCGGTCAACTCCGTATCGAGCAGCAGACCAGCCATACCGATGACCCCGTTCATAGGGGTGCGGATCTCATGGCTCATGTTTGCAAGGAACTCGCTCTTCGCCGCGCTCGCCGCCTCTGCGAGTTCCCGGCCCTCGAGGATCTCCTTTTCCGCCTTCTTCCGGTCGGCGATATCGAAGAACGTTATGACGGCGCCCACCACTTCCCCGTTTAATATCTGGGGGTACGACCAGTACTCGGCGGGGAAACTGGTGCCGTCCTTGCGCCACAGCACCTCATCGTAGATGTGGATCTCTTTTCCCTGGCGGAACGCCCGGTATATGTTGCAGTCCTCGACCGGCATCGGGCGCCCGTCCGGCCATGCATGATGTATCAGATCGTGCATGTTCCTGCCGTGAAGGTCATCGACATGAGAATACCCGAGCATCTTGACGCATGACGGGTTCGCAAAGACGCAGTTGCCCTCAAGATCGATACCGTAAATGGCCTCGGCCGTCGAGTCAAGCAGGACGCGGACGCGTTCGTCACTGTCCCTCTGTTTTTTATCGGCTTCTTTCCTTTCGATGACCTTTCCTATACGCTCGCATATCGCGTTGATGAGGTCCGTTTCCTCTTTGAGGAACGGGCCCTCGTCGCGGTCGGCCATTTTATCGAGATAGCCTACCTCGACACATCCCCGCCTCTCCCCATTTACCATGACAGGAGCGTTCATCTTCCATTCACTTTCATGGAAATTTGAGGTCTTGAACTCCCTGCCGTCGAGGATTATCATTGCGTATGCCCTCTCGGCGTAGAACCATCCCGACGGGATCACGTCGGCAATGTGCTGCAGCATGGCATCAACGGCTTGATATTTTTCAACGCAGTTGGCCACGGAATAGAGGCACCGGAGTTCCTTCGTCCGTTCGCGCAGCGCCTCCTCGGCCATCAGCCGCTCGGTCACCTTCCAGACGGCTTCCATGAGGAGAGATACCTGGAGGACGTCCGTTTCGCCGTAATCGGTCTCTTTATTGGCCAGCCCGATGACCCCCGCTATCTCCGTATCCTTAAACACCGGGACGGTCATGAATTTGAGGAGGCCGACATGGCCTTCGGGGTACCCTTTCTTGAGGGGATGGCGGCCGGGGAAATCGTTGAGCACGATAGGCCTTCTCTGCCTGACGGCCTCACCCCAGACACCTGTTTTGTCAAGTTCGTACCGTGTCTGCGGATTGGCGACCGCGCACTCAGGCATGACGTCTTTTGACCATGTGTTGAGGATGAATTCCTTGCGGTCCTCGTGATAATAATAGATGTAACCGATCTTGCTCCCGGTGAGCTCGATCGCCTGTTCGAGAGCGTAGTCGAGGAATTCCTGGATGCTCTCCGAGGGGTGCTGCAGGATGTCGACGAGCCTTTTCAGGCGGGACACATTGCGGGTCAGCTCATCGTTGATGCTCTTCCTCTCGCTTATGTCACGCAGGTACGCGAGGATTGCGGGCCTGCCCCTGTACGTGATCGTGTTGGCCGATACCTCGATGTCAACGGGTGACCCGTCCTTCCTGATGCCCTTGAACTCGTACCTGCCCGGTACGGCCTCGCCTCTTTGCCGTTTCGTTGCGTAGCCAACCACCTTTTCGAGATCGTCGGGGTGGACGATGATGTATTGCCGCGTGCCCCTTATCTCGTCGGTACTCGAATATCCGAATATTTCCAAGAACCTCGGGTTCACATAGACGTGCGTGAAATCCTGGACTATCGCAACGCCGTCGTTCGACGACTCTACCGCGACCCGATATCGTTCTTCCGATTCCCTGAGGACGTCCTCCGGTCTGCTCCGGGCCGGCACGCCGGGCGATGGGGTGGGAATATCGGCGGGGGGCATACCGCCGGGGCCCTTGTAAAAGTCGGGATACAGTTTTGCCGCGCATTCGGGACAGATGCCGTGACTGAACCGGGCGTCGGTGTGTTCCCTGACGTATGCCTCCACCTGTTGCCAGTATCCCTGATCATCGCGTATCCTCTTGCAGCTTGCACAGATCGGGACGATGCCGCGCAGGGTCTTCACGTGGTCGAGCGCATCGCGCAGTTCGGCAAGGTTTTCGGTGAGCGTGTCCTGCAGTTCTATCATCCGCCTGCCTACCTCGATCCTGGCCTGCAGCTCGCCCGGATCGAACGGTTTTGACAGGTAATCGTTGGCCCCGGCATTCAGTCCTTCGATGATGTCGGTCTTTTCCGTCTTCGTTGTCAGCATGATGAGATACGGCGGGTTTCTGCCCTGTTCCGCGCGAAGGGTGCGGACAATATCAAGCCCGTCCATCCCCGGCATCATCCAGTCGAGTATTGCAAGCTTCGGTGCACCGGGCCCCTTCATTATCTTAAGGGCCTCGAGACCATCGACCGCCTGCAGCACCTCGTGCCCTGCTCTTTTTAATACGGCGTCGAGCAGTGTCCGGGACGTAAGATCGTCTTCAGCTATCAGAATCCGCATCCCGGGGGGTTCCTCCTTTTCACCGGATCAGGTTGAGCCGGCGAAGTTCCTCCAGCAATCGCGCCTTCTGGAAAGGCTTCACGAGAAAAGCATCGCATTTCCCGCGAATAGCTTCAATGACATTTTCCTTATCGGCAAGCGCCGTTGTCATGATTATCTTGACCCGGCGGGACAATGAGAGGTCCCGGGCCTCTTCCATGGCCCGCATTTCTTTGAGTGCCTGCTGGCCGTCCATTTCGGGCATCATGATGTCGAGGCAGATGAGATCGTAGGGCTCACCGGTCTCATCTGCCAGTTTCACCGCTTCCAGCGCCTCTTTCCCGTTGAGTGCCATATGGACCGGCCCGTATTTTTTCAGGAACCGTTCGAGAAGCAGACGGCTTACAAGATCATCCTCGACTATCAGCGTCTTCATGCTGTTCCCTCCCCGGATCTTTTTACTTCCGGGGCCCGCCCGGATGTGTGCCTGTCGGTATAAGCCCGGCCCTGTCGGGCAACGACAGGATCTCCACACACGTAAGTTTAATATAATGAGACAGAAGAGGGCAAAGCTGAACAGGCCCTATTGCTTCCCGACCAGCGCCTTGATCTTCGGCATGGCCCGTTCGGCCGCTTTTATGCCTTCTTCCATCAAAGCCTTTTTCTGCGTGAAATCGAACATGGAAATGCCCCTTGTGTCGGGCTCGAGTACGATGTCGGCGTGGGCCAGTTTTGTTTGCGAGTTGACGTGCATCATGATCGCTATGGATTGCGCGATGACGTCAAGGACGGAGTTTATGTCCGTGTCGCGGACATCCTTCTGGAGATTGACGGCAATGATGACGTCGGCGCCTTTTGCCCGTGCGACCTCGCACGCTATGTTGTTTGTCACTCCTCCGTCGACGAGGGTCCTGTTCCCGAACCTGACCGGGACAAATATACCGGGTATGGCAGACGATGCGTGAATGGCCCGCGCCAGGGAGCCTTTTTCCAGAGTGACGGTCTCGCCCGTGTTGAGATCGGTCGCAACGGGATAAAAGGGTATCTTCGTTGCCTCGACCGTCTTGACCTTTGCGTTCTGTTCGACGAATGCTTCCAGCTTCAACCCCTGTACCGGGCCCATCTTTGACGATACGACCGAGTAGTCGAGTATGTCGCCGCGGTTTATTTTGAAGGCGGCCCACTCAAGCTGAAAGCTGTCCGGGTTTGCCGCGTAGAGGCCGCCGATAAGGCTACCGACGCTTGTCCCTATGATCATATGGATAGGTATCTTTTCCTTCTCCAGCGCACGCAGGACGCCGACATGGGCGAAGCCTTTTGCCGAGCCGCCGCCAAGCACGAGCGCAACTTTCGGCCCGGCCTTCCGGGGTGGAGGCGTGGTCACGCACGAACATGCGAGGAGAAGGACAAGGAAACAGGCCGCGAGCTTCTTAATAACCGCCTCTCTTCCCGACGAACGGGTTGTATACCTTCTCCCTGCCGATAGTGCTGCGCGTGGAGTCCCCGTAATTGTGCCCGGGGGCGACAACCGTGTCGTCGGGGAGGGCGAATAGCTTTTGCTGTACGGATGCGAGCAGGGTCTCCCACGATCCGCCGTCGAGGTCTGTCCTGCCCACGCTCCCGACGAAAAGCGTATCGCCCGTAAAGACCATCCCCGTGTGGTACAGGGATATGCTCCCGGGTGAGTGGCCCGGTGTATGGATGACCTGAAGAGAAGTGTTGCCGATTGCAATGACATCCCCGTCGCGGACGGTTCTGTCGGCAGGCGGCGAAGGTTCCCCTCCGAACATCTGAAAGGAATGGGCTGACTGATTGGCGAGCGCCGGGGCCTCGATCTCGTGGATGATGATCTCGGCACCGGTCAGTTCCTTCATCTTCCTGTTTCCCATGATATGGTCTATGTGGCAATGCGTGTTGACGATATATCTGATCGTGTAGCCGCGCGATGTTGCCTCGTCGCATATCCTCTTGCAGTCCGCCGCCGGGTCGATGACGAGGGCCTCGTTGGTCTCCTTGCAGGCGACGATATAGGCAAAAATGGCGAAACTGCCCACTTCCATTTGCTTGACGAACATGGGTTCCTCCTTATATACAGGCTCTAAATTTAATACTTTTTGGTGCCGTTTTTCAATTTTTTTGGTAAGATTGAGCGTTAACGGACCGGGACACGAACAGGAGGGAACATGAGGCCAGTTTTCATTGAGGCGCGGGATCTGCCGGACGCGTGGTTCCAGTGCATCTACCGGATATTCGAGAACGAAGGCGTGCACGAGTACGTCATCGACAGGGGCTCATTCGAGGGGAACAAGCGCCGCGAGTTCGACCTCGCCATGGTCCACATAAAATATCCGGGGACGATACCGCTCATCCCCGATATCCCCGCGGAACTGGGCGTCCCCGCCCCGACTTCGATGGACTATGTCGAGGAATACCTGCAGTACCTCATGACCGACAAAAAGGCACCAAACGAACTCTACACGTACGGGGAGCGGCTCACGAACCCGAAGGTGGTCATCGACGGCCGGGAATATGCGTGCGGCGTCAACCCCGTCGAAGAGGTCATCGATATCTACAGGAAGGGAAACTTCGGGACGAACCAGGCGATCATGGAGATCGGCATGCCGTCCGACATCACGATCGAAGATCCGCCGTGCTTGAGGCTCATCGATACCCGGGTGACGGACGGGAGGCTCCATTTCGTCCTGTACTTCAGGAGCTGGGACCTGTGGGCCGGTTTTCCGTCAAATCTCGCGGCGATACAGCTTCTCAAGGAATACATGTGCCAGGAGATCGGGGTCGAGGACGGCACGATCACCGCCGTAAGCAAAGGCCTCCATCTTTACGAGTACACTTTTGGCTTCGCGCTTCAGCGGCTTCGCAGGGACGTCTAAGGCGGCGGGCGTCAATTCGGGGCTTGCATGGACAGTGCGGAATACCGGTCCCTTATCTTTTTCTGGATCTCCTCCGCGTTCGCGTCTTCCGTTATCTCAACAGTATCGTATCTCTCCGAGCGGGGATCGAGCATCGTCATGATGACCGTCCTGTGTTCCGACGGTATCAATTCAAAGAACACCTTGTTCTGATAAAGGAAGATGATCCCGTAATGACAGGGGACTATAATGCCGTCCTTGCATGAATATGCCGAAAAGCTGAGGAGGTCGTTCAATATTTCCCATAATTTTGGGGAATTGAGCCGGTCTAACTGCTTGCCCACCGTGGGGTTGTGCAGGCAGGGTGCGATATCCTGCTCGATGGAGGGGGCCTCGGGCCGTTTCAGGTCGGGGAACCTTTCCTCGAGATGATAACTGAGGTCGACGATCTCAGAATATGTGAACGATTCCCGTGACCAGAGGCTGTCGAAGATCTTCCCGGCATCCGTCCACCCAAGGTCTTTTTCGAGATCGATGAAGAGGTTCTTCCGGAGCCTTCTGTCGAAAAAGCTCTCTATGCCGAGGCCCTCCATCCTTGAGTCGACGTACAGGCTCCAGATCTGGTTGTACCGGTCCCTGATGGCGGGCTCCTTCTCTTCATCGGGGGTCGTGCGCGGGTCATAAAGGAATGCGGGGTCAAGGACGTCGGCAATATAAAGGAAAATGCGGTAAATCCGGCCGTAGAGAAAGGAATCGTCGGTCCAGAGGAATGTCTTTACATCGAGCGACCCCTTCTTGCGCTTGATCAGCGCCTTTTCAAGCCAGGGG
>JADHED010001742.1_pt1 | contig 17268 bp, 14 predicted proteins | sample 8952041 | NCBI WGS metagenome assembly JADHED01 (sample SAMN16124423, study PRJNA663239) | bioreactor sludge metagenome | isolation source: sludge (control) | place: India:Bengaluru | collected 2018-09-08
CCCTGACGGCGATCCCGTGATCGTCGGCTTGACGAACTCGACCGACTTCCCGGTCGTTCGCCCCGTGCAACCGACGCTCGGCAGCGAGGCCGGCACGTTCGGGCTCCCGTATGACGCCGTGGTCGTCAGGCTCGATGCCAGCGGGCGCTGGCTCGAGTACTCGACGTGGTTCGGCGGACGGCGTTGGGATTCCGCCGACGGCGTCGCAGTCGACGCGCAGGGGACGGCGTTCGTGGTCGGCAGCACCTCCTCCGAAGACTTCCCCGTGACGAGCGGGCCCTCCAGCCTCAACCCGGTCGCGGGCGCAGAGGGCTCGGACGTCTTCCTCGCGGCGTTCGACGAACACGGCCGCCTGCGCCAATCTGTGCTGCTCGGGGGCACGGGCCGCGACGAGGCGAGCGACGTCGTGGTTCGCCCCGACGGCGAACTGCTGGTGCTGGGTTCCGGCAACTCGCCGGGTTTCCAGTTGAATGGCCCCTTCGGGCCCGTCGGGCAGGCATGGATCGCCTGGGTCGACGCGACGCGCGCGGGCACGCGCTACTCGACGATCCCGGTCGGCGACCTTGCATTGCTCCTGGTCAATGGGGTGTCCTCCGATGCCCGTCACGTTCACCTGGCGGGCCATGCCGCCGGGCTCGTGCCGTGGTCGGACGGCTGGGTCTGGCGCGAGGGCGGCTCCCGCATCCGGAAAATGCACCTGTCGAGCCCCGCGTACGAACCCGAGCGGATCGTCGAGATCCCTCCGCAGTCAATCGAAGAGACATCGCCAACCGGCGCCCGCCGGTCGTCTCGACGTTGACACGTCGCAGGTCCTCACGCATCCTGCAACCCGTCCGGCGCCGGGCGACGACGTCGATGAGCCGGCGTCGCCGCTGGCTTGGCGCCTCGCGCGCCAGGGGCCGTCGCCGGCTGGTCCACGAGCGGTGCGCGTTCGGCGTCCCGGGAGATGACCGTGATGTTCTCTGCCTTGGTCCTCGCGCTGTCGATGCAGGCTGCCCCGGTGGCCGCGCCCGCGCCGCCGCCGGTCCCGGAACTCGTGCCCGGCACCACCTACGACGCGGCGATCCCCACCACGAAGCAGGTGCTGGGCCACGAGGTCGGGGAACAGATCACGCCGCCGGACGGGTTGGTCACCTACTTCCAGGCCTTGGCCAAGGCGGCGCCCGACCGCACGCGCCTCGTCGAGTACGCCCGCTCTTGGGAGGGGCGGCCGCTCGTCGCGCTGATCGTCGGTTCGCCGGATCGCATCGCCCGCCTCGACGAGTTCCAGCGTGGGCTCCGCAAGCTCGCCGATCCCCGGACGCTGGCGCCGGGCGAAGGCGATCGCCTCGTCGCCGACCTGCCCGTCGTCGTGGCGCTGCTCCACGGCGTACACGGCAACGAGATCTCGTCGGGCGGCGCCGCGATGGCGATGGCGCACCACCTGCTCGCCGCGCGCAACGACCCCGCGGCCGACCTGATCCGCCGCGAGGCGATCGTGATCATCGACCCGGCGCAGAACCCCGACGGCCGCGCGCGGTTCGTGGCCACCAACGCACTGGGCCGCGCCGCGGCCCCCGACCCCCACCCCCTCGCGGCCGAGCACGACGAGCCGTGGCCCGGCGGCCGATCGAACCACTACCTGTTCGACCTCAACCGCGACTGGTTCGCCCAGACGCAGCCCGAGAGCGCCGGCCGCGTGCGGCTGCTGCTCGACTGGGCGCCCCAGGTGGTGGTGGACCTGCACGAGATGGGCGGCGAGTCCACCTACTACTTCCCGCCGGCCGCCGAGCCCGGCAACCCGCACACCACCGCCGCGCAGACGGCGATGTACGACCTCTTCGGCCGCGCCATGGCGGCGCGCTTCGACGCGCGCGGCTTCCCCTACTTCGTGCGCGAGGTGTTCGACGCCTTCTACCCGGGCTACGGCGTGTCGTGGCCGACGGCGCAGGGCGCCATCGGCATGACCTTCGAGAAGGCCTCCGCGCGCGGGCTCGTGTACCGCCGTGCCGACGGCACGCGGTTGACGTACTACGACGGCATCCTGGAGCACTTCACCGCCGCGCTCGCCACCACGGAGACCGCGGCGCGCCACCGCGAGCGGATGCTGCGCGAGTTCCTGGAGTTCCGCCGCAACGCCATCCGTGACGGCGAGAGCGGCACGCGCGAGTACCTGCTGACCAGCACCGACGCCGGCCAGGCCGAGCGGCTGGCACGGCGGCTGCTGCGCACCGGCAGCGAGGTGCGGCGCACCCAGGAGCCGGCGACGGTCGCCGGCCGCACGCTGCCTCCCGGCACCTTCGTCGTGCCGCTCGCCCAGCCCGCCGGGCGGCTGGTGCGCAACCTGCTCGACCCGCAGACCTCGCTGGACGCCGCGTTCCTGAAGCGGCAGGACGAGCGCCGCGCCCGGCGCCAGCCCGACCAGATCTACGACGTCACCGCCTGGAGCCTGCCGCTGCTCTGGGACGTCGAGGCCATCGCGGCGACGACGCCGATCGCCGCGCGGACCGCGCCGTACGTCGCGGAGGGGCCGCCGGCCTCCGTCGGGTTGCCCGCCGCGACGGTGGGCTACCTGCTGCCGTGGAACGCCACCGCGGCACGCGCCATCGTCGAGGCGCAGCAGGCGGGCATCAAGGTGCGGTTCTCGCCGGCCGCGTTCACGCTGGCCGGACGCCGGTTCGAGCGGGGCACCGCGATTCTCCGCGTGTCGGACAACCCCGACGGCCTGCGCCAGCGGCTGGCGGCGATCGCCGGGCGCCACGGCGCCGAGGTGGTGCCGATCGACAGCGCGTTCGTGGAGGCCGGGGTGTCGCTCGGCAGCGGGCAGGTGCGGGTGGTCGACGCGCCGCGGGTGCTGCTCGCGTGGGACACGCCGGCGTCGAGCCTCTCGGCCGGCTGGGCCCGCTTCGTGCTGGAGCGGCGCTACGGGATGACGGTCACCGCCGTCCGCGTGTCGTCGCTCGCACGGGCCGCGCTGGAGGACTTCGACGTGGTGGTGCTGCCCTCGGGCACCTACGCGCCGGCGCTGGGCGCCGAGCAGGTTCGTCGCCTGAAGGACTGGATGACGCGCGGCGGCACGCTCGTCACGCTGGCCGAGGCGTCGCGGTGGGCCGCGCGCGAGAACGTGGGCCTGCTGGAGACGCGCACCGAGCTGCGCGGCGGCGCGCCGGAGACCGACGCGCCCCCGAAGCCGAAGACCGATCCGCCGAAGGTGCCGATCGACCTCGACGCCGCGATCCAGCCCCCGCAGGAGCGCCCGGAACTCGTGCCCGGCGCCATCCTCCGCGTCCAGCTCGACACGGAGCACTGGCTCGCCGCCGGCACGGACGGCGAGATCCAGGCGCAGGTGGAGAGCCAGCGGATCTTCACGCCCATCACGCTCGACAAGGGCCGCAACGTGGCCACGTACGCGAAGGCCGACCGCCTGCTGGCGAGCGGCGTCGTCTGGCCAGAGAGCCGCGATCAGCTCGCGCAGAAGGCGTTCCTGGTGCACCAGCCCGTCGGGCAGGGGCACCTGGTCGCGTTCGCGGAGGACCCGAACGCGCGCGCCTTCGCCGAGGCGACGATGCTGCTGTTCGTGAACGCCGTGCTGCTGGGGCCGGCGTTCTAGGGGGCCCGGGGCTTGCGGCCTCGAGTGAGCGTGCGTCTCAGCTCTTCGCCCGGAGCAGCAGCACCGGCACGTCCACCTCGTGCCGCACCCGGCTCACCGTGGTGCCGCGGATGAGGTCGCCGAGGCCACGGTGGCCGTGTGTCGCCATGGCCACCATGTCCACCGCCTCCTCGCCAGCGATCCGGATGATCTCGCTCGCCGGGTCGCCCAGGCCGAGCCGCCAGCGGGCGTCGAAGCCCTCGGCGCGGAGGTCGGCGACCAGGCGATCGAGGTAGTCGCGGTCGTCGCGCATCTCCTCCGACTCCCGCAGCTTCAGTTCGTCGTAGCTGCGCGCGGCCCAGCCGTCGGCGACGTGGACGAGCAGCAGCGCGGCGCCGGTGAGTCGCGCCAGCTGCCGGACGTGGCCGAGGATCGTGGCGTCGGCCCCGCTGTGCTCGACGGCGACGAGGATGCGCGTGTACACGTCAGTGCCCCGTGAAGCCCGCGCCGGCGACCGTCTGCACGAGCAGCCAGGCGTTGAGCGCGGCGATCAGCAATGCCACCGGCCACCCGAGCGCCTTCATCCACAGCGGGATCGCGAAGTCGCCCATCTTCCGCCGGTCCGACACGAACCGCAGCAGCGGAAACACCGCGAACGGCAGCTGCAGGCTCAGCACCACCTGGCTGAGGATGAGCAGCGACCCGGTGCTCCGCTCGCCGTACAGCACGATCACCACGATCGCCGGGACGATGGCCACGAGCCGCGTGATCAGCCGGCGCAGCCACGGCCGCAGCCGGAGGCTGATGAACCCCTCCATCACGATCTGCCCGGCGAGCGTGCCGGTGATGGTGGCGTTCTGCCCGCTGAAGAGCAGCGCCAGCGCGAACACCGTGCTGGCCATCGTCGTGCCCAGCAGCGGCGCGAGCATCTGGTAGGCGTCGCTGATGTCGGCGATGTGGTCGTAGCCGGTGCCGTGGAAGGTGGCCGCCGCCACGATCAGGATGGACGCGTTGATGAAGAGCGCGCTCGTGAGCGCCACGCTCGAGTCCACCGTGGCGTAGCGGATCGCGCTCCACCGGCTCTCCACGTCGTCTCCGTACTTGCGGGTCTGGACGATGGAGGAGTGCAGGTAGAGGTTGTGGGGCATCACCGTGGCGCCGAGGATGCCGATGGCGATGTAGAGCATGTCGGGGTTGCGCACGACCTCGACCGAGGGGACGAACCCCGCCAGCACCGCGCCCAGGGCGGGCCGCGACAGCCACAGCTCGATCGCGAACGCGCCGGCGATGCCGACGATCAGCAGCACGACCAGCACCTCCACGTACCGGAAGCGGTGCTGCTGCAGGTAGAGGACGACGAGGACGTCGAGCGCCGTGAGGCACACGCCCCACAGCAGCGGCAGGCCGAAGAGCAGCTGCAGGGCGATGGCCGCGCCGATCACCTCGGCGAGATCGGTGGCGGCGATGGCCGTCTCGGCGAGCAGCCACAGGGCGATGGTCGTGGGGCGCGAGTACGTGTCGCGGCAGGCCTGCGCGAGGTCGCGCCCGCTGGCGATGCCCAGCCGCGCGGCCAGGGCCTGCAGCAGGATGGCCATCAGGTTCGACAGCATCACCACCGAGAGCAGCGCGTACCCGTAGCGCGCGCCGCCGGCGATGTCCGTGGCCCAGTTGCCCGGGTCCATGTAGCCGACGGCCACGAGGTAGCCGGGGCCCGCGAAGGCGAGCATCTTCCGCCACCGGCCCTGCCCGATCGGCACGGGCACCGTGCCGTGCACCTCGGGCAGGCTCAGCTCACGGGGCGCGGCGGGCGGCGGCACGGGCGCCACGATCCTCGGGGCGGGCGGATCGGGGGAGGACATCGCGTTGCGGAAGTCCGACGGGGGGATTGTAGGTCAAGGGGCAGGGGCGAGGGGTGAGGGGCAGGCGCGGGGGCGTCGTGGCGCGCCTGGCCGCGTACGTAAGTCGAGGGGGCGGATTCCCTGGCGCCGGTGCCCCCAATTGACCGGCTGCCCGGGCTGTCCGCCCCCCCGACGTCGTTGGCCGCACGCCCGCGGCCAAACGCTGGTGGTCCTGGTCGGTTACACCTCCGTGGCCTCGGCGGGCGGCGTCAGGAACTCGCGCCGCAGCGCCTCGAACTGCGCGTCGGTCATCATCGTGGTCGGCGCGACGATCCACTCGCCGCCGTCGGCCGCGGCGATGCCGAGTTCGGTCTCGAGGAAGGCGTTCAGGCGATGGTCCTCGCGGCGCAGCCAGGTGCGGGCCTGGTCGCCGGTGGGCCAGCGCTCGAACTCGCGGGTGGCGGGCGCCAGCGCCGCAATCCAGCCGCGACCGTAGGGATCGCGATGCAGCAGCGCGGGCTCGCGCACCAGGCGGTCGTTGATCGACACCACGCGGCCCGCGGTGGGGGCGGCGACGGCCAGCCGGTGGCCGCCCACCTCCAGCGTCGCGAGCGCATCGCCGCGCCGCACGGTGCTGCCGGCGGGCGCCAGCTGCAGCACGCGCGCGCCGGGCAGCATCTTCTGCGCGATGTCGTCGAGGCCGAGGCGCACCGTGCCGTTGGCGAGCGCGCTCAGCCAGGTGTGGCTCGGCGCGTAGAACACGCCGCGCTGCCAGACGAGCGTGCCCTCGCGCACCAGCCCGCGGGCGCGCTCGCGCAGCCGCGTCACCTTGTCGATGGCCAGGAAGATGGCCGCCAGGGGCGCGACGATGAGCGACAGCAGGACGACGGCGACCAGGAACCGGAGCAGGATCCCGACCACCGCGATGCCAGCGGTCTCGAAGAAGGAGGTGAGCGGTTCCATGGTCGTCTCCCTGTCACTCCGCCACGTGGCAGAAGCTGCAGTCGTCGGTGACGGCGAAGGCGCCCTCGCCGTTGTGGCACCGCCCGCACTGGCGGCGCTCGTCGAAGTTCTTGTGGAGCACCGGCACGGGGGTCCCCTTCGCGCCGAGGATGCCGTGGTCCTTCGGGTGGCAGGACAGGCACTCGGGCTTCGAGGGGTCCACGTGCGTCGAGTGGTTGAAGCGCACCTGGCCCGGGCTGTCGGCGCCCATGGCGAGCTTCAGCCCGTCGTCGGGCAGCTTGGGCAGCGCCTGGCCGAGGGCCAGCCCGCCGCCGGCGAGGGCGGCCAGGGCCAGGGCGCAGACGTAGGTGATGGCGTGGCGTCGCATGACCGGCTCCTCTACGACAACAGGTGCTCGCGGGCGATCTCGTCCCACCGCTCGTGGTCGATCGCGGCGGCGAGGCCGTCCACCGGCACGCCGCCGTCCTGCAGGGCGAGGCCCAGGTCGGGGGACATGCGGAGGCGCAGGGCGTCGGTGGCCTGCTCGATCCAGCGGCGGGCCAGGTCGCCCTTCAGCAGGCCCCTGGCGGTGGCGGCCACGCGCGGGCCTTCCACCTTCAGCAGCCAGCCCTGGCGATAGGGGTCGGCCTTGAGCAGCGCCGGCGTCTCGGCGGCCTCCTGGTTCACGGCGGTGACGATGCCGGTGACCGGGGAGACCATGTCGACGACCTTGCCGTCCACGTGCAGCCGCCAGGCGGGCGAGCCCTGGTGCACCTCGGTGCCCACGGCGGGCAGCTCGACGCGGGCGATGTTGCCGAGCAGCTTCTGGGCGAAGTCGTCGGCGCCCACGAACGCGGCGGCCGCGCCCTCGAGCCGCGCCCACGCGTGGCCGGGGTGGAAGGCGACGTCGCGCGCCACGTGGAACCACTCCACCATGTCGTCGAGGGCCCGGCGCGCCGCGGCGCGCACCGGCTGGGCGGCGGTGGCCATCCCCTGCGAGTAGCGCCAGAAGGGGATGAACAGCAGCAGGTAACCGATCGCGATCGAGTACTCGACGGCCTTGCTCGACGCCATCGAGAAGAAGTCGTGCGTCATGACAGCCTCCGGCTCAGTGCGAGGTCCCGCGGTACTCGGGCAGCTCGCTCAACACCGGCATCCGGTTGACGATCCAGCGGAAGACCATCACGCCGGTCGTGATGATCGTGATCGAGGTGACCACCTCCATCCACGACGGGATGTACCAGGTGGGCGCGGTCCAGTTCATCGCGAACATCGAGACGTTCAGCCGGTTCAGCACGACGCCGAACACGGTCCAGGCGGCCAGGCCGCGGATGAGGCGGACGTGGCCGTGGCGCGCGGCCCAGGCGAAGGCGAAGCACGGCACCAGCACGAAGCCGATCACCTCGACGAGGAACCACAGCCCGTACTTCGTGCCGAGCAGGTGCCAGGTGCCGCTGTCGGCGAGGCCCTGCAGCTTCAGGAAGAAGTAGGCGAAGAGCACCACCGAGGCGGCGCGCGCGAGGCCGATCGTGAGCCCGTCGAGGTCCATGTGGTGGTCGACCCGGCTCCTGAAGGCGCGGTGCGAGACGCCGCTCTCGAAGATCACCATCGTGAGGCCGGCCACGATGCTCGAGATGAAGAACATCAGCGGCAGGTAGGTGGAGTACCAGAGCGGGTGCAGCTTGGTGGGCGCCATCAGGAACAGCGCGCCGAGCGACGACTGGTGCAGCGTCGAGAGGATCGTGCCCATGACGGTGGCGGCCAGCAGCACCTTCATGGCGCGCTCGCGCCACTTCGCCAGGCCGAGCCACTCGAACATCGCCGGGGTGCACTCGAGGAACAGCACCGTGCTGTACATCGCCACGCACCAGGCCACTTCGAACATCACCGAGGTGGTGCCGAAGGAGATGGCCATGGGCACGGGCAGGTTCCACGGGCGGCCGAGGTCGGCCATCAGGCCGATCACCGCGAAGAGGTACCCGAGGAAGCCGGTGAGCAGCGCCGGGCGCACGATGGGTTCGTACTGCTTGAGCCCGAAGATGTGGACGGCCGTCGCGATGGTGTAGCCGCCGGCGGCCAGCGCGACGCCGCTCAGCATGTCGAGGCCGATCCACAGGCCCCAGGGCGTGGTCTGGTCGAGGTTCGTGGCCGCGCCGAGGCCGTAGACGAAGCGGTAGATGATGACCGGGTAGCCGATGGCGAGGATGAGGGCCACCAGCAGGTCGGCCGGGCGCAGCAGGCTCTTCAGGTACGCCGCCGGGGTCAGGCCCAGGAGGAACTTCTCCTCGAACCAGGGCCGCAGCGCGACGGTGCGGGCAGTGGCGTTAGCCATGGTGGGTCTCCTCGGTGGCGGCCGCCGTCTGCTTGGCGACCTCCTCGCGACGGTGGCTGAAGGCGTGCAGCCCCATCAGCAGGGGCGGCCACAGCGTGATGACCGCCGGGACGACGGCCAGCGCGCCCTGCGCGAGGCCGCTGTAAGGCGTGGTGGGCACGCCGGTCTTCAGGCCGAGTTGCTCGGGCGTGCGGTCGCCGATGTAGAGCCAGCTGGTGCCGCCCGCTTCCTCCTCGCCGTAGATCACGGGGAGGTAGCTGTCGGGCTGGCCGTAGACGCGGCGGCGGGCCTCGGCGAGCAGCGCGTCGCGCTTGCCGAAGGTGAGGGCGCCGGTCGGGCAGACCGACGTGCACGCCGGCTCGAGGCCCTCGGCCTGGCGCTCGGCGCAGAAGGTGCACTTGCGCACGCGCGGGTTGGCCGATTCGTACTCGTACTTGGGCACGTCGAACGGGCACGACACCATGCAGTAGCGGCAGCCGAGGCAGCGGTTCGCGTGGTAGACGACGGGCCCCGCCTTCGTCTTCTCGAGGGCCTGCGTGGGGCAGGCCGTGGCGCAGGCCGGCTCGAGGCAGTGCAGGCACTGCGCCTTGGCGAACCGGTCGTCGCCGCCCTCGGGAGCCGCCGCGCGGTTGACCACCGTGAACGTGCCGGGCGACGTCGTCCGCCGCGTCTCGAAAACGTTGGCGTCGTCGGCCGGCAGCGCCAGGTGGTTGGCCTCGGCGCAGGCCGCCTCGCACGCGCGGCAGCCCGCGCACTTGGTGGTGTCCACGAGGACGCCCACCGCGTCGGCCCGCGCACCGGTGCCGGTGGCGGCCGAGGCCGCGGCGGGCGTCGCGACGGCGGCAGCCGTCCCCGCGACAGTCAGTTTCAGGAAGGTTCGTCGTTCCAGCCTCATGGCCGTTGGCTCCTCAGCCGCCCCGCGGGGCGAGGTGGTGGTTCGGTCAGTGCCGCGCGAGCTGACGCTCAATGGCGCACAGGCCGAGCAGGGTGAAGGTCATCGGCGCCAGAATCAGGGCGAGCAACATGGCACACCTCACGAGCGGGCGTGGCGGGCGCCGCCGGGTCGGCGGTCTCGCACGCGTCGCAGTTCCGAGCGAGTCTGGCCACCAGCTCGCGGTAGAGCGGGCAGCGGTCGAAGTCCCGGCCCAGGCACGGGTGGGCCGAGGCAATCCGGTCGAGCGGCAGCATCTTCTTCACCGGGTAGGCATCGCAGAAGAGCATCACGACTTCCTTCAGGTGTGGGCAGCTCATGGCGTTCTCCAGCGTCCGTCCCGGCGGCGATGGCCGCACCGTGCGCGGTCACCCTCTATAGAGCAACACCCGCGCCAAGTGATCTGACCTGCGTCATCGATACGTAAGACGCATGTACTCAGATAGTTACGAGGTTGCATCGAGCGCGCGAACAAGAGGCGAATCAGGCGCGGTGTTGAGAAGTTCAACGGGGTCAACACGCACGAACGCGATCGCGCCCGAAAACACGGGCCGATGTTGAAGGTTTCGACGCTGTTGAGGAATTCAGCGCGCTGTTGCGGGATTCAACAGGGCTTGGGGAGCGAGGAACTCGAGGCTCCGTGCTTGCCTGGGGTCTGAAGACCCCAGGCTACACACCTCTGACGTAGGCGCGGGTCTTCAGACCCGCGCGAGGGCCGCCTACGCCGGCTCCTCGTCGCGCAGGTGGTACTTCTTGATCTTGTTGTAGAGCGTCACGCGGTCGATGCCGAGCAGCCGGGCCGCGTGCGTGATGTTGAAGTCGGTGTGGTCGAGGATGGCGGCGATGTGCTTGCGCTCCATCGCCTCGAGCGTGGCGTTGGCGGGGTCGAAGCCGCCCACGACCGCGCCGGCCCCGGCCTGCAGCGAGAGGTCGGCCGGCTGGATCAGCGTGCCGGAGGCGACCACGACCGCCCGCTCCAGGACGTTGCGCAGCTCGCGCACGTTGCCGGGCCAGTCGTGTCCCATCAACGCGGCCACGGCCTCGCGCGAGATGCCGTCGATGCGCCGGTGGCCCTCGGCCGCGAGCCGCTCGATCAGGTGGTCGGCGAGCAGCGGGATGTCCTCCTTGCGCTCGCGCAGCGGCGGCAGCAGCAGCGTGATGACGTTCAGCCGGTAGAAGAGATCCTCGCGGAACGACCCGTCGGCCACCGCGCGCTGCAGGTCGCGGTTGGTGGCGGCGATGACGCGCACGTCCACCGGGAAGCTGTCCACGCCGCCGAGGCGCGTCACGCGGCGCTCCTCGAGCACGCGCAGCAGGTCGAGCTGCACCTTCGAGGAGATGTCGCCGATCTCGTCGAGCAGCAGCGTGCCGCGGTCGGCCGCCTCGAACTTGCCCTTGTGGCGGGCGATGGCGCCGGTGAAGGCCCCGCGCTCGTGCCCGAACAGCTCCGACTCGAGCAGCGACTCGCTCAGCGCGGCGCAGGAGACCGCCACGAACGGCTGGTCGGCCCGCGGGCTCTCGCTGTGGATGGCCCTGGCGAGCACCTCCTTGCCCGTCCCGCTCTCGCCGAGGATCAGGATCGTCGAGGTGCTGCGCGCCGCCGTGCGCGCCAGCTCGAACACCTGGCGCATCGCGGGGCTCTTGCTCACCAGGTCGCGGAAGCGGTAGTCGCGCTTCAGCGCCTGCCGCAGCAGGGCGTTCTCGCGGGCGAGCGCCTGCTGCGCGACGATCTTCTGCATCATCATGCTGAGTTCGTCGGGATCGAACGGCTTCACCAGGTAGTCGTACGCGCCCAGCTTCATGGCCGTCACCGCGGTGTCCACGGTGGCGAAGGCGGTCATGATCACCGCGACCAGGTCGGGCTGGATCTTGCGGGCCTCCTCCAGCACCTGCAGGCCGTCCATGCCCGGCATCTTCATGTCGAGCAGCAGCACCGACCAGCGGTCCTTGTGGATGCGGGCCAGGGCGGTCGGGCCGTCCTCGGCCGTCTCCACGTGGTAGCCGTCCTGCTGCAGCCAGCCCGACAGCGATTCCCGCACGATCTCCTCGTCGTCGACGACGAGGACGCGGATGCGTTCGCGGTTCATGAGTCGTTCTCCGTGAGCACCAGGGCCTCGCGCAGGCGCACGCGGCAATCCGGGCAGAAGGCCGCCGACTTGGTGTCGACGCCGGCCAGGTTCGTCGAGCGCCGCATGACGCAGCGGCCGTCGTCGCAGTGCACGAGGCCGAAGGTGTGGCCGAGCTCGTGCACGCAGGTCTTGAGGAGGCGGGGCACGAGCATCCGCGGCTCGTCGCCGCCGAGCCGTGCCGTCGAGACCACCGCCGCCGCCCCGTTCAGCAACGCCTCGCCGTAGACGAAGGTGAGGACGGGGATGAACAGGTCCACGTCGGTGACCGCCACGAGCTTGCGGGCCGACTCCGGGACCTGCGCCACGAGCCACCGCAGCATCGCGGTGGAGGAGTGCTGGCCCCGGCGCGGGTCGAAGGTCTGCTCGGGGCGGGCGTGGCCGCGGTGGCGCAGCACCGGCAGCCCGAACTCGCGTGCGAGGCCGCGTTCCACCGGGTCGAGCAGTGCCTCGCTGCCCGCGTCCACGCCCAGCCACCACATGACGATGGCCTCACGCGCCATGGCCGCGGGAGATCGCGCCCGTGCCCAGGTCGGCCGCCGTGGTGGGCCCCGCCGCGGGCGGGCGCGCGGCGCCGGCCGCCGCCGTCGGCAGCGTGAAGGTCACCGTCGTGCCGTGGCCGACCTGGCTGGTCACCTCCACCGTGCCGCCGTGGCGCTCGACGATGCCGTAGACGACCGAGAGCCCGAGACCGGTGCCCTTCTCCTTCGTCGTGAAGAAGGGATCGAGCACCTTCGACAGGTGCTCGGGCGGGATCCCCGTCCCGGTGTCGGTGAACTGCAGCGTGACGAGGCCGGGCGACGTCTCCCGGGCGGTGACGCGGAGCGTGCCGCCGCCCTTCATCGCGTCGCAGGCGTTGATCATCACGTTGACGCACGCCTGGCGCAGCTGCCCGAAGTCGCCGTGCACGGGCGGGATGGCCGCCGTCTCGCGCTCGATCGTCACGTTCTGCAGCTTGGCCTGGTTGCCGACGAGCGACACCGCCTCGTCGAGCACCGCGCCGAGCTGCACGTCCACGAGGCGCAGCGGCCGTTCGCGCGCGAAGTCGAGCAGGTTGCGCACGATGGCGGAGCAGCGCTCGGTCTCGCGCTTCACCAGGCCGAGGTACTTGACCGCGCTGGCGCGCTGCGGGTCGTCGCCCTCGGCCTTCTCGTAGCCGCGCAGCAGCAGCTTCGCGTAGGTGAGGATGCCCGCCAGGGGGTTGTTGATCTCGTGGGCCACCGACGCCGCGAGCCGGCCCAGCGACGAGAGCTTCTCGGAGCGCACGAGCGAGTCCTGGGCCTTCCGCAGGGCGGCGGTGCGTTCCTCCACCTGCTGCTCGAGCGAGGCCAGCAGGGCGTCCCGCTCGGCGCTGGCCGCCACCAGGCCCTGGCGCATGTGCTCGAACGACTCCTGCAGCTGACCGATCTCGGTGGATCGGCCCACGGGGAGCGGCTTCGAGAGGTCGCCCCCGGCGATGCGCTTGGTGGCGCGCACCAGGCCCTGGACGGGCCGCACGATCTTGCGGTGGGCGAACACCGTGACGATGGACGCGACGGCGAGGGCCGCGAACGCCGCGATCCCCATCGTCCTGGCGCGCAGCTCGTCGAGGCTGTCGTCGATCGGCTGCAGCGAGATGCTGACGTCGATCACCCCGAGCACGGTGCGCTCGGGCGGGTGCGCGTGGCAGGCCGCCGTCGAGCAGCTCGGCTCGTTGTACATGGGCGTCACCATGCCCAGCACGCGGTGGCCGTCGTATTGGTAGACCCGGGAGCGCGAGGGCACGTTGAGCCGCTCGAGCGGCTGGTCCGCCGCATGGCAGGCGTAGCAGGCCTCGGCGCGCTTGTCGACGAACTGGTCCTGCTCCCGCGCGTCGGTGGAGAACGTGATGCGCCCGTCCTTGTTGAAGAAGCGGACGCGCTCGATGCCCGGCTCGCTGCCGATCTGCTGCATCGACCGGTAGGCGTCGGCCCGCCGGTCCTCGAGCATGGCGTGGTGGACGCTGTTCTCGATGGTGTCGCTCAGCAGGCCGGCGCCGTACGACACCCGGTTCACGAGGAAGGCCTCCTGCGCCTGCAGCACGACCCACGTGAACAGGACCATCACGGCCGCCGTGCTCAGCAGCACGGTGGCGGCCAGCCGCACCCCGAGGAGGTTCCACCAGCGCATCGGCGTTCGTGCTCCCCGCCGGGGGAGTACGCGACCGATTGCAAGCTGGCTGCCACGGCCGGTCGCGCCGAAACGTCAATGATCGCGGGCGCGCGGGCGCGAACGGCCCACCCGGCCCGGGGGCGCTGCCGGAATGCCGGCGCCCCCCGGCTCGCGCCGCACTCGGCGCTCGCCCGGGGCAGGGCCGGGGGCGCCAGCGCCCCCCGTTCACCGAGCCAGCCTCACTTCGCGAACTTGAACGTCTCGAGCACCGACCCCCCGACGAACTCCCGCAGGATGGAGTTGGTCGGCACCACGTCCACCGTGGCCGGCTTGAACCACTGCAGGAAGCTCAGCAGCCGGTTGGCCTCGAGCCACTGGGGCGTCTCGGGCCGCACCTGCAGCAGCAGCGGCTCGGCCAGCGGCCGCAGCAGCGCCAGCTCGTGCACGAGCGCCGAGTTGAAGATCGCGTCCCCGTTCTCCTGGTAGGGGAAGATGTGCTTCTTCTCGCCGGCGACCACCGCCGGCCAGCGCCGCAGCGTGGCGGTGGCGTCGTAGCCCCGGGTGGCCGCGTCCCGCACCAGCCGCCGGATCACGCGCAGGTCGCTCGTGGCCACGCGATTGAGCCCGTCGAGGTTGAGCTGGGTGAGCGCCGAGATGTAGATGCGGTAGACCACGTCGGGCGGCAGGGCCGGCACCAGGTCGGGGTTCAGCCCGTGGATCCCCTCGACGACCAGCACGTGCCCGGGGCCGAGGGTGACCGCCTGGTGCACCTCGCGCAGGCCGGTCTTGAAGTTGTAGCGCGGCAGGACGACCGCGTCGCCGCGCATCAGGGCCACCAGTTGCTGGTTGAGGAGCGGCACGTCGAGGGCGCGCAGGCTCTCGTAGTCGTACTCGCCCTTCTCGTCGCGCGGTGTCTGGTCGCGCTCGAGGAAGTAGTCGTCGAGCGCGATGGGGAAGGGCTGCAGGCCGCTGGCCATCAGCTGGATGGCCAGGCGCTTGGAGAAGGTGGTCTTGCCCGAGGAGGACGGCCCGGCGATGAGCACCACGCGCACGCGGTCGCGCTGCGCGGCGATGTCGGCCGCGATCGCGGCGATGCGGGCCTCGTGCAGGGCCTCCCCCACCAGCGCCACCTCGGGCAGCATCCCGCCGTCGATGGCGTCGTTCAGCGCGCCGACGCCCCGGATGCCGAGCCGGTCGAGCCAGTCGGCGTGCTCCTCGAACACGGCGAACAGCTTGGGATAGGGCGTCACCGGCTCGAGCTCGGCCGGACGCTGGCGGTGCGGGAACTGCAGCATGAACCCGGGCGGGTAGCCGTGGAGCGCGAACCACTGCAGCAGCCCCGTGGACGGCACGAGGTGGCCCTGCATGTAGTCGGCCCGCCCGCGCAGCTCGTGCAGCACCAGCGGGTTCTTGCGCCGGTGCTTCAGCAGCCGCGCGGTGTCGTCGTCGCCGCGGCCGGCGCAGATGGCTACCGCCTCCTCCACGGTGACCTGCCGCTTGGTGATGGGCAGGTCGGCCGCCACCAGGTCGTTCATGTGGCGGGCCACCGCGTCGAGTTCGGCCGTGCCGAGCGGCGGGCGCCCGCGCAGCCGGCAGTAGAAGCCGCCGGCCGTGGCGGCCGCGTGCTCCACGGTCACGGTGGCGCCGGGAAACAGCTCCGAGACGGCCGTCACCAGCAGCAGCACCAGCGACCGGCGGTAGATGCGCGAGCCGTCCTCGTCGGTGAGCGTCACCGGCGTCACGTCGGCGTCGTGCAGCAGCGGCACGCTCAGTTCCGTGAGGCGCCCGTTGACGATGGCGGCCATGGCCGGCACCTGCCCCTGCTGGGCCACCTCGAGCAGGTCGGCGAGCCGGGTGCCGGGCGGCGCCTCGAGAATCCGGCCGTCGGCCAACCGGGCCTGCACGCGCGCGCGCGGCTGGGCGAAGGTGATGTCGGGACGGGGCGGGCGGGACGTCGGCATGGGGCTATTCCCTGAGGGCCTGCATCACGTAGTCGGTGAGGGCCTCGAGCTTGACGGAGCGCACCACGCGGTATGGCTCGACCACGTGGAGCATCCGCACGGCGGTGGGCAGCAGGTCGAGTGCCTCGCGGTGCCGGGCGCGCAGCGCCTCGAGCGGCTCGCGGGGCAGCAGCCGCTCGCCGTGGCGCATCACGGGGACCAGCAACGGCTGGCCGTCGGCAGGCCCGGGCTCGTTCTCGAGCCCGATCACGTCGCCGTAGGCCACGCCCTGGCGCACGCGCCGCCACACCTGCTTGCGGCCCGGGTAGGAGGCCTTGCCGCCGCTCGTCTTCATCACGGGCACCGGCACGTCGTCGCGCTCGATCTCCACGAGCTTGTAGATGCCGCCGAGCGCCGGCGCGTCGCGCGAGGTGCTGAGGGCCGTGCCGACGCCGAAGGCGTCGATGGGGGCCTGGCGGGCGAGGGCCTCGGCGATGCTCCACTCGTCGAGGTCGCCGCTCGCCACGATCTGCGTCTGCTGCAGGCCGCCGCCGTCGAGGATGGCGCGCACGGCGTGGCTCAGCGCGATGAGGTCGCCGCTGTCGATGCGCACCGACATGGGGCGCAGGCCGGCGCGCACGATCTTCCGGGCCGCCTCCAGCGTGTCGTAGGTGTCGATGAGGAAGACGGCGCGCTCGCCGTACACCTCGGCGAACATGCGGAAGGCCTCCTCCTCGTCACCGAAGGTGGTGACCCACGAGTGCGCCATGGTGCCCGAGAGCGGGATGTCGAACCGGTGGCCGGCCTCCACGTTCGAGGTGCTGGCGCAGCCGGCGAGATAGGCGGCGCGCGCGGCGTGGACGCCGGCCTCGGGCCCGTGCGCCCGGCGCGTGCCGAACTCGAGCACGCGGCGGCCGTGGGCGGCGGTGACGATGCGCGAGGCCTTGCTGGCGATGAGCGTCTGGAAGTTGACGATGGAGAGCAGCGCCGTCTCCACGAGCTGGGCCTGCAGCAGAGGCGCGCTGACGCGCAGGACCGGCTCGTACTCGAAGAACGGCGTGCCCTCGGGCAGGGCCCACACGTCGCCGGTGAAGCGCAGGGTGGCGAGGGTCTCGTCGAAGAAGCGCGGCGCGACGCGGGCGAACTGGGGGCGGGTGCGCAGCCAGTCGCGCTGCTCGGGCGTGAAGCGGAGCGCCTCGAGGTAGTCGAGGGCCTGCTCGAGGCCGGCGGCCACGAGGTAGTGCCGGCGACTGGGGAGCGAGCGGACGTAGAGCTCGAAGGTGGCGCGCGCGTCGAGGGCCGCCGCGTCGTAGCCCGCCATCATCGTGAGCTGGTAGAGGTCGGTGTCGAGGGCGCCAGGCACCATTGGTAGATCCTACTTGTCTCCCCTCGGACAAGCCGAGCGGATGAGGGTAAGACCCCCGTTCAAACCGTGCATGCGGATTTCCCGCACACGGCTTA